>Ga0131853_10000964_pt1 | contig 52028 bp, 49 predicted proteins | sample TergutLab28metaG_FD_92764 | JGI IMG/M metagenome (GOLD analysis project Ga0131853, IMG submission 92764) | Labiotermes labralis P1 segment gut microbial communities from Petit-Saut dam, French Guiana - Lab288 P1 (version 2) (version 2) | ecosystem: Host-associated > Arthropoda: Insects >...
CGAGAGGGCGACAGCAATTCTAAGGAAGAAATCGCACTTTTATATTCTTACTTTTCACAAATGTATAATAGCTTTGGAGAGCTTTTGGAAAAGCGGCAGAACCTTGAAAGCTTGCTGCAAATTGTTAATAAGGCGGCAGCGATACTGCTTGACACCGAAAGCGGAGACAATCTTGAAGATGTGTTCGAGCGAGCTGCGGAGATGATAGGCTGCTTTTTGGGCGTAGACAGAGTTCAGCTATGGCGTATGACAAAAAAGCCGAGCGGAATGAGTATTTCGCTTGGTGGGCAATGGCTGTCCGATATAGGGAGGATTCAGCCTCAAATTGATTTAGAACAGGATATTTCTTTCGGCTCTTTACCGGAGCTTGAGCGACGGCTTTTTTCCAATGAATCTTTCAACGGCCCGGTGTCTGACCTGCCCGAAAAAGAACGGAATTTCTTTGATTATCACGGTAGTATTAAGTCAGTCGTAGTAATTCCATTATTTTTGCAAGAACAGTTTTGGGGGATATTCACGATTGACGACTGCATGAATGAGCGCACATTATCTGATGAAGAAATGGGTATATTGCGGTCTGCCGGCTTGATGGTTGCAAGCGCTTTCAGCCGCATTGAAAGGGAAAATGCAGAAGCCGCAAATCGCGCAAAATCCGATTTTTTGGCCAAAATGAGCCACGAATTACGCACCCCAATGAATGCTATATTGGGTATGTCGGAGTTAATTCTTAGAGAAGATATTTCTGATGTTGTTCTAAAACAGGCAACTACAATCAAACACTCCGGAGATTATCTTCTTTCTATTTTAAACGATATACTGGACTTATCTAAAGTTGAAAGTGGTAAAGTGGAAGTTATAAATAAGCCTTATTTTTTCTATTCCATGATAAACGATGTTATAAATATTACAAAAATGCGTATGTCCGGCTCTGCACTGCATTTTGCGGTTTATGTAGACCCTTCCATTCCCGTTGAACTTATCGGGGACGAAGTGCGTTTGAGGCAAGTGCTTTTAAATTTGCTGACAAACGCGATCAAATACACAAAAGCCGGACACTTTTCTTTGGATGTTACTCGTGAGCCGGGAAGCGTAAACGCCGTTATGATAACCATGAAAGTGAGAGACACAGGGCTTGGCATAAAGCCGAAAAATTTAGAAAACCTTTTCGGGGAATTTATGCGGTTCGACACGGCAAAAAACCGAAATGTGGAAGGTACCGGACTTGGCCTTGCAATAACCAATAATCTGATCAAACTCATGGGCGGCGAGATTGATGTTGTTAGTGAATACGGTAAGGGCAGCGAATTTACTATTCACCTGTCACAAGCGTGGGTTCACCTGGATACACCGCTTGATATACCTAAGTTTGATGGTGTTAGTATTCTGCTATACGGCATGACGCCTCTTTATATTGAATATGCCGGCCGCACATTAAAGGACTTAGGAATAAAGTTCCATATTGTGTCCGATGAAAACGAACTGCGCTCTAAACTGCTTGAAAACAAGTGGAACTATATATTTGCAGAAGATGGTTTGGCATATATCGCATCGGACATAGTTGAGGAAAATGGGCTTGCTTCTCAAGTTGTGATGATGTCCGACTTTTATCCTGAAGAAAATGGGCGGAATATAATTATTCTGATTATGCCTGTTTTTTTCCTATCTGTCGTGAACGTGTTAACAAGCGTTGATATTGACCATTCGCCTAAAGGCGTGAAAACGGAGCAGTTTACTGCGCCAACAGCAAGGGTTTTAGTTGTTGATGATGTAGAAGTAAATTTACTTGTGTGCGAAGGTCTGCTTGAACCTTTTAACATGGAAGTAACTTTATGCTCAAGCGGTCGCGAAGCAATAGATGAGGTGCAGTTAAGTGATTATGATTTGATACTTATGGATCATATGATGCCGGAAATGGATGGATTTGAGGCAGTGGATATTATACGGAGCTTGTCTGAAAAGTACGCTGAATTGCCAATAATCGCCCTTACCGCAAATACCATAGTAGGATCGAAAGAGATGTTTTTGCAAAATGGGTTTAATGATTTTATTTCAAAGCCTATAGAGTTTGATAAAATGAGCAGTATCTTGGCAAAATGGATTCCAAAGGAAAAGCAGGTGTAAGCGAATAAAAAATCTTTGCTTAAATTCCGTTGCGTTTTATGTTATAATTAGAGCTGACTATTTGAATACGTAAGGTATTATTTGTTACAAAGCAGATGGCGAGTTCGAAAGCCATATAATTAAATCAATGGGAGGCTTAATTATGTGTAATATCAATGCTTATGTATCAAAAAATGAGAGCCTGATGGATGTCTTTTCGGAGATGGTACTGATTTATGACATTAATGGTAAGGTCATATCATGTAACATTGCCGCTTGTGAATATATGCAGATGTCGAGATCCGATCTGCTTGGTCACAGTATACTAGATGTACTTCCTCCACAGATGGTGACTGCGATACAGGGTTTGCTTAACATAAATTTCTTTGTGTCTGCGCCTGTTGACGGAACTATTAACTATTTGGATAAAGATGCAACAGAGACCCGTATACGTGTTTGCGCCGAACCTATAAAATCTGCTAACGGTGAAGTTGAAGCGGTTATGGTAATAATTCGAGATATGAGTGAGCAAAACCTTATTGAGCATCATCTTGCAACGCGCGACCGCTTGCTACAGGCGACAAGCCTTGCATCTCAGGTGCTTCTTTCCGGCGGTGGGGATTTTGATGAAAGCGTGAATAAGGTGATGAGTATTTTAGGTGAAGCTACTGGTACGGACAGGGTTTATGTTTGGAGTATTCACCCCAGCCCCCATCCGGAAATAAATCCGGAACTGCATACTACTCAGCTATATGAATGGTCACTTGGAGCCGAACCGCAGCAAGACTCGGATATTTGCACCAATAGACCGGTTTCAGAAGCTATACCTACATGGATTGATACGTTCTTGTCCGGCCGCTGTGTGAATAATTTGGTCAAAAACATGCCGATTGCTGAACAGGAACAACTTTCGCCTCAGGGTATTATTTCTATTATGACAGCTCCAATTATATTTAGCGGAGAGCTATGGGGCTTTATTGGCTTTGATGATTGTCATTCGGAATATATTTGGTCGTCGTCTGAGGAGAGTATTTTAAGAGCTGCCGGGATGATAATTGGCGCTGCCATTCATAACCACAGAATAAACGATGACTTGGAAGATGCGAATATTAAGCTAACCATGAGCGCAGAAAAGGCGCGGGAACTTGCTGAGCAGGCAAGGTTAGCCAATGAAGCCAAGAGTGATTTTTTAGCAAATATGAGCCACGAAGTTCGTACCCCAATGAATGCTATAATAGGTTTGCTGCAATTAACACAGCGCATGACAACGCAGCCTGAGCAGAGGGAATATCTTAAAAAAATAGATTTTTCTACAAAAGCTTTGCTTCGTATTGTTGACGACATACTGGATTTTTCTAAAGTTGAAGCCGGAATGCTAGAAATAGAGGAAGTACCTTTCTATGTTGAAGATATTATTAATGGCGTAAGCGATTTAGTCAGGCACAGAGTGGAAGAAAAGGGGCTTGTATTAACTATCGAAAAAGACATCGAAGGCCAAATCCAGTACGTTGGCGACCCATTGAGGCTTAATCAAGTTTTGACCAATCTATGCACAAATGCCATTAAGTTTACCCATGAAGGGTCTATAACAATTACAGTCAAATTACAAGAGAAGAGTGAATCCGGAGTTGTGTTTTTCTTTTCGGTTAAAGATACAGGTATAGGTATAAGCGCTGAACAGCAGAGCAAGTTGTTTGCTGTCTTTAGTCAAGCCGATACGTCAATAACCAGACGCTACGGAGGCACCGGTCTTGGTCTTGCTTTGTGCAAAAAACTAACCCAGCTTATGGGAGGAGACATTTGGTGTGAAAGTGAAGTTGGAAAAGGCTCTTCTTTTTGCTTTACTGTTCGCTTATCCCTAACTGACAGCAATCAGCACGATGCGCCCAATAATTGTTTTAATGAATCGGATATATTAGATTTTGAGCATAGGACAGCTTTAGGCGGAGTGTCTATTAATTCTTTTGACGACGGCAATGATGCAGAGTTAGCCTTAATGAAACACTATGCCAAACGCCGAATTCTTCTTGTTGAAGATAATCTAGTCAATCAGCTTGTCGCAGAAGAACTGTTAAAGCAAGCTGGTTTTAAGGTTGATATTGCTAACAACGGCATAGAGGCATTAAATGCGTTAAGACAGGATGAATACGACCTAGTTATAATGGATATACAAATGCCGGAAATGGATGGATTAACAGCTACACGGCATATAAGGTTACAAGATCATCTAAGCTGGCTGCCCGTTATTGCCCTGACTGCTCATGCAATGGATGAAGACCGTCAAAAAAGCCATGAAGCGGGCATGAATGCGCATATGACTAAACCCATAGATTATGTAAAGCTGTATCGGTGCTTGGCTGAATGGATAAGCAAAGGGGACAAAGCTAGAGAAATGAAAGTATCTCTAAGTGATGTAGATATTAATTCATACGAAGCGGTCAATATTTAAGGGGGTCATTAAAAGGCTTATAAAGGGTAAAGCGCTCATTGCTTTAATTTAGCAACGAGCGCTTTGTTTTGCCAGGTAGGTTAAACAGGGCTAGCCTAAAAATTCACTCGCAAAACCGTGTTGGACATTGCATAGAGAGGATAAGGAAGGTATTGTCAATTAAGTCTATTTTCTTATTTTCCCCGATGTCCTTCGTGTTTGCCTTTGCCTGTCAACGAGAAAACGACCCATTCGGCTATGTTTGTTGCATGGTCTCCGATTCTTTCGAAGTATTTCGCAATCATTATAAAGTCAATCGCTTGATCAGCGCCGATTTCGTCTTTTTTGATCATTTGAATTATCTCGTTTTTAACAACGTCAAATAAATCGTCTACAACATCATCGTAATCAATTACCTCTTTCGCCAGGTCAAGGTCTTTTTTGACAAAAGCCTCGATGCTTTTGCCTACCATTTTAATCGTTGCCTCTGCCATTTTGGGTATATGTTCAAAATTATCAGGGTGTTCCGTTTCAGCTAAAAAGACGGTTATTTCGGAAATGTCCGTCGCATGGTCTCCGATTCTTTCAATATCAGTCACCATTTTAAGTACGGAAGACACAAGCCGTAAATCTTTTGCAACAGGCTGCTGTTGCAAAATTATTTTAAGGCAAAGATCTTCAATTTCTTGCTCTTTTAAGTCTATGTCGTCATCCGAGCCGATTATCGACTTAGCAAGCTTTACATCTTGCTCTATAAGCGCTTTTGTGGCAGATGAAATCGCCTTTTCCACCATGCCGCCCATTTCGATTAACAAATTGTTAAGTTGTGTAAGTTGTTCATCAAATTTTAATCTCATGCGTTAAGCCTCCTGTTTTTTTATTTATAATTTGGCTATATGCCGGCTGCGAGTCTGCTATATGAAAGTCTATCCGAATCGCCCTGTAATATAGTCATTCGTCCGCGGGTCTTTAGCGTGCACAAAAATCTCCTCGTTCGTGCCCTGTTCAATCAAATGCCCTAAAAGCATAAACGCCGCACGGTCTGAAATCCTGGCCGCCTGCTGTATGTTATGCGGTGCTATTATGATTGTAAACTGCTTTTTAAGATCAACAAGCGACTCTTCGATTTTTGCCGTCGAAATCGGGTCTAACCCTGAGCAAGGCCGATCCAGTAAAACAACTTCCGGCTTTAAAGCTAAAACCCTCGCGATACAAAGCCTTTGCTGTTGCCCGCCCGATAAGCTCATAGCGGGAATGTCTAACCTGTCTTTTACATCATCCCACAAAGCGGCTTCTTTAAGCGCCTTTTCGCAGATTTCTTTAAGCTCTGACCGTTTTTTAATGCCGCTAAGTCTTGGGCCAAAAACTATGTTTTCAAAAATTGAAACAGGCAAAGGCGTTGGAACATCAAACACCATGCCAACTTTTCGCCGAAGATCAGTCACGTTCATTTCTTCTGAGTAAATGCTTTTACTATCAAGATAAATTTCGCCTTCGGCTCTGCCTTCGGGCGTCATTTCGACAAGTCGGTTAAGCGCGCGAAGAAGCGTTGTAATACCGCTTCCCGCCGGGCCGAAAACTGCCAATATCTCGTTTTTATTCACGTCTAAATTAAGGTCAAAAATGACCTGTTTATGGAAAAAAAAGTTAAAGTTTTTAATCGAAATTTTTGGTATTTTATCCACTGGTAAGCTACCTGCCTTTTGCCACAAAACGATTTACAAGCGTGTTTGCGACTACGTTTATAAGAAAAATTAAAATTATCAAAAGAGCGGCTGTTGCGTATGCGTTTTCTGCTGAGATGCCTTCCACTGCCAAAATGTAGAAATGCACGGCCATCGTCCTGGTTGGGTCGAAAATTGATGACGGAAGCTGCAAAGCGGAGCCGGCTGTCAACATTACAGCCGCTGTTTCTGCTATACAGCGCCCGATGCTTAAAATTATGCCGTTTGTAATGCCCCTTATCGCCGATGGAAAAACGACTTTGAAAATCATCTGCGTTTTAGTCGCGCCGAGTGAATAGCTAGCCTCACGAAATGAGAGCGGTACAGACTTTATTGCTTCTTCACTCGTACGAATTATCGTCGGGAGTATCATAAACGCGAGTGTCAGCCCGCCTGATAAAATCGACCATCCAAGCCCTAAATATATCACGAAGAATATAAAGCCAAACAGGCCGTAAACGATTGATGGTATTCCCGCCAAAGATTCTGCGCTAAAGCGGATTATTCGCGTAATTAAGCCGTCTTTAGTGTATTCGGCGAGGTATAGCGCAGTTCCGATGCCAAACGGCACGGCGATTGTTACGGCTAAAAGAGTTATTAAAACAGTGCCGACAATAGGCGATGCTACACCGCCCGCACGCCCCATGCTTCTAGGGATTTCTGTTAAAAAGCTGAAATTAATTACCGGCAAACCTTTTATTAAAACATCCGCGATAATTGCAGTTAGGACGACCAAAACAAGTATAGCCGCCGCCCAAATTAGTGTTTTTGCTATTTTTTCGCGTGTTTGTGCGTTAAAATTCATCTTACTTCCTCCGGGTGATGTATTGCGCTGTCGCGTTTAACATCATAATTACGATAAATAACACGATGCCCGTTGCAAAAAGCGCCTGCCGATGCTCCCCTGCGGCATAGCCCATTTCGATGCCGATGTTTGTCGTTAAAGTCCGAACAGGGTCTAAAATCGAAGTTGGCAGAGCAACAGCGTTACCGACGATCATAATAACCGCCATAGTTTCGCCCATAGCACGTCCAAGCCCTAAAACAACAGCCGCGACAATTCCCGACTTAGCGGCGGGAAGCTGCACATGCCTGATTGCCTGCCATTGAGTCATTCCAAGCGCTAAAGCGCCTTCTTTATAATGGCGCGGCAGTGACAAAAGAGATACCTCTGAAATGCTTATAATCGTCGGCAAAATCATAATTCCTAAAATTAATGATGCTGCCAAAATGCTGAGACCCGGCCCGCCTAAATGTTCGCGGATAAAAGGCACGATGAACAAAAGGCCCCAAAAGCCGTAAACGACTGACGGGATGCCCGCTAAAAGCTGGATTGCCGGGCGGAAGAAGTTTCGAACTTTAACCGGCGCAAATTCTGATAAAAAAATCGCGCAGCAAATGCCGATTGGAACTCCGACTAAAACGGCGCCTGCTGTAACAGCAGCAGAGCCGACAACCATCGGGAAAATACCAAACTGGCCTTGACTAGGCGCCCAATTCATTCCAAAAACAAAGTTAAAAAGCCCAACTTCTGTAATAATCGGCGCGCCTTGCACTATTATAAATACGGTTATCAGCAAAAGCGCAGAAATTGACGATAATGCGAGCATTAGAAATATTCGTTCTGATAATTTTTCTTTCGCTTTTAATTTCATTAAGGTATAAGCCCTTCCTCAGCTAAAATTGCTTTGCCGTAAGGCGACAATACAAAGTCTATAAAAAAAGCCGCCGCGCCTGTCGGTTCTTCTCTTGCGATATATAAAAACGGTCGAAACAGGTTATACGTTTCGTTTAAAACATTTTCGACAGTTGCCTCAACGCCGTCAAGAGCTAACGCTCGGACGCTGTCATCAACGAGCCCGAGCGACAAAAAGCCGATTGAATTAGGATCGCCCGAAACGAGTTGGCGAATCGAACCGTTTGAACTTTGCACAATAGCACGCGGCGTAATAAAATTATCACCTGTCATAACGAGTTCTTCGAACGCGCCCCGTGTTCCGGAGCCTTCTTCTCGCGCGATAAGATGTATGCGCGCGTCTAAACCGCCAACCTCGCTCCAATTTGTGATTTCGCCTGTGAAAACTCGCTGAATTTGCTCAAAAGACAGACCTGTAACAGGGTTTGACGGATGAATGACAATCGCAAGCCCATCCCGCGCTATTTCGATGACCCAGTACTCCTGTTCGCTCTCATTGAGAGCACGGGAGGACATGCCGATATCCGCCGCGCCTTCAGATGCCGCCCTAATACCGCCGGATGAACCTCCGCCTTGTACGTCAATCGTAAATCCGGGGTTCAAAAACACAAATTCTTCCGCTAAAATTTCAGAATACGGCTGAACAGAAGTCGAGCCGGCAACGATAATTCTAACATCGCCGCCCGATCCCCCGCAAGCGGTCAAAGACAATATTAAAATGGCCGAAATGATAAGCCATAAATGTCGTAAATGCCAAAAATTTTTTACCTTCATCGATATATCTCCTATCCGAACCGCCCGCGTATATAGTTTTCGGTGCGGGAATCCTTCGGGTATTGAAACATGTCGAGCGTTTTTTCATACTCGACTAAACCGCCGATTTTTTCGTCGTCAATCATCATAAACGCGCAATAATCCGCCACACGCCGCGCTTGTTCCATGCTGTGCGTCACAATTATTATCGAATATTTTTGGGCCAAATCCATCATTAACTCTTCAATTTTCATAGTCGATTCAGGGTCAAGCGCACTGCAAGATTCGTCCATAAGTATAACCTCGGGTCCGGCGGCTAAAGCTCGCGCAATGCAAAGGCGCTGCTGCTGCCCGGCGGGTAAGTCCATTGCCGATTTTTTAAGCATGTCTTTAACTTCATCCCAAATCGCAACCTGCTTTAAACAGCGCTCCGAAATTTCTTCAAGCTTTGATTTATCCTTAATTCCATGCTGTTTAGGGCCGATTATCATGTTGTCATAAATGCTCATAGGGAAGACATTCGGCTTTTGAAACACCATTCCCACTCGTTTTCTGATATGTGAAATTGGCTGATCCTTGCCATAAATCGACTTGTTATCAAGCAAAATATCGCCTGTTATTTTTACGCCGGGTATTAGATCATTTGTTCGGTTAAAGAGTCTAAGAAGTGACGACTTGCCACAGCCTGACGGCCCTATTATAGCCGTAATAGAACAATTACGTATGCCCATAGTGACATCTTTAAGGGCATGAAAAGAACCGTAAAATAAATTTACGGCATTTGTTTCAATTTTAAAATTGCTTTGCGGTTCGATCATTAATTTCTCCTAGATATCCTAAATTACCTAAATTTAGTTTGCAATTACCCCATTCTTATGTCATAATACAAGCTTATTATAAAGGCCCGCCGATATTTAGTCAATAAGTTTTTGATAATTTTAAGCAAAGCGCAAATACTATACAGATATCCCTAACCCCTAGGCCATTAAACCCCTAGCCCTTTAAATGGAGGAAAATTCATGAACTTTACACTTAAGCATAGTGAACATCTTAACGAAATTAAAGGCGAAGGCTTTATTTATGAGCATAAATCCGGCGCGCTTTTAGTGTATATTAAAAACGACGACAAAAACAAAGTTTTTTCGGCAACGTTTCGCACGCCACCGAAAGACGATAAAGGAACTCCGCATATTGTAGAGCATACGCTCCTTTGCGGCTCAGAAAAATATCCTGTCAAAGACCCGTTTAATGAGCTTTCAAAAGGCTCGTTATATACTTTCTTAAATGCGATGACGTTTAAAGATAAAACGATGTATCCGATCGCAAGCTGTAATAACAAGGATTTCTATAACCTTATGGACGTTTATTTGGACGCGGTTTTTAATCCGCTGATTCATAAGCGGGAGGGCGCGTTTTTGCAAGAAGGCGTGAATTATATTTTTGACAAAAACGGAGATTTTGAAGGCTATGGCGGCATCGTATTTAACGAAATGCAGGGTGCGTTTTCAGACCCGATAGAAATGGTCCATTTGAAAATGGAGAGGGAGCTTTTTAAAGATACTCCGTATCAGTTTGACGCGGGAGGCGTGCCGGATGCGGTTAAAACATTGACATATGAGCAGTTTTTAGCGTATTATGACGAGTTTTACGTGCCCGCTAACTGCATTTTCTATTTGTACGGCGATTTAGACTTAGAAAAATGTGCAGAGCATATTGAACTTTATTTAGCCGACAGCAGACCCGCAGGAAAAACTGCTGTTGTTAAGGAAGCTAATCGTTTCAAAACTCGCAAATTTATTAAAGACAGCTACAAAGCTGACGAGGACGCACCGGGAAAACCTTCAAATTACATCGGCGCGTCGTATGTAATAAGCGGGCGAAGTGCGAAGCTTATAACTGCTGTAATGCTAATTAAATATTATCTTTTGGGTCTTGATGCGTCGCCGCTTAAAAAAGCTCTCACAGACGGCGGTTTCGGTGATGAGATTATCGACAGCTTCAATGCCGTCATAAGTCACCCTGCGCTCACTATTATAATGAAAAACTCTGAAAAAACTGCGGAGGAAATGGCTGAATTAATAGACAAAGTCATTAACGATACGCTTAAAAATGGCTTTAATGACGAGCTTTTAACCGCATGTCTTAACCGCTTTGAATTTTCGGCGCGTGAAGACGCAAGTTATGGGCAACCGAAAGGTTTAAACCACAACATCGCGGTGGTAACAGATATTATCGCAGGCGAGTTCACGTTTGAAAAAACGAACAAAATTAAACCTATTGAACAAATTAAATCCGATAAACAGTATTTGCTTGATGTGCTGAAAAATGAATTTGCAGATAATAATTTCGTAGCTTACATTACATCAACGCCTGACCTTAGCGCGGAAGAGTCTGAAGAACAAATCGACGAAGCTGCTGCGAAAGTTTACAAAAGTAAAATGCCGGAGCTTGAAAAATATCAACAGCTAACCGATTCTCCCGAGGATATAGACAAAATACCTATCGTCAAAATTTCAGATGTTGATGACACGATTGAAAATATCAGCGCAACAGAAGAAACTGTAGAGGATGTTACAGTTTTCAAATATAAAGATGACACAAACGGCATAGTTTATATTGACTTTATGTATGATATGCGTGCAGTTCCGGCTGATTTATTGCCATATGTCGGGCTGTTAATTTGTGTTTTAGGTAAGTTGGACACTGAAAATTATCCGCTTGACAAGCTTCAGCAGCAGATTGGAAGCTATTTAGGCGGGCTTGCGGCACATGCGAAATCGAGCACTAACGTAGTCACAGGCGGAACGCAAATGCTCTTTGTGTACAAAGCTAAATCATTGGAAGCAAACACGGCAAAAATATTCGAATTTGTGAAAGAAATAACCGAGCGAACGGTTTTTGACGATGTTTCACGTTTAAAAACGCTAATCAAAGAGTATTTTTCGATGTATGAAGACTCGATTATTAACTCGGGCCAAAGTTTCGCCTCCGGCCGCGCATCGGCATACTTGCAAAGCGGCGCACTTTTGGATGATTACGTTGCGGGCGTTGAGTTTTATATGTTTCTCAAAAATATTGCCGAAGGTGACAGCTATGATTTTGCAGCTGAAAAGCTTAAAGAGACAGCTGGATATATTTTCTGCAAAGAAAACTTTAAACTATATGTTGCAAATGATAGAGATGATTTCGATTTTATCAAAGACGATATTGTTAAATATTACAAAAGTATGGCAAAATGTTTAAGCGCACCGGCTGTTTTGCCGAAAACGCCGGATCATGGCGAAGCGTTCGCCGTTCGCTCAAACGTGCAATATGCCGCCCTTGCGCTTGATTTCAAGCAAGCTAACATTAAATACAGCGGTTTAATGAGCGTTTTCGTCTCGATTTTAAACAAAAGTTATTTGCTTAACGAGGTAAGAATTAAAGGTGGGGCGTACGGATGCAGTTGTTTTGCATATAAAAAGGGCATTTTTGTTTTCAGCTCATACCGCGACCCGAACATAAAAAGTACGATTGAAACATACAAAAATTCGTTTAAGCATATGCAGGCGCTTGATTTGCCTGAAAAAGAAATGACGAGATATATTTTAGGCACGATTAATAAATACATTCGCCCGAAAAACGCACCGGAAAACGTAGACTATGCAATTACGGCAAAATTAAACGGCGTTACGCACGAAATGATTGAGCGAGAAGTTCAAGAAGTTCTAGGCGCAAGCCTTAAAGATATCAATGGACTTGGTGAAGACCTTGAAAATGTGATGCAAAAAGGTGTAATCTGCGTCGTCGGCAGCAAGAAAAAGATTGAAAGCGAAAAAGATTTATTTTCAGGCATTTTTTTCGCTTAGTCTAATAAAAGCTTATGGCATTAAATGGAATATGAGAAAAAATGCTTATAAATCAACCTTTTTAGCGGATAGGCAGTTATTTCAAATAAGTATTTTTTTGACAAATTTGCCTATACTAACATTTATCTTAAATTGGTTAATCGTAGCAAAAATTCATTAAAATTACAATAAATTGCACTTTTCCGACATTTTTAAATAAATCTATTGACCTATGGAAAATTTGTGATACAATTAGCTTTAATGGGTATGCTTATTGATCGTGAGGTGGTATGATTTGACTCATAGCTTGTTGTTTGTACAAAACGACATTTTGGAAGCTGCTATGCAGGGCACGCTTCTGCGTAATCAAGTCATTAATAATAATATCGCTAACAACGATGTTCCGGGCTTTAAAAGAAGCTCTGTCAGCTTTGAGGACAGGCTAGCTGCCTCCGTTGATAGCGCAAGGCGGACAGGCCGTTTGGATATTGCTAACGCCAGGCCGCGGATTAATCGCCATAATGATACGCTCAGGTTCAGGCTTGACGGCAACAACGTCGATATTGAAACCGAGATGGTTGACCTTTATCAAAACAGTATGCGCTTTGAGACGATGGTGTCGGGCGTTATGAACAATTACAGAAAAATAGCGCTTGCAATGAGCAGGTAGCCTTATTGAATTTGGAGTGATAATTATGTCTTTTTTCGGGACGATGAATATAAGCGCGACAGCTCTTACTGCTCAAAGGCTTCGCATGGATGTTATCTCCGAAAATATCGCAAACGCTAACACGACTAGAACGTCAAGCGGCGGCCCTTTCAGACGCCAAACCGTACTTTTTGAAGAAATGAGCGGCGTAGAGGCCGGCTCTTTCAGAAGCAGGCTAGATAACGCAATGGGAAGAAACCGCTCTGCGGCAGGCCGCGGTGTCAGAGTTTCACATATCGTAGAGGACATGCGCCCGGGCAACATAATGTATGACCCGGCTCATCCTGATGCAAACGAAGAAGGCTATGTTAGAATGCCGAATGTTAATATTGTCGAAGAAATGGTAAACATGATATCGGCGAGCCGTTCTTACGAGGCGAACATTACGTCTATGAACGCGACAAAGGCTATGCTTGCAAGAACTCTTGAAATAAGCAGGTAATTGTAGTTATTTCTGACATATTTTGTTGGGAGTTTCTTAATCATAAATAGCAAGGGGCAAAATCATAATGAATGCTATTAATGCAGTAGATTTAAGCAGTATAGGCATAGACAACGTACACGCGCTTAGAAATAGCCGGCCCGTAGCGGCAGACGGCAGCACCTTTGAAATGTTTTATAACGCGGCGTTTAATTTAATTAATGAAGTAAACGCTCATCAACGAGCTTCATACCAGCTACAGCTTGACTTTTCCACAGGCAGAACAGACGATGTTTTAGCCGTAATGATGGCACAGGAAAAAGCCCACGCATCACTCAACTTTACCGTGCAGGTTACAAGTCGAATAGTGGAGGCATATCGGGAAATAATGCGTATGCAAATATAGTCCTGATACTCCGATTAAAGTTTTCTTACAAATGACTTTAATCACTACTATTAGAAAAGGGTTGCTTCACCAAAACGCATGAATGATTTAATCGGTGTCGTAATTATTTGTAATCTTGTAAAAATTCGGCAAAGGAATGAGGTGAGTGGATGCAGGAGAGGCTGCGCGGAATCTTAAACAACTTGCTTGAAAGATGGAATGGTTTAGACAAAACGCAAAAAACACGACTGCTTTTGACGATTGGTGTCGTCACCGTCGTTTTAGCGGCAATGGTTTATTTTATTACAAGGCCAAACATGGTCGAGCTTGCTAGAGATGTAAGCTTTTCTGACGCATCCGCGATTACAACCGCGCTTAATGAAAATGGTATAAGAAACGATATCGGACGCGGTGGATCGACTGTTTTTGTTCGCGAAAGAGACTATAACTCAGCTAGAATGCTTTTGGCGGATAGAAACTTGCCAAATGACGCCGCATTTACTTGGGCTGACGCCCTTGACGCAAGCGGCATGACTGCTACGGAAACTATTAAAAGGGAAAATTTAAGACGAGCTCATGAATCAGATCTTGCACAGCGGCTGACCATTTTTGAAGGGGTTGACTCGGCTGTTGTTTTTCTTGCGCTTCCGGATGATGATTTATTTTTCCTTCCTAACTTAAACAGACAGGCGTCAGTGTCGGTTACTTTAACGACGTCAATGCCTATTTCACAAACTCAGGCTCTCTCAATCGCGCGTTTTATAAGCCGTTCGGTTGTTGGGCTTTCAATGGATAATATCGAAATTGTTAACCAAAATATGGAAACTCTTTTCTCCGGCCAAAGCGGAATCTCAGGCGGAATTACAGAAACAAATCTCGACCGTGCGATCCAACGCGAAATTGAATCCGGCATCAGATTTGCAATTTTGCCGCTTTTTAACGATGTCAGAATCGTTTCAAACATACGCGTCAATATGGACGAAGTGCAAGAAATAAGCAACTTGCTGTTCTCTCCGACAGGCGAGGAAAACGCAACGGGCGTCGTTCTCGAAGAAATTACAATGCGAGAGACCGCTGAAAATCGTCCTGCACCCGGCGCGCCGGGCGTTGAATCGAACGCTCAAACAGGGCCGGGCTATCAAATGCCGGGCGGCGGACAGTCATCAGCACAGGCTCAAAGCAGCGAAATACGTTTCGGTTATAATGAAGTACAAAGAATTGTTCGTGAAGGCGGCGGAGAGCTTTTAACCGAAGATTCGTCGATTTCCGTTTTCGTGTTCAGGCATCGCGTTTATGACCAAGCGCATTTAACTCAAAGTGACATGCTAGATGGAATGGAATGGGCGGATTTCAGACAGGCGAACTCTTTCCCGATGCTGATTCCGATGGAAGACACGCTTAACGCGCTTCAAGACATGCTCAGAACAGGTACAGGCATTGATTCAATCGTTTTATCCGCGTTTGAAATACCGATGTTTATAGATTACGAACCGTCCGCTATACCACTTACGCAAATTATCATGTTTGCGATTTTAGTGCTCCTTATCGGCCTCTTGGCGATTGCTTTAATTAAAAAAGCTCAAGGCGAAACAATTGAAGATATTGAGCCTGAACTTGATGTGGAGGCACTCATTGTGAGCGATAAATATGAGCAAGAGAAAGAAGAAGCACAGCGTATTCGAGATATTGAGTTTGCGCAAGAATCCGAAACAAGAATACAAATCGAGAAATTTATCCAAGACAAACCGGAAGCCGCTGCGTCATTACTTCGCAACTGGCTAAGCGAAGACTGGGAGTGATTTAATGGCCGCGACAATCAGTGAATTAATCGGCAGAGAAAAAGCTGCAATACTCCTTATAGCGTTAGGCCCTGAGAAATCAGCACTTGTCTTTAAACATCTTAAAGAGGATGAAATCGAAGCTTTGACGCTCGAAATTGCAAACATAAGCAGCGTCATGCCTGAAACAAAAGAGGCCGTGCTTGAAGAATTTTATCAGATTTGCCTGGCGCAGCAGTACATTGCCGAAGGCGGTATAGGCTATGCTAAACAAATTCTTGAAAGAGCTCTCGGAACCGACAAAGCGTTTGACGTTATCAGCAAACTTACAGTATCTTTGCAAGTTCGTCCGTTTGACTTTATCAGAAAAACGGATGCAAGCCAGATTCTTAACTTTATACAAAACGAACATCCGCAAACTATTGCGCTCATTCTTTCGTATCTTAAATCAAACCAGGCCGGTGAAGTTCTTTCACAGCTTCCGACTGATAAGCAGGCGGACATCGCAAGGAGGATCGCGCTTATGGGTCGCACAAGTCCTGACGTAATTAAAGAAGTCGAGCGCGCGCTTGAAAAACGCGTATCTGCTCTTATGACGGAAGACTTCACAATTATTGGCGGTGTGGACGCTGTTGTTGAAATTCTTAATGCGGTTGACCGTACGACTGAGAAAAACATTATGGAAACTCTCGAAATGGAAGACGCCGAGCTTGCTGACGAAGTTAAACGCAAAATGTTCGTATTTGAAGACATTGCAACGCTTGATAACCGCTCGATTCAAACGGTTCTCAGACAATCAATTGATAATCGCGATATCGCGATTGCACTTAAAGGCTCGACGGCTGAGGTTCAAAATATTATTCTGTCGAATATGTCTAAGCGCCTTGCCGAAATGATCAGGGAAGATATGGAATATATGGGGCCGGTTCGCCGTTCAGACGTCGAAGAGTCTCAACAGAAGATTGTTAACGTCATCAGAAGGCTTCAAGACTCGGGTGAGATTATCGTTGCTCGCGGTGGTGGCGGAGGAGATGAGATAATTGCGTAGTATCGTCAAATCAGCAGCAGTCGTTACAGATGAAGTTTTAAAGCTCAAATTCGGATTATCTATAGATGATTTACAACTTGATCAGGAAGCCGAGCGGGAAGGAATATCCCAAACGGCGGCTGAAGCGGGTGAAACAGAGGATGATGTTCTTAATAACGCCCGAAATGAAGCCGAAGTGATTTTAAGCGAGGCGAAAGGCAACGCGAGGATTATTTTGGAAGAAGCAAAGCGCGAGGCGAGCGTGATTAAAGTTACTACGGAAGATCAGGCGCGCAAAGAAGGTTATGAAAAAGGCTATAATGAAGGCGTTTTAAGCGCTGAACAAATAAGAAAAAGCGCATCGGATGAGCTCGAAAGCGCTCAGTTTGAAAAGCAAGAAATGCTCGCAAAAGTCGAGCCTGAAGTCGTTGAACTAATAGTTTCGATCGTCGACAAGCTTCTGCCAAAGGTTGCCAAGTTCAACAGGGGAACAGTTGTAAACTTGATAAAACAAGGACTTGAAGGCGCAACAATTAAAAGTTCAGTTACTGTCCACGTTTCAAAAGAAGACTATGAAACGACTGTTGCACAAAAAGATGAAATAGCGGAATCGCTCGAGACATCGGTGACGCTTGAAATCGTTGCAGACCCGGCGCTTATGGCTAATGACTGCATAATCGAAACGGCGTTTGGGAATATAGATTGCTCTTTGGATGCACAATATAATACGCTTAGGGAGAATTTGTATTATATTCTTGAGAATAATTAATTGAAACAGGTCAAAGTGATAGATGAAAAACAGGTGAGCAATAAGTGAATTTATCAAAATACAGCGGAGTACTTGACAAAACATACGTTAAAAAACTTGGGAGGGTTTCCCGAGTAGTCGGCCTTACGATTGAATCTGTCGGCCCGGAAGTCAACGTGTCTGATTTGTGCATAATACGCGCCGCTAAGCATAGCGAGCCTGTTTACGCCGAAGTCGTAGGTTTTAAAGACAATAATATTTTATTAATGCCGATAGGGTCAATGCAAGGAATCGGCCCGGGCAGCATAGTTGAAGCGTGTAATACAGATATTAAAATAGATGTGTCGGATGATTTACTTGGAAGAGTTTTGGACGGGCTCGGCAACCCGATTGATAGTTTAGGCAGCATCCAAAACAGCACAAAACGCAGTATAACAGCATCTGCACCTGATCCGCTAAGCAGATCGCGGATAACCGAACCTTTACAACTTGGCGTAAGAACGATTGACGGTTTGTTAACACTCGGCAAAGGGCAGAGAGTCGGCATTTTCGCAGGAAGCGGCGTCGGCAAAAGCACTCTGATGGGTATGATCGCCCGTAACACAAAAGCGGAAGTTAACGTAATTTCATTAGTTGGCGAGCGCGGCAGGGAAGTTAAGGAATTTCTTGAGAAGGATTTGGGTGAAGAAGGCCTTGCGCGGTCAGTTGTTGTCATTGCAACAAGCGATAAACCGGCGCTTGTGAGACTTAAGTGCGCCGAAGTTGCAACAACAATTGCCGAATATTTTCGTGACAGAGGCAAGGATGTTGTTCTGCTTATGGATTCACTGACAAGATACGCAATGGCACAGCGCGAAGTCGGGCTTGCAGCAGGTGAGCCTCCTGTTACAAGAGGCTACACTCCATCTGTTTTCTCGATGATACCGAAGCTTTTAGAGCGGGCAGGATGCTCTGACAAAGGCTCAATTACAGGAATTTACACGGTTTTAGTTGACGGGGACGATTTGACCGAACCGGTCACAGACACAGCAAGAGGCGTGCTCGATGGTCATATTGTTTTATCAAGAAAAATCGCCGCTAGAAACCAATATCCCTCAATAGATGTTCTCGCCAGTGTTTCAAGGCTGATGAACGATATCGCGCCGCCGGATCATAAAAAAGCGGCGAACGAAATTAAGAAAAATATGGCAGTTTACGCCGATGCCGAGGATCTTATAAACATTGGCGCGTACGTATCCGGCAGTAACGAGGACATCGACCGTGCAATCGCTTTAAATAAAGACATTCGCACGTTTTTACAGCAGGGAATCGAAGAAAAAATCATGTTCGATCAGACGCTTGATGAGATGAGTCGAATAACGCAGTAGCTGCGGCAGGTAAATTATGGCTAAATTCGTATACAATTTCAATACAATTTTGAGTGTGAAAGAAAAGTTCGAGGATCAAAAAAGGCTCGAATATGGTCAAGCGGTCACAAAGCTTGAGCTTGAAAAAGAAAAAAAACGGCAGTTAGTCGAAAAAAAAGACGCAAACGTAGCGCTTTTTAAAAAAGTTTTGCAAGAAAACATTGAACCGAACGAAATTAGCAACATAAACCACTATACAGAGCTTCTAAAGAGAAATATTATAGAGCAGTGCAAAGAAATAATGCGAGCGGAACAGTTCGTTGAGCTTAAACGTAAAGAGCTGTCTGAAGCGATGAAGGAACGAAAAAAATACGAAAAATTGAAAGAAAAACGCTATGAAGAGTATTTAATCGAAGAGAAAAAAGAAGAGCAAAAAATAATCGACAGCCTAATAAGCTACAAACATAGCAAAGCTAGATAAGTGTGGTGATTTAAAATGGCAGCCCAAGCTTCGCCAATCGACGCCCTGGAGGCAAATATAGATAATCTTGGAAATTCGCCCCATATGGATAAAAAGGCGGCTAAGAGAGCTGCAAAAGAGGCGAAAAAGGCGTTAAAAGCCGCCGAAGGCAAGTCAAAAGGCGGGCTTATCGTCAAACTTTTGGCTGTCGTTTTAGTTGCAAGCATCTTTGCCTCATTTTGGTTTAATGTTTTCGGCATACGGGATAATTATTTATTTCCGCTTTTGGAAAACATACCTATTGTAAATAATTTGTTGCCTGTGACAGAAGAATATCCGTTCGAAGGCATGACAAATACTGAACTTATCTCACAAATCGAAGCTTTACAGCGTGACATTGAGCTTAGAGAAGACGAAGTTCGGTCATTGACAGATATGAATAATTTATTGGCTAATCAAGTTGACAATTTGACCCAGTTTCGGGATAGACAAGCAGCGTTTCGAGAAGCTGTAGCGTTATTTGACGAAATGGTTGTCGACAGCGCGCCTGTTGATTTTGCAAGATTTTTCGAAAGCATTGACCCGGAGCATGCAGCCACATTGTACCAGTATGCGTTACAGCGAGAAGCGCGCGACCGCGATTTTAACGATTATGTTGCAATGATTCAAGCGATGGAAGCTCGGGCGGCGGCGGACATGCTGTCGCGGCTTATCCGCTCGAATCCTGACCTTGTTGCAAGCGTTTTACGCAGCATGGACAACCGCATAAGCGGCGAGATTTTAAGTGCGATGACACCTCAGGATTCTTCACTTATTGTCAACAGAATGTATCCCGAAAATCCGCCGGCACCGCAATTGTTTTCACCAATTGTTGATGATATCTTATCACCCGATGCCCCTGTTGGCATAATCGCTGACGAAAACGGCGATGAAGAAGTCGTTGACGAAGAAGCAGAAGAGTAATTTTGGTTTTACCGCCTGAATTGGGCGTTAAAATATAAAAAATTGAAGAAAGGAGGAAAAAGAATGAATGTAAACGCAAATAACTCGCTTATAATGAACTCAAACAGCGTTTTCGAGCAAGCGATGCAAAGAAATCAAAAGCAAACCTTTGCGGGCGGCTTTTTTGGCGACTTTTTGAGCAATGTGAGTAATAATCAAGCTAGAAATAACGCTTCAAGCGCACCTGAAAGGCGCGATAATCAAGTCAGCAACCCTGCGCGGTCTGACAGACAGCAATCTGTTCAGCCAACTAATAACGCAGGTCAAAACGATATTAACAATGAAAGAACTGTCGAGAGGCCTGCTAATGAGCAGCAAACACAGCAGTCTCAGCAAGTGACGCGCGAAGAAGCTGAAAGTATCGCAAACGAAGTTTCAGGCGCTGAGCGTGACGCGCTTAGAACGATTGCCGATATTTTGGGGATCACGGCGGAGCAACTGGCTGAAATTTTAGCAATTTTAGGACTTACGGTTTTGGACCTTACCGATAAGCAAAACGTGGATCAACTTTTGCTTACGGTTTTTAACATGGAGAGACCGTCTGACCTGTTAAACTTACCCGGAATTGTAGGGATGTTTAGCGACATTAGCGAAGCAGCTGCAGATTTTAGCAAACTTGTTGATTCGGTTGATTTTGATGTGCTTAAGGCCGTTTTATTTGATTCTGAAACGAATCTATGGCAGGACGCGGGCACTCATTTGCCCTTAGCGGCCGATGAAGCAGCTGTGAATTTGGCTTCCAATAATAAGCAGTTAAACGAAGTCGTTCAAGCTGCGGCTTTACAGACACAGCCGTTAGAAGGCGAAGCTGAGATGACGGAAGAAATGGCGATTAATGTGCAATCGGAGACGCAAGCGGCTAACTCCGGCAACCAGTCTCAAGCGGACACCGGGCAGCAGCAAAATCCTATGATGGGAAATGAGCAAGCGGCGAGTGTTATGATGTACGAAAACAAAAACGCGGGCGCTTCTGCTGCTACGTTTGAAATGACAAGCTCAGGCATTGCATCTAAAGCTGAAGCTATGCAGTCGCGCCCCAGCGTGACGGCAAGCGAAATCATCAATCAAATGATTGAAAAGATGAAAGTTGACGTTCGCGCGAATGTTTCGGAAGTGCGAATCACTTTGCGCCCTGAGGCGTTAGGCGATGTTTCGCTTAAAATCATTACGGAGCGCGGCATCGTAACCGCCCAATTTTTGGCAGAAAACGAGCGCGTGAAAGAAATAATCGAAAGCAATTTCAACATTTTGAAAGATGCGCTTGAAAAACAAGGAGTTTCGATTTCTTCATTATCAGTCGAAGTTGGATCTGAGCGCGGCAACCAAATGCGCGAAGAATTCGAGAAAAATCGCCATTTATCGGCCGAAAGGATAAGGCAAATAATGGGTGTCTCTGATGAAGCTGAAGTTGAGATTATTAATGATTTAGAAGACAACGAAGTTAATTATTATGCGTAAGGCCTATATACTTACAGAATTGGAAAGGAGGATGTACAATGTCAGATTCAACAGGCAATTGGTTTAATGTCCAACAGGCAATGGCTGCTCATGAGCAAACGGCAACAGGCCCGGCGCAATCGACGCGTCCGCGAACCGAAGGCAACGAAATGGGCAGAGACGCCTTTTTACGCCTTTTGATAACCCAGCTTCAATTTCAAGATCCACTGAGCCCTATGGACGACAGGGATTTTATAGCGCAACTTGCGCAATTTTCAGCCCTCCAAGAAATGCAGAACATGACGCAGATGCTTGGTCATTCTCAAGCGTTTTCAATGGTTGGCAACATCATTCATGCAGTGCATTTTAACGAAACGGCGAATCGCACAGATGAAGTACTTGGTGTCGTCACGTCGGTTGTTTTGCGAAACGGTCAGCCGTTTTTGGAAATCGACGGCGACAGAACGGTCCCTCTCAGCGCAGTTCGGGAAGTTTTGGGCAACCAAAACGATATGTTGCTTAGAATGTTACAAAATAACTTAAACCATTTACAAAATGTCGCGTTAATCGGCAAAACTGTCCAAGCGCTTATACCGGGTGCTGATGGCAGAGCGGCTGAGTTTGTCGAAGGTAGAGTAAGTTCAGTTATGCAGGACGGCAACGGAAATACCGTTTTAATGGTCAACGGCAGGGAAGTTTTCGCCAATGAAATTATCGCGGTTTCTGACGATAAAATGCTGATTGGCAGAAGTATTTATGTTGGAGTAGGCTCGGACAGAACTCTTGAAGAGATACAAAATGTAGTCATTGTTGGCGATAGGGCGTATTTGAGAGCAGGCGGAGTCAATATCCATATAGAGAGAATCAATCAGGCGACTGATGCTCTTGCGCTTATCGGTCAAACGATTAGACATGCAGGCGCGGATCATGTCATCAGAGGTGTTACAATTCGTAACGGGCAGCCGTTTTTAATAGCAGCGGACGAAACGGAAATTTCGTTCAGAGTTTTACGCGGAATTGAAAGCCCGCCGACTACAAATACACCGCCGGCTACGCCGTAGACTCCAAGTGAGCTTGAAGATTAAAAAATTGTAATTGTAGGAGGGCTTTATGCAAATTTATCCCGGAACTAACCAAATAAATAGCGTAAATCCCGCTGCTGACGAACGTCAGCTACGAAGCGCACCCGGGGCGAATAATTCGGGGGTAAGCTTCGGGGATGTGCTTGGTAATAAAATCGCTGAAAATCAGCCGATTGTGTTTTCAAAACACGCGTCTTTGCGCCTTAATTCGCGAAATATAAACCTTTCCGGCGAACAAATCGCAAGAGTGGAGGGCGGATTATCACAGGCTAGGCAAAAAGGCATTAATGATTCACTTGTTGTCGTGGATGATATTAGGCTCGTTGTAAACGTCAGAAGCAAGACGGTCATAACGGCTATGCAAAGCGAAAGCGACAATAACATTTTTACGAACATTGACGGTGCTGTAATTGTATAACAGCACAATAGTTCGGGTAGAGTTGGACCCGGGTCGCATGGATGAGCAGTAAGCGAAGCGCACGACCAACCCTCTGGGAGATTCTACTAAATTATTCGAAGAAACAGTATAGATAGGGGGAAACAATTATGATGCGTTCTATGTTTTCCGGAGTTTCCGGTTTAAGAGTACACCAAACGCGAATGGACGTTATCGCGGATAATGTTGCAAATGTTAATACAGTCGGCTTTAAATCAAGCCGAGTTACGTTTAACGAAGTTTTCAGCCAGCTAGTTTCCGGCGCGGCTGCGCCAAATCCGGCGACAGGACGAGGCGGCGTTAATGCAATGCAAATCGGCTTAGGCGTTGGTATTGCGTCAATTGATAAAATTATGACACCCGGTTTCGCGCAAAGGACAGATCGTGCGCTTGACCTTATGCTCGATGGCTCAGGCTTCTTTATAGTCGGTGACGGCAGCGGCATCTACTTTACGAGAGCCGGCGCGTTCGATGTTGACCCGCTTGGAAATATCGTTGACCCAAGAGGTATGATCCTTATGGGTTGGGATATTGACGCGTCGGGCAATATAGTAAGGTCCGCAGTTCAGCCGCTTAATATCCACGATGGCGGCAAGCAGAACATGCCCGCAAATGCAACAACAGTCGTTAACTTTTCAGGTAATTTAAACGGACAGACCAATCCTATCCACCCAAGTACGATAAGTGTTACAGATTCGCTTGGCGGCAGATGGATTTTGGATGTTGAGTTCCATATGGGTGCGGCCACCACCACCGGCACACCGCCTGTAACAACAACGGAATGGCACGTTCGCTTTCCGGCTAATGGAAACACTGGGGCGGGTCAGACTGCTAACGGTGTTTATATGTTTGCAGAAGGTAATCCGGAACAGTTTGTGCGTCTTGGCGATTTCGCCGCTGCCAATCAGTTTACTTTGACGTTTGATTCAAATGGTAATCCTGTAGGAACCACCAGTCACTTGCTTGGTTTTGCTAATCCTCTTGGCACAATTGCACCTGGAGCCACTTTAGGGCGGCCGCCTGCAACCGGCGAAACTCCTGTTATGCCCGGCGGCGGCACTGCAACCAGCGTTGTTCAAATCAATTTTGGAGAACTGCTTCAAACTCAAGCCGGTACATCTGTTCGCCGTAATGATAATGGTAATCCTCCGGGTACTTTGGCTGAGTTTACCGTTGGCCCTGACGGGATTATTACAGGGCGTTACTCTAACGGCTTGCAAAGAACTTTAGGGCAAGTTGCCGTTGCTAGGTTCCCTAATCCGGGCGGCCTTCAGAAAATTGGTAACAACCTGTTTGTTCCTACTTCAAACTCCGGCGAGTTTGACGGAACTGGCGAAGAAGTCGGCACGGACGGCAGCTCGATTATGGGCGGTGTCCTTGAAATGTCAAATGTTGACCTTGCCGGTGAATTTACAAACATAATCGTAACGCAAAGAGGCTTCCAAGCGAACTCTCGGATTATATCAACATCCGATGAAATGCTGCAAGAGCTTGTAAACCTTAGAAGATAATAATTAGACTGCCGCGGGGTTGTGACCTCATAATCCCGCGGCGATAATAAACTTTTGAAAATTTATGAATTTAGCAAGTTTTATTTTACTTTTTTAGAATAGTTTGTTATAATAGATAATTGTTGACTGAAACCTGCATTAATTTACCAATCGGAGGGAAATATATATGATTATTGTAACTCGTTTAAACGAAAAGCCCCTCACCATAAGCTGCGACCTAATCGAATGTATCGAAGATGTGCCTGATACTGTCATAACGATGACAACAGGCAGAAAAATAATCGTACAAGAGACTATCGAAGAAGTGATCGAAAAAGTGATCGAATATAAACAAAGAATCTTTTCGGGCGTGGTTGTGAATCCGCCGAAATATGACGTTTGACAAATAATTTCTACGAATAGATGCACCGGAACAGGAGGAAGCAAACTTGGATAAGGGTTCGTTAATCGGATTTGTAGCGGCTGTCGGCCTTATAGTAACAGCGATGATTATAGCGGTTTGGCCGGAATTTGGGATGATGACTGCGTTTTTGGACGCACCATCAGTTCTTATCGTTGTCGGTGGAACAACTGCTGCAACGCTTGTATCAACTACGATGGAAAGTTTTATCAACTCTGTGAAGGCGATAAGCAAAGCGTTTAAGCCTCCGAACGTTGATCCAACGGGAGCAATTGAGAAAATCATAACGCTTGCGAACCTTGCGCGTAAAGAAGGTATTTTGGCGCTTGAGGAAGCAGCTAAGACAATGGAAGACTCCTTTTTGGAAAAAGGTATTATGCTTATCGTTGACGGTACTGACCCGGAGCTTGTAAGAAGCATCCTCGAAACGGAAATCGCCTACATAGAAGGGCGTCACGCATCAGTCCGAAGCACTTATGACTTCATGGCGCTGATGGCCCCGGCGTTCGGTATGTCAGGTACGGTTATTGGGCTTATCGTTATGCTCCAGCGTATGGATGATCCGAGCGCGATTGGTGGTGCGATGGCCGTTGCGGTTATAACAACACTCTATGGTTCTATGGTTGCAAACGTGCTCTGCCTTCCTGTTTCTTCTAAGCTTAAAGTGTTCAGCGCTGAAGAAATGCTGATGAAAGAAGTTTTAATTGAAGGAATGTTATCAATCCAAGCGGGCGAAAATCCGCGGATTATCGAAGAAAAGCTTAAAGCGTTCCTTTCGCCGAAAATGAGAGGCGGCGCAGATGCACCAGGCGCACCTGCCGCGGCGGAAGAGTAAAAATGTTGATTAAATTTGATTAAATAAAAAGAAAGAGGTGGATGCGTAATGGCTAAAAAGCAAAAAGCTCCCGAAGCAGATGCAAGTAAGGTTTTGCCCGGTTGGATCGCGACATGGTCTGATCTTGCAATGTTAATGTTCGCGTTTTTTGTTATGTTGTTTTCGATGTCCACTTTAGATATGGAACGCTTCCAGCAAGTTGCGGCATCTTTTTCCGGCCGTGAAATTATAACTATGGGCGGCGGCGGCATAGGTCTTGACGATTTAATTGGAAGTGGTATAATGGACTTGCCTTCAATTGCAGAAGGTGTGTTTGATTCACGACCAAGTTTTGAAGAAAGACATTATGCGCTCGAAAATCTGCATGACATCGCGTCTGATTTTAGGACATATTTCGCGGAATATCACGGTCTTGACGGCGGAGAGATTGATGTTATAGTAGGGGAAGAATCTGTAAGGATTATCTTCCCTGGCGGTGTATTGTTTGATCCCGGTCGGGCAGACCTTAGGCCGGATGCTTTTGAGATGCTAGATATAGTTGCAAATGCAATTTTTATACACCCTGAACTTTTTGTTGAAGTAGAAGGGCATGCCGATAACGTGCCTATGCGTTCGGCGCGCTTCCCGAGCAACTGGCATTTATCGTCCGAAAGGGCAGTATCGGTTCTTTACTACTTTGTTTCACAGCGAAGCGTTGATCCTACGCGGATTTCAGCTAGAGGTTTTGGTGAATACCACCCGATTGCGACAAACGATACGCCCGAAGGGCGAGCACGCAACAGGCGCGTTGAGATTAATCTTGTAAACAGAGACATGAGAGCCCCGCAATTCGAGGGCATAGATTAGAGCATATAGTTATATAGCAGTGTGTTTTATTATAAGAACTGAAGAATTAAGGAGATGACTTAAGTTGGGCGAAAACAAAAATAAAATGATGATGATAATAATAATTGTCCTTTTGGCGGTTTTATTGATTGCGATTGCGGCGGTTTCTTTCATCGTGTTCCGCGTCATTTCAGCTGAACCTGATGATCCGGCATCTGAAATTCTTGCAGTAGTTCCTGTTTTAACGCCTGAGGAGATTACTATAATAGAGCTGTCATCCCCGATTGGCACGAACCTTGCGCGCGGAGCAACAGGCGAAACGCATTTTATAAGGCTCAGCCTTGCGGTCGGCGTTAACAATACGCAAGGCAGCGAAAGTGAAAATTTTGCAATTTTGATCGAAGAGTCAGAACCGATTGTCCGCGATGTTATGCTCGGCGTAATTAAGAGTTATACACATGAGGAACTTTCACGTCCCGGAGGCCGCGAAGTTTTACGAGATGAAATTCTCGACAGGCTTCAAAACACCTTCCAAAATCATTTGCTTGTTGCAGTTTATATAAGCGATTGGGCATTACAATAGGCAATAAATATTCTTGATATAATTTTGAAATTTATTAACACTGCAATTCGCAGGCCATCGGCTTGCAAGCAAGCCAAAGACACTGTAAACGAGTTGACACTCTATAAATAGGCAACAGGTGGTGAGTAAATGAGTGAAATTTTATCGCAAAGTGAAATAGATAAGCTGTTAGCCGATTTATCCGGCGGCGGCTCGGCTTCTATCGTTGTGGATGAAGGCCCACAGCTTCCGGTGGCAAAAAGTTATAACTTTGCAAGACCGTCGAAATTTCACAGAGATCAGCTTCGGACGCTTGAAATTATTTTCGAAAACTATTCGCGGCTTTTGTCATCATTTATGACGGCGTATCTTAGAACCACTTGCGAAATTGAAATAGCAAGTGCAGAGCAAATTACATTTAAAGAATTTCATAACTCGATAGTAAACCCGATAGTTTTAGGAATTATTGACCTTCATCCGCTTAAAGGCGCAGTCGTTTTGGAGATGTCAAGTAATGTCGGCTATGCAATAATAGACAGAGTTTTAGGCGGCCCGGGTCTCGGTATTAAAAAACTTAGAGAATTTTCTGAAATTGAAAAAATCCTTTTGGAGCGAATTATCGCCCAAATGCTTGAATATTTAGTTGAACCGTGGGAAAACGTTATCGTGCTTGAACCTAGACTTGATAAAATTGAGACAAGCTCCCAATTTGCACAAATTATTGCACCGAATGAGATGGTCGTTTTAGTCACTTTAACGATAAAGGTCGGCGTCGCAGAAGGGTTTATAAACTTTTGCCTCCCACATTTTGTTTTGGAGCCAATACTTGAAAATCTTAACACTAAATCTTGGTTTACGCAGGTTGAGCGCAATACAGAAGATACGTTTACCGAAGATTTAAGCGCTCAAATAGAAAAAGCTAAAATAGCAATCCGCGCAGTTTTAGGAAGCGGCACAATTTCTGTCAGGGAATTTGTCGAGCTTCAAGTCGGGGATGTTATATCGCTTGACCAAAACCCAGAAGGGGATATCAATATTATGGTTGGAGAAATTCACAAGTTCAAAGCAAAGCCCGGAACATCCCGCGGCAAAAATGCCATTCAAATAACTTCTGTAATCAGGAAGGAGGATTAGATTCATGGGCGACACATTATCTCAAGACGAAATCAATGCCTTGTTAGGTGGATTAGGCGATGATGATTCAAGTGATGAGACGGCACATGGCGTCGACGGTCCTGTTGTTGACCTTGAAGGCGAGCTTACTCTCGAAGAAAAGGACATTCTTGGCGAGATGGGCAATATCAGTATGGGAACTTCCGCCACGACGCTTTTCGCTCTTTTGGGGCATAAAGTCAACATTACGATACCTAAGGTTAGAGCTTCCAGGTGGAAGCATGTGGCAGAAGGCTACAGCCGCCCCTGCGTTGGAATCCGCGTCGGGTATAAAGAAGGTCTTGTAGGGTCTAACGTGCTAGTTCTAAGGCAAAACGATGTTAAAATTATCGCTAATCTTATGATGGGCGGCGAAGGTAACATCGATGAAGAAGCTGAACTTACCGAAATTGATTTAAGTGCGATCGGTGAGGCTATGAACCAAATGATAGGCTCATCTGCGACATCGCTTGCTTCAATGACGAAAATGAAAATTGATATCGACACTCCACATGCGTTTAAGCTTGATTTTACAAGTGATGATTTCTTTGAACTTACGAACCTTGATCCCGAAGAAATCATTGTTTGCACCTCTTTCAGAATGGAAATTGGCGATTTAATTGACAGCGAAATAATGCAAATTATCCCTAAGGAGTTTGCGCTTATGATGGTTGGAAAAATGAGAGGATTATCGACAGGGCCTACCGGTTCGGGAGAGCTTCCGCCGCCACCGGCTGAAGTTATGCCTACTGCGCCGCCGGCTCATGCGCCTGCTGCTTCGGTGCCTGTTCAACAAGCTCCGGTGCCTATGCCTGAATATGCAGCTGCGCCGCCTATGTACCAAATGCCGCCTCAAATGCAGTATCACGCTCCACCGGTACAGCCTGTCAATGTACAGCCTGTACAATTCCAGCCGTTTGATCCTCATGCTATTTTACAGCAGAAGGAAAATATTGGAATTATTATGGATGTTCCGCTCGAAGTTTCGGTTGAGCTTGGAAGAACACATAAGAAGATTAAAGAAATACTTGAATTCTCACCTGGAACTATTATAGAGCTTAACAAATTAGCCGGCGAACCGATTGACATTTTAGTAAATGGCAAATTTGTCGCAAAAGGTGAAGTTGTTGTTATCGACGAAAGCTTCGGCATAAGAGTTACCGATATAATAAGCGTAGAGGAAAGAATTTAATTTCTAAGGAGTGAAAATTATGGCAGACAAAACGATATTACTTGTAGATGACGCAGCTTTCATGCGTATGATGCTTAAAGACATATTAACTAAAAATGGTTATGACGTTATTGGCGAAGCAGAAAACGGCGCGATAGCCATTGAAAAATATAAAGAGCTTAAACCTAACTTGGTAATTCTTGACATTACCATGCCTGAAATGGACGGCATACAAGCTGCTAAAGGCATAAAGTCAGCAGACCCAAATGCAACTATCATTATGTGTTCGGCAATGGGTCAGCAAGCAATGGTTATAGAATCTATCCAAGCGGGCGCAAAAGACTTCATAGTTAAGCCGTTTCAACCTGACAGAGTTTTAGAGGCTGTAAAAAAAGTCATTGGATAATAATTGAAGCGTAAGCAAAGCGCAAAGTGTAAAGAGTGATGTGAACTTTTAATATGGATTTGATCACAGTATCATTATTGCAAGCGGCTCTGTTACAATCAACATTGCTGCAAGCGATTGCGTTTGGATATGATGAGCTTTCCGGCCCTTTAGCGTTTACAGGGCGGGTAGCTTTTATTGTAATAATGTTTGTTATCGTTGCTTTTTCAGCTTATTACACGACGAAGTTTATCGCTTCATCAAAACGCAAAATTGGAAACAGTAATAATATGAAAGTTATTGAGGGGATAGCGCTTAGCCCCCACGCAAACATCCAACTTGTGAGCGTTGCAGGGCAATACTTTCTAATCGGTGTCACGAAGGAAAATATTACGTTTTTGACTGAAGTTTCAGGCGAAAACATAAGTATTTCTGAAAATTTGAAGGCTTTTATGCCTTTTGAATCGTATCTTAACAAAGTTTTTAATAAAAATGCGGAAAATAAAGTGGCAGACCACGAAGATCAGGGGGGCGAAGGCGATGTTTGATTGCGCTTTTGTTCCTATTTTTTTTAAAGGATTGTATGGTAAAAAAATGACGCAAATGAAAAAAATGACAAAATTTCGGTTTTTTACCGGATTAATCATATTTTTTATAATTATCTTATCTTTTGGGAATTTGGCGTTTGGCGCTGAAATTCAAGAAACGCCGCCTGTTTTTGGCCTTAACATCGGAATTGGCGACAATCCCGAAGGCGTTGTTGGCACGCTTCAAATTGTCTTTTTACTTGCGACAATTACGATAATCCCGATTCTATTAATAATGCTTACATCGTTTACAAGGATAATTATCGTTTTGCATTTTGTGCGGTCGGCGCTTGGTACGCAGCAAATGCCGCCTAATCAAGTTCTGCTTGGGATGGCATTGTTTTTGACGCTGTTTATAATGAGCCCGGCACTTGCGCAAATTAACGAAAATGCGATCCAGCCATACTCTGCGGGCGTGATATCTCAAGCAGAAGCATTCGAAAGCGGCATGGCTCCTTTAAGAGATTTCATGCTTCGTCAAACTTCGGTGCGCGATGTCGCGCTTTTTGCAAATTTATCCGGAGAAGTATTTGAAACGCGCGAAGATGTTCCAAATCACGTTCTTATACCCGCGTTTTTGCTTGGGGAGATAACAAAAGGCTTCCAAATCGGTTTTTATATATTCCTGCCATTTATCGTAATTGACATGATCGTCGCGTCGACACTTATGGCAATGGGCATGATGATGCTTCCTCCGATGATGATTTCTCTGCCATTTAAAATTTTGATTTTTGTACTCGCCGACGGTTGGTCTCTTCTTTTGGAAGGTATCATCCGCGGGTTTAGATAGGAGGTTTAAAATGAGCCCGGATAATGTTATAAGCGCTGTTCAATCCGCAATTTTTACTGTCATAGTCGTTGCCTCACCGCCGCTTATTTTGGGCCTGTTAGTTGGTATACTTGTAAGCTTGTTTCAGGCAGTCACAACGATACAAGAGCCTACACTTGCGTTCGTTCCTAAAATAATCGCCGTTTTAGTCGCGATTATGGCGTTCGGCACATTTATGCTCACTACACTTTTAGAATATATGCAAAGTTTACTCAGGGACTTTCCAAATATTATAATCCCGAGGTGATATAGAGGTTGCCCTTATGGAGTCACTTGCTGATCAAATTTTCATCCAAATTTATTATAATATCGACATACTGCTAGTAGTTTTAGCCCGTTTTATTGGGCTAATTGTTATGCTGCCTGTGCTATCAGGCGCGAGCATACCGATGATTGCGCGGCTCGCGCTTGCGCTTGCTCTTTCATATTTGGTTTTTGTCACAGGCGTTGTTACAGAAGTGAGCTATTATAACACGGTTTGGGGCTTTGCAATGCTTATTGGCACAGAATTTATGGTCGGCTTTATCCTCGCGTACATCGTGTTTTTGTTTTTTTCGGTCATGCACTTTGTCGGCCAACTGCTCGACTTCCAAATAGGCTTCGCGATGGTAAACGTTTTAGACCCTATATCTCAAGTGCAAGTCCCTGTCACGGGTAATCTTTTATTTTTAATGATGGGCGCGTTATTTATTGTGACAGGCGGGCTTAACGTTGTAATGGCCGCTATGTTTTTAAGCTATGAAATCATCCCGCCGGGAACAGCTGGAATTATTGGCAATAATGTAACGATTTTCTATATTTTACATCTTATGATGCAATTTTTTGCGTTGGCAGTAAGAATTGCTTTGCCTCTAGCCGGTGTTGTACTTATAATAGACGTAACACTTGGGCTTTTAGTAAAAGCTGTGCCTCAAATGAACGTGTTCGTTGTTGGTATGCCTGTCAAAGTTTTAGTTGGGCTTATGGTGTTATTTCTAATTACGCCGATTTTCGCAGGTGTTTATGATTGGCTTTTTATGGCGGCATACAGAGGCATGTTGAATGTTATGGGAGGATTGGGCGCGCAGTGACGTATTATAAATTTGAAATTGATGAATTAAAACTGTATATCCCTATGAACCTCGGTTTTTTTGACGAGGGCGAAAAAACCGAGCAGCCGACTCCTCGCAAACGCCAAAAGGCGCGTGAAGAAGGTCAAGTCGCAAAGTCACAGGAGCTTGGTAATGCTGTTCTGTTTTTAGCGGCTTTTTTTGGGCTTCGCCTGTTTGCGACTTACATGTTCGAACGTGTTTCGGGTGTTTTTAACTTTAGCTTCGTGCGAATCGGTGACTTTGAGATGACTTTTGAGTCGGTGCATCTTGCCGGTCACGTTGCTTTTTTGTTTACGCAAGTTTTAATCGTCGTCATGCCGATTATGGCGATTTCGATGGTTTCCGGTATTTTGTCAAACATTGTCCAAGTCGGATGGCATCCAACTTTTAAACCGCTCATGCCCAAATTCAGCAAAATCAACCCACTGAAAGGGTTTAAGCGTGTTTTTTCAATGCGGTCTATTGTCGAGCTGATTAAATCACTTGCGAAAATGGCGGCAATTGGCGCTGTAATCTACTATACGATCGCAAGCGAAATAAATCGTATTCCACAGTTAGCGGAAATGGGTATTATGCCAGCAGTGTCGTTTCTCGGCATGATGATCACACAGATGGGCATTAACGTCGGCATCATTTTCCTGATAATAGCCGTTTTGGACATTTTTTACCAACGTATGAAGCACACAAAAGACCTTAGGATGACGAAGCAAGAAGTCAAAGAAGAGTATAAAAACATCGAAGGTAATCCCGAAACTAAGCGAAAAATCCGACAAAGAATGCGCGAAATGTCAATGCGTCGGATGATGCAAGAAATGCCGAAAGCCGATGTCGTAATTACAAACCCGACGCATTATGCTGTTGCGTTAAAATATGACAAAGAAGTTTCGGAAGCTCCCTACGTTCTCGCAAAAGGTGTTGACTTTTTAGCAAAAAAAATACGTGACGCTGCTACAGAAAATAATATAGAAATTGTTGAAAATCCGCAGCTTGCTCGCGCGCTTTACGCCACAGTCAATGTTGGAAATGTAATTCCGCCTGAGCTCTATCAAGCTGTTGCGGAAATTCTCGCGTTCGTTTACAAGCTCAAAAATAAGGAGGACTTTTGATTTCCGCGCTTTACCTATTTACTTTCCGCGCTTTTTTAAGTATACTGGGTGATATGAAATATTGATTTAATGCTGCAAGGGGGAACTCTTATGGAAATAGTAAGAATCAGCAACACACAGGTTAAATTTATACTAACTAAAACCGACCTCGTTGAACATAACGTAAAAATTGCGGAGCTTGCGTACGGCTCGCAAAAAGCTCAGGAACTTTTTAGGCATATGATGGCACAGGCGCTAGCTGAGTGCTCTTTTGAAACGGAAAACTCACCGCTTATGATAGAGGCGATTCCGACGACGATCGACAGCATTACAGTTATTGTCACAAAAGTTACAAATCCCGAGCAAATTGAGGAAAGATTCAACATGATCCCGAGAGTTAGCGATTTGTCGAAAATGAAATTTAAGTCGAGAAAACCGGTTATACCGGGTAGAGCGCCTCAAATTTCTGATATAATGATCTATTCGTTTGATGTTTTGGACAGGGCGATTGACGCGGCAGCAAGAATTAATGGTATTTTTAGTGGTGATTCCGTTTTGTTTAAGTTCGAAGGCTCATATTTTATCTACGCAAATAACGATTTTGAGTCCGAAAATCGCACAAAGCTTGAAGCTATCGAAACAATTATCGGAGAATACGGTCAAAAACATGCTTCAACAACAATTTCGAAAGCTTATTTGGAAGAACACGGAGAAATCATAGTTGCAAACGACGCGATTAAAAAGCTTGCTTTGACTAAATAATTGATTTTCGGCCATAATAAACTTTTACAATAACGGGAAGTAAAGGAAGTGTACAGATGAAAGTTAATATGGAACTTAATGACACGAAGGAAGTAGGGCAATTTATCCCTCTTCACTACCATTTTCAAATGCTGTACGACAATGCACGCATAATCGGCTTCAAAAACGCAATTAGAGCAGTTGTAAAGCCAACGGACATCGTCCTTGAGCTCGGCAGCGGCACGGGAGTTTTGTCATTTTATGCGTCTGAAAAGGCTAAAAAAGTGTATTCGGTTGAATTTAATGGTGAATTAGTAGAGGAATCTAAACGGCTTTTAAGACTTAATCCAAATTTTGAAAAAATCGAAGTAATTCACGCTGACGCATTTGAGTACATGCCTCCCGAGCCTGTAGACGTTGTAATTTGCGAAATGCTCCATGTCGGACTTTTGAGAGAGAAGCAGCTTGCGATGATAGAAGCGTTTAAAACGCGCTATTCGAAGCGATTTTCGGGCAGTATTATGCCCGTTTTTATACCTACAGCGACAATTCAAGCTATACAGCCTGTTTTTCATGATTTCAGATTTGAAGGATATTATGCGCCGCTAACTTTGTTTCAGGATCCATACCATGAAGATCCGCGTACGCTTTCACTCGGAAACCCTGTCGTTTATCATCAATTAATGTACGGCGAAGATTTCGGCCTTGATTGTAATTGGAGTGGCAGCATCCAAATCGCACAAGAAGGCACTTTAAACGCATTACGTGTTATTACAAAAAATATTTTGGCGATGAATCCTTCTGATAATCAGATTATAGACTGGCATAATCAATATCTCATCGTTCCGCTTGAGAAGGAGTTAAAAGTGAAGTCCGGCCAAGATGTCAAAGTAAGCTTTGACTATAAAGCAGGCGCGGCTTTGGCTACTTTTAAACCAATTATAGAATAAAAAAATCCCCTTTTTGACATACTGGTTGTATATAATCAGATTAAAAAGGGGTGCTTAATTTGGAATTTGTAAAAGCTTTTTTAGTCGGTGGGTCAATTTGTGTTTTGGGGCAAGTTTTAATTGATAAAACGAAGCTGACTGCTGCGCGTATTTTGGTGGTTTTTGTAGTTTTAGGCTGTCTGCTAGGCGGGCTTGGAATTTATGGGAAAATTGTTGAATTTGGCGGTGCAGGCGCAACTGTACCGATTCCGGGCTTTGGGTACATTTTAGCAAAAGGTGTCAAGGAAGAAATTGATAAAATCGGTGCCTTCGGCATTATGACAGGTGGCTTTAAAGCAGGAGCGGCAGGCATTTCGGCGGCGATGATTTTCAGCTTTTTGGTCGCGATGATCACAGATTCTAAAGATAAATAGGGAGTAATTTGAACATGGACTGGTTGCAAATCACAATAAAAACAACTTCAGAAGGAACCGAAGCCGTAGCGGCAATGCTTATGGAGGTTGGTATAAACGAGATTCAAATTGAAGATGTTAATGATTTGCAAAATTTTTTGGAAAATAATACTGATAAATGGGACTACGTAGATGAAGAACTTATGCAGAAAACGCCTGATGGCAAAGCGATGGTCACTTTTTACGTTCCTGATAATGAGCGAGCCGTGGAAACCATTTCGGCAGTTAAAGACGGTGTTAAGCGGCTTTTATCTATATCAGACATGAATTTAGGCGATTTAAAACTTAAAATAGATGATGTTTCAGACGAAAACTGGCTTAATGAATGGAAAAAGTACTATAAACCGTTTCAAATTGGCAAAAATATCATAATCAGACCTGAGTGGGAGCCTTATGATAATCCGGGTGAAAAAGTAGTTTTAACTATCAATCCTGCGCATGTTTTCGGTACTGGGTTGCATCAAACGACTCAACTTTGTATAAAACAGCTTGAGAATTTAGTTAAATTGGGCTCAAAAGTGTTGGATTTGGGTTGTGGAAGCGGTATTTTATCTATCGCGGCGCTGCTTCTAGGCGCGGATGAAGCTTTAGCAATAGATTTGGACCCCGAAGCGGTCAGCATCGCATACGAAAATGCTGAACGTAACGGAATTTTTAGAGATCGCTACACTGTAAGGTCAGGCAATATAATTACAGACGATGTGCTTAAGTCAGACATTGAAGCTGACAAGTACGATATCGTAGTCGCCAACATAGTCGCAGATGTAATAGTTCATGCTGCGCCTTTTGTTGCAGAAAAAATCAAGCCGGGCGGCGTTTTTATTTCGTCCGGCATTATAAGAAGCAGGCTGGAGGAGGTCTATTCGGCGTTTGATTTGGTTGATCTTGCCGTTATAAGAACTGACTTTTACTCTGATACGGATGAATGGGTCTGTGTCGTTGCCAATAGAGTCGAGGGTTAATATGTCAAGATTTTTTGTACCAATAAGTGGTATTAACGATGAAACTATAATTTTGGGGCGCGAAAACGCAAATCATTTGACCGTTTTAAGGCATAGAATAGGGGATGAAGTAACAGTTTGCGATGGTTTAGGCATGGATTATTTGTGCAAAATTGATTCCCTTTCAAAAAAAAACGCGGTTTTGAGCATTTTACATAAAAAATTTTGTGATTTTGAGCCAAATTTTAAAATTTCACTATTTCAAGCTTTGCCAAAATCTGATAAAATGGAACTAATCATACAAAAATGCGTGGAACTTGGCGTTTTTGAGATAATACCTGTCGAGACGCAAAACACAGTTATGCGCCTAAAAGACAACTCAAAAATCGAGCGGTATAGAAAAATTTCTGAATCGGCGGCAAAACAGGCAGGCAGAGGGATAATTCCTCATGTTTCAAACTGTATAAGCTTCGATGAAGCAGTCAGCCTGCTGTCGCAAAAAGATACTAAACTTATCGCGTATGAAAATGCTGACATTAATGCGAAGTTTAGTTTGATAAACATAAATTCAAGCGAAATAGGGATATTTATTGGCCCAGAAGGCGGATTTGCTGATGAAGAAGTTAAAAAATGCGCTGAAAACGGAATAAAGCCTATTTCGCTTGGAAAGCGGATATTGAGAACCGAAACAGCCGCGATGGTCGCAATCTTTACAATTTCATACTCAAAAGAATGCTAAAAAGGGGATATGTAAATGGAGAAGCAAAAAGTGTTCATAGTTGACGATGCCGATATCGCAAGGGTCATGCTCAAAAATATTATAAATGAGGATCCTGAGGTCGAGATTGTCGGTGAGGAGCAGTCGGGCATGGGCGCGATTATTATGCTTGAGGAACTTAAGCCGGATGTCGTTTTTCTCGAGGCAGACCTTGGGGGAGATATGAAGCTTGTTGATATAATAGTTGAAATGCGAAAATTTGATAAAAAGGTCAAAATCGTAATTTGCGCAGGTGATCTCGCGCATTATAAAGCAATGGAATCGAGTCTTGTCGGCGCTGATGAAATTATCGGAAAACCTTACCGAAAACAGACAGTCCTCCGCGTTTTGAAGAGCTATAGAGAAGGTGTGCAATGATTTATTTTGACAATGCGGCTTCAACAAAGCCGATACCTGATGTGTTGAATGTATTTTATAAAGTGTGCCAGGAAAATTATGCAAATCCATCCTCTGCGCATACATTCGGCATCAAAACAGAGGCGATTGTAAACGAGAGCCGGGAAACCGTTGCGTCACTTTTAGGCGTTTTGTCAGATGAAATAATTTTTACATCAGGCGGGACAGAAGCCAATAATATGGCTATTTTTGGAATATCTGATAGATATAGAAGAAGTGGCAGCCATATTATTACAACAAAAACGGAACATCCTTCCGTTTTAGCCCCGATTAAGTTTCTTGAGCAAAAAGGCTTTAAAGTGACATATGTTCCGGTATCAGATAAAGGTCATATTGACGATAAATATTTATATGACGCCGTTTGTGACGATACAATACTCGTTTCAATTCATCAAATAAACAGCGAAGCGGGTACGATACAAAATATAGATACACTAGCAAAAGGTGTAAAGTCTAAAAATAAAAATACAATTTTCCATTGTGACGGCGTACAAGCATTTGGCAAAATTCTTATAAACCTAAAAAACATTGACCTTTACAGTATGAGCGGTCATAAAATACATTGTGTAAAAGGCATTGGCGCGCTATATATCAAAAAAGGAATAAAAATGTCTCCATTATTCCACGGCGGCTCACACCAAGGCGGGCTTCGTGGTGGCACTGAAAATAGTATGGGTTCTGCGGCTTTTGCATTGTCGGCTAAAATCGCCTATGAATCAATGGCAGATTCGCATGAAAAAGTGCTTAAAGTCAAAAAAAGACTTCTTGAACTATCCGACGATGACAAAGTACTCACAAACGGCGACGTAGAAAACGGATCGCCATATATATTAAACATGAGCTTTTTAGGAAAAAAAGGAGAAGTTTTGCTTCGCTATTTGGATGAAAAAGGCATATTTGTGTCAACCGGCTCGGCTTGCAACTCGAAAAAGAAGGATTTAGGCGGATTGATACATTTTGGATACCCAAGTGATAGAGTTTTGTCCGCTGTAAGGTTCAGTTTTTCGAAATTTAACACTGTCGAAGAAGCGGATATTTGCGCTTTTGCGATTAAAGAAGCGCTTATGAAACTTATATAGGCAGGATATTATGTTACTATCATAGCCTAAATTTGCTTGGAGTGAAATAATGTCAAATAACAACGCATACACAAAAGTAGTTTTGATAAAATATGGCGAAATCGCGCTTCGGGGCAACAATAGAAGCATGTTTGAAAATCGCCTTTGCTCCGCAATCGTTAAAAGCCTTTGCTCTCATTCGTACTCTGTTACGAAAGAACAGGGGCGAATTTTGATTGAAAAAAAAGATAAAACGGATGGCTTGGATTATGATTTTGTTGTGGCGCGCGTCCGACTTATAATGGGGATTGTTGGAATTTGCCCCGCAATTAAAATAGAAAATCAAGATATCGAAAACTTAAAGTCTGTAGCGTTATCATACATAAAGCAAGTCGCACCCGAAGCCGGCTTTTCGTTTAAAGTTGAATCAAAACGCTCCGACAAGCGCTATCCGCTTAAATCTAACGAAATTTCAGCGCTAATTGGTGAACGTATTTTTGAAAGTATCGAAAATGCGAAGGTAAAAATGAATAACCCTGATATTTTGCTGAAAGTTGAATTACGGACTGACGCGTATATGTACACCGAGACGATAAAAGGCATAGGCGGCCTCCCATATGGAAGTACAGGCCGTGGGATGCTTCTGTTATCGGGTGGAATCGACAGTCCGGTCGCCGGGTTTATGACTGCAAAAAGAGGTGTTTTTCTAAATTGTGCATACTTTCATTCGCCGCCATACACTTCTGAGCGCGCGTTTTTAAAAGTGCAGGATCTCGCGAAGCGTCTCGCGGATTTTACGGGGGGTATAACTTTTTATAAAGTTCATTTTACAGATGTACAATTATTTTTACAGGCAAACGTTATGTCAAAGCGGCTTACGCTTTTACTAAAACGCGCCATGCTCATTATCAGTGAACGGCTTGCTGCGCTCGAACATTGCGATTGTCTCATAACTGGCGACAGCTTAGGCCAAGTCGCAAGCCAAACTTTAGCTGCGATAAGAGCTCAAAGCTCCGCTGTGAAACTTCCTATAATTCGCCCGCTTGCCGGCATGGACAAAATTGAAATAATCAATATCGCGGAGAAGATTGAAACTTTTGATATAAGCATCCGCCCGTTTGAAGATTGCTGTACAATTTTTGTCGATAAGCATCCCGAAACTCAGCCAAAACAGGACGTAATCGAAAATATTGAGCGAAAATTGTGGGATGTTGGATTGTCCGATTTGATTGATAAAGCGACTCTAAGTGCGGAGAGGATTTTACTATAAGTTAATTTTTTCATGAAAAGAGGTGATCCGATGGAGATAACCAGTGAACAATTTCAAGATGCCGTAGCAGGTGGCGTGTACGCTTTTGAGCTTATCGTCACGAAATACGAGCGGCTTGTGTATACCGTTGCGCTTAGGCTTCTTAAAAATCCAGAGGACGCCAAAGACGTCACGCAGGAAACCTTTATAAAAGTATATAAAAATCTCGACAAATGTAAAAATGAAAAAATGCTAAAAAGTTGGATTTGTGTCATTGCAAACAACACGTCTATAGATTCAATACGTAAGCAAAAAAAACAATCGACAATCAGTCTCGATGCACAAATTGAAACGGAGGCGGGGCAGTTTATTTTTGAAATTCCATCGGATGAAAAAACGCCGGAGCTTAAGCTTATTGAAGATGAAGGATATGGTGAACTTAAAGAGGCAATCGACAAGCTTCCGCTTGATTATCGAAACGTTTTAATCCTTCGAGACATACATAGCTTAAGCTATCTGGACGTTGCCGAGGCGACAAATTTGAACATCGGAACAGTTAAATCCCGCTTGGCAAGAGCGCGGGCGATGCTTAGAAAGCTGTACATTCCTTAGTATTTTGAAATATTTTTGTAACATTGGGAACAAATTTTGATAATAAAACGTTAATAATATTATATACATTACGAAAGGAGGAGGTCGCGTGGATTGTAATAAATGTCTTGATAATATTTCACTTTATATTGATGGTTTTTTGGACGAAGAAGACAGAGTTTCCTTCGAAAATCACATAAGCTCTTGCGAAAAATGCAAAAAAGAGCTTCACGCAACCGAAATCCTTGTTGAATATCTAAAAAACATACCACTCGAGGAGCTTCCCGAAGGTCTTCACGCTAACATTATGAAAGGCATCGAGGACGCTAGAGCCATGCGTAGACCTTCTCGGTTTTTATACTCGAGGATTACGACTTTTGCTGCCTCTTTAATAATTATTGCCGTTGTTTTCGGATATTTACATCTTCTTCCGGGCGTAGGCGAGCAGGCGGCGACAGAATCATACACAGAACCTATTATGCGAATGGCTGATACAGCGGGGGATGGCCAAATAATTCCTTTCGCGGCAGGGATCGCTTTGGAAGATTTTGATGATGACTTAATTTATCCTGCTTTAGAAGCTGCGAGGGAGTATGGTTTATTTTACGCTGTTGAATTTGAAGATGGTTTGGTCGCGATCTTTGAATTTGATATCGAAGAAATGGGTGACTTGGAAATTGATTTTGATGAAATCGTTGTAATTGAGCCGATAGAACAGGTTCATTACTATGAAGGCGAAGATGATGATTGTGACTGCGATGAAATTTGTGAATATGACTGTGATTGCGGCTGTCAAGATGATGAATGATAGTTGCAAAAATTCACAAATGTGGTATAATAATGTAAAATCAAATGATGAAGGAGATATGAACTATGAACGTTATAAGATCAACAGCTATAGAACTTTTGACAATTCCGGCTATTGCTTATAAGCAAAAGCTTAAATCAGGCGGCTGCGGACTTAGAATCTTGAGACTTGACCAAAATGCTGTCGGTGTTTTTACAATTAATAAACGCGATGGTGAAGCAGTTCCCTATGGAGTGATTGACGAAAAATTATTCCCACAAACGGCAGTTGATGAGGCTCTTGAAATGGTTAATGGCCTCCCGTATTCGTCTCGTGGGAAAATTTGCGTATCCGCTTTCTCTGATTTAAAAGAAGATGATGAGGTTACAGAGGAAGAAACCGATGCGATAGACATGGTTGACAGCGACGAATACACAGCGATTATCGACCGCTACAGTGACGAAGCAGGCAAAATGAACTATCAGCTTATGAACAAGGATTTTATACAATTTGCGGCAAAAAGTTCGACTGTTAGTAAAATGGTTGGTGAAAAGGCAGCAGAAAGTGAAATCCTTGTTCATGTGATTAAAAACCGTGCCGGATTTTTGGCAAATAAAAAGGAATCATTACCTGACGACGAAGTTAAGGCGCTCATCGAAACACTCGAAGAAATTGATACGCGTGGAGCGTTTAAAGAGCTTAAAGCTCATATCCGCCGCCTGCTTGCAAGGCGCAAATAACGATATTTAAAAAGGCTGCTGCATAAGTTTTGCAGCAGCCTTTAATATTACTATAGTTGACTTTCAATCACTTCGCGCGCTTTTGCAAGTGCATCTTCCATTTTGTTAAGCAAAGTTCCGCCGCCTGCTTGTGCGACGTTTGGCTTGCCGCCGCCTTTGCCGCCGACGACAGCGATCGCCTCTTTAACAATGTTCCCCGCGTGGATGCCTCTTTTCACTAAATCATCCGTAGCCATTACAACTGTGCTGATTTTACCTTCAAGCGAAGCCGACAAAACTATTACACAGCTACCAAGTTTATCGCGCATTTTATCGCCATGTTCCCTTAAAGTTGCGACGTCTGTGCCTTCCAAATGCGCTGCTACGACCGGAATATCTTTGATTTTAATAACTTTTTCAATCAGCTCATCGGCTAAGTTAACAGACATTTTTGACTTCATTTTGCCGATCTCATCTGATTGTTCTTTAAGTTGCGTTATGATTGACTTAACTTTTTGCACAACGTCCTGCGGCTGCGATTTAACCGCTTCGCTTATTTGCAGCAGTTTGTTTTGCGCGTCTTTATAGTAGCCTACAGCTCCTCGGCCGGTTACCGCTTCAATCCGGCGCACGCCTGACGCTATCCCTGTTTCCGATAAAATGGCAAAGCAACCCAATTCAGATGTGTTTTTTGCATGAGTGCCGCCGCAAAGCTCAACGCTGTAGTCACCGACTTTTATGACACGCACAATTTCACCATATTTTTCACCGAATAATGCACTCGCGCCTTCCTTTTTGGCCTCGGTAATTGACTTTTCAGATGAATTTATGTCAAGACATTCGAATATTTTCTCATTGACAATTTTTTCGACTTCATCAAGTTTTTCCCTGCTCAATGGTTCGAAATTAGTAAAATCGAAGCGTAAACGGCTTGCGTCAAGGCTTGAACCGGCCTGCTCGACATGTCCTCCAACTACTTCTTTAAGCGCTTTATGCAGAAGATGTGTCGCTGTGTGGTTACGACAAATATCAAACCTGGCAGGTTTATCAACGATTGTCTCGACAATATCTCCAACTTTTAATTCGCCTGATGTAACTGTTCCGATATGTGCTTCGCGGTCGCCGGTTGTCAAAATGCAATCGGTTATTTTCACTTCACCTGTTGCCGCTTTGATTATGCCGATATCGCCTTTTTGGCCGCCCTTTTCAGCGTAAAATGCCGTTTTATCGGTTATGACAGAGACTTCCATCCCTTCTCTTACAACATCAACGACTTCATCACCCGAAATTAACGCAACAATTTTTGCGTCATTTAGGTGAATGTTATCATATCCCGCAAACTCAGTTGCTTTAGCTTCTGCGCCGAGCTTGTGATAAACGGTCGTGTCTGCTCCCATATAGCCGGTTTCTCCACGTGCTGCCCTCGCCATTTCTCGCTGCTGTTGGAGTTTTGCAAAAAATGACATTTCATCAATATGGATATTATGTTCATCTAAAAGCTCTTTCATAATATCAAGTGGCAATCCGTACGTATCGTAAAACTTAAACGCTTCCTCAGATCCTAAAATCCCTTGGCTTTCGCCTCTTAGCTTCGTCATTTTGTTTATTGTTTCTTTTAAAATTGAAGCTGCATTTTTAATCGTTTCGCTGAATTTTTGCTCCTCAGACAAAATGACTTTATGGATGTGTTCTCTGCGCTCATTTAGTTCAGGGTATGCTCCGCCTGAAATTTTTATGACAACTTCGCTTAAATCCGCAAGAAATGCTTTACCAATCCCCGAAATTCCAATCGCTTGCCCGTGGCGAATTGCTCGTCGCAAAAGCTTTCTAAAAACATATCCGCGGCCTTCACCTGAGGGCATAACTCCGTCCGCCGTCATAAACGTAATCGCACGAATATGGTCGGTTATGACACGCACATGTATATCAGTCGTTTCGTCTTCGCCATATTTTACATTGGCGCTTTCACAAATTGAATCTCTCACAACCTTCAAAGTATCAATGTCAAAGATCGAATCCACGCCCTGCATTAAAAGCGCAAGTCGTTCAATTCCCATACCTGTGTCGATGCTTTTTTTGTCAAGGGGGGTGTATGTTCCGTCCTCTTCTTTGTTAAATTGCGTAAAAACAAGGTTCCAAAACTCCATATATCTCTCGCAGTCGCAGCCGACGGCACAAGTTGGCTTATCGCAACCATACTCGGGGCCTTTATCATAATAAATTTCGGAGCAGGACCCGCAAGGTCCTACGCCAACTTCCCAAAAATTGTCATCTTTGCCAAGCCTAACAATTTTTTCAGCTGGAAGTCCGATTTTTTTATTCCATATGTCAAAAGATTCATCATCATCCAAATAAATTGAAACATGTAATTTATCAACAGGAATTTGCATAACTTCTGTTACGAACTCCCAGGCCCATGCGATACTCTCTTCTTTGAAGTAGTCGCCGAATGAAAAATTGCCGAGCATCTCGAAAAAAGTGCCATGGCGCGTCGTTTTTCCAACATTGTCAATATCACCTGTCCTCATACATTTTTGACAAGTAGTCACACGGAGTGACGGAGGTTTCTCCTGCCCTGTGAAGTAAGGCTTAAGCGGAGCCATTCCTGCATTTATTAGTAGAAGGCTTTTATCATTTTGCGGCACGAGTGGAAAACTCGCAAGCCTTTGGTGGCTCTTTTGCTCAAAAAACGATAAAAAGCTTTCGCGAAGTTCGTTTAGACCTGTGTTAATCATTGGCTTCCCTCCTGAGTTGGTATTTCTTCAATCCCAAGTTTTTCACGGGCGATTTTTGCGATATAAAGCAAATTGCCGTTTTCAGCGACATATTTATAGTGTTCCGCCATTTTTTCAGCGTTATTCACCCCTTCATACGTCTTTGCTAAGTTAAAATTGGCGTATACGCGGCCGTATTTGGTGTCTCCTGTCAAAAGCGAGTGGTTTTTATAAAATTCCAAAGCTTTTTCATAGCGGCCATGAGTCAAATTAAACGCCGCATCAAGATCCTCAATTGCGAATTCAAGCCATTTTTTATTCGCGTTATCTTTAGAATCTGTGATATATTCTTTAATAGCTTCATAATGCTTAAGAGCCGCACCGATGTTGTTTTTTTGGAGGTTCATGACGCAATAATTTGAATGTACTATTGTATTAAATATGAAGTCATTGCTGTTTTTTTCTTTAAGAGTAATCGTATCCAATACCTCAAGCGCTTTGTCGAAATCTCCGTTTGCATAATGTCCTGTCGCGAGATTGTTTTTTGCAAGTCTAAGCACGTTACTTTTTTTCATAATAGAATTTTTCTTAGTAGCAAACTCTGCGAGTAAGCTATTAACTTCTCCTTTTGCTTTTTCGACAAAACGAACCGGATCACATTCATCATATAGTATATTTCGGAAGTTTTCAGGCTGCTTAATCGCACGGATAAACTTGACTGCCAAATACAAAAGAACAAGAGCAACGGCAACCATCACGCCGTATGTAGTCAAAAGATCGGCCCCGCCTTCGGCGGCCATTAAAAACTGTACAAGCACGTATGCTCCCATACTAACAAGTGCAATAATTATTACATTATGTATATTGATTTTTTCCACTTATTAACATCCTCTCATCGATTAAAATTAAAACTCGCGATTGTCTCGCTCTCAAACAAATAAAGCAAACATTCCGTGACCTCTTTCTGCGTGCTCCTTTTTATACCTTCTTTATAAAGCCTCATCTGCATTTCATACTGCTCTTTAATATGCGCTTCACTGCCAATGTCAGATTTATAGTCGACGATTATTATACCACCATTTTCCTCAAAATAACAGTCTATAACGCCTTGAATTATAATATTTTGATCACTTTTTTTATAATCATCACCATAAATTTCATGAGCGCTCACGTTCATGATGAACGAAACCTCACGCTTTACGTTATTTGAATGCCTCATCCGTTCCGCTAAATTTGACTTTGCAAAATTATAAATTTTATCAATAGGTACGGATGACGCAAGCTTTTTGCTTAAAATTTGTTTGTGAACGAGTTCGTCTAAAAGTTTTCTAATGGCAGCGACATCAACATGCTTATTTAAGTCAATGTGTTCCATGACAGTATGTATTGCCATGCCGCGCTCACTGCCGGTTACGCGCTTTTCACCCGTCATAAAATCAGGCAGAGAGGGGGAGAAACTGCGTTTAAACATTGGCTCGGCGTCGATAGATTCTGTTAAATTTTGATAAATGCGTTTCGCTTCTGAGACAGAAATTTTCGCGCGAACCAAGCAGTCAGCCTCGCAAGGGTATATCCAGTTGAATTTATTTTCTATATTAATCTGAATTTCTTTGCCTTCTTCGGTCAGCAGGTTCGCCAAACTTCCATCTTGACTGTTTAGCTCAAAGGCTTTTCTCGCAGACAACACATAATCCCTTGTAAAATAAGATACGTCAATTTCCGTGTCCGTTGTCATAATTTCATGCCTGTTTGCCGCAGTCATTATTAAATCCAAATAGTTATTGGTTCCCGCTATAAAATGCGTTGGCAATTTCAATTCCTTATGCGATTCATATCTTTGCCACTTATTTAGATTTCTTTCAATGTTCTTGACAGTTCCAGTAAAAATCAACCTTTCTTCAGCCCGCGTTGCTGCAACGTAAAGGTTTCTTATTTGTTCGCTTAAATCTTCAAAACGCGCTTTGCATTTAAGCGCAGCTCTGGATATCGTATCAATTTTATACTTAATGTCATTTCTCACAGTCAAATATTGTATGCCAAACCCAAGAGATGAATTAAATAAAAGTGGAGCAGATTCATCTTTTCTGTTGAAAGCTGCGCCTGTCCTACTCACGAAAACGATAGGAAACTCAAGACCCTTGCTTTTGTGGATTGTTAAAATTCGAACGACATTATCATCTTCAGACAGCACGCTCATATCAAGATCGGCAGATTTTGACTTTTTAAGCTTTTCAATATAGCGAATAAAATTAAAAATACCTTTATAGCTCGATTTTTCATATCTAAATGCGTATTCTTTAAGAGCCATAAGATTAGCGCGGCGTTCATTCCCTTTTAGCATAACGCTTGCGTAGTTCAAATAGCCGGTTTCGGCTAGAATTATGTCAAGAATTGAACTGATTGGTGCAGTTAAGGCCATTTCTTGCCACCTGCTAACATCATTGATAAACTTTTTGAGCTTTTCTAACAAAATTTCATTCTGATTTTCTTCATTTTCGACATATGATATAATTTTATTGTAAAAGCCGGGTCGCAAAACATCACTCATATTGCTAATTTGCACCATTTCATCTGCTGTAACTTGATAAACAGGGCAGTATAGCATAGCCATAACAGCGATATCTTGTAGCGGATTATCGATTACTTGCAAAAAGCTCAGAGCTACTTTTACTTCAAATGAATCAAGCAAATTCTCACCTTTTGCGCCGATATGCAGCGGTATGCCTGTTTTTTTAAACACCTCGTCAAAAGCTGCCGACACACTTTTGACAGATCTAACCAAAATCGCTATGTCGCCATACCTAACATCTCGTAAAGAGTTTATCTTTTTATCGAAAAGTTGAAGTGGATTTTCAGCGTTTACAAGCCCATTTATACGGTTCGCAACAGCAATCGCTTCAATTTCAGATGATTTTAGATCATCGACATCTTCATTTTCGTCAAACTCTAAACTTTCTTCATCATCCGATATGTCGATTATTAAAACTTCAACAGCAGGATCTTTGTTTGATAAATTAACATTCACATTGCCGCCTGACAGCTCCTCTTTTTCACTGTAATTTGTGCCTCCATACTGCTCGGTCATAATCTGTCTAAATAAAAAATTTACCTTATTAATTATTGATTTACTGCTTCTGAAGTTGCCCGAAAGGTCAATTTTTCTGTCTAAATTGCCTTCTTCATACGCGAATAGCTTATATTTTTCTGCGAAAAGCTCTGGCTTTGCCTGACGGAAGCGATAAATGCTTTGCTTTAAATCGCCGACCATAAAACAGTTATTGTTCGATACACATTGTAAAATCAATTCCTGCAGCTCGTTAATATCTTGATACTCGTCAACCATAACCTCTTCGAATTTTTCGCGCAGGTTGATAGCTGTTTGCGATAAAATAATATTATCGCTCGTTGATTCTTGGTCCAAAAGGCAGCGTATGCAAAAATATTCAAGGTCGTTAAAATCTAACAAATTTTTTTCTTTTTTAAGCTCCATATACTCGCCTTTGAACTCATTTGTCACACGGCAAAGCTCGTCGATTATATCATACGCTCCCTTTATATCATTTATTAAAGTGGTTTCATCATGTAAAAAAAACGTATCTTTCAGCTTTTTCATTGCACCTTTGATAGAACCGGTTCGAATTTCGCTAACATGTGCATGTGTTGGCGAATCTTTCACTTTAACGCCTTTTGCCGCCTTTAAAGTTGCGGGCTTGTAGCTGCGGATTGCGGCTTCAATATCCGAAAAAACTTTAGTTTCATCATTTATAACTTTAAGCATCTCTTCAATTTGCTCTATATCGCTTTCAATTGCTTCATCATATCCAAACGCTTCTGTTCGGGCGATATGCAAAAGTTCGTAACATGTTGCAATTATACCACTTAACGCCGTTTGTACTTCCATTTTAATCGAAAACCACCAAGCCGTGCCGTCCAAACTGTCACATTTTATGGCAAATGCGTTTTTGTGCTTTTGCATCCACTCATCCTGCCAAAAAATGGAGCTTAAGAACTCGTAAAATTTGATAACAGTGTCTCGCAGCGCCTCTGCGTCTCCTCTTTCTGAAAAAGCTTGATAAAATTTATAGAATTTTCCATCCTCATCCGGGCTTTTATACTCCCGTTCAAGTGTGTTGTCAAGAGCTTGCATTTTTAGCAAATCACTTTCTGCTTTATCCGCTGTTTTGAAAAATGGGTCAACCGACACAGCAAAAAAATTTGCGCGGATCACGCTTAGACAAAACGAGTGAAGCGTGCTGATTTGCGCCTTGTTAAGCAAGAGCGACTGCTTGCGCAAATGCTCATAAAGGCGAGGATTATTGAGCGACTCGTCATTAAGGCGCTTGTAAATCGCATCCGCAATTCTCATTCGCATTTCGGCCGCCGCCGCGTCCGTAAAAGTCACGACTAAAATGTTGTCTATGTCGATAAGCTTTTCAGGGTCAGAAATAATCCGAATGATTCGCTCGACTAAAACAGCTGTTTTGCCCGACCCTGCCGCCGCAGAAACAAGCAAATTACAGCCTTTTGTATCAATCGCGCTCTGTTGAGCCGGTGTGTAGTTAATTTTTTTTATATTTTGCATTTTGGCCTCTATATTGCGATTTCAATGCCAACGGGGCAATGATCGCTTCCAAAAATTTCAGGATAAATTTTCGTACCAGTTATTTTGTCAATGAGCCTGTTTGACCCGAGGAAATAATCAATCCGCCAGCCGATGTTTTTCTCGCGGATGCCCGGCATGTATGACCACCAAGTATATGCGTCGTGTTTATTGGGATTAAAATGCCTGTAAAAATCTATGAAGCCAAATTCAAGCAGGGCGGTCAGCTTTTCGCGTTCTTCAATTGTAAACCCTGCGTTTCTGGTGTTTGATTTTGCGTTTTTGATGTCGATTTCTGTATGGGCACAGTTTAAATCGCCGCAAATAACGACAGGTTTCGATTTATCAAGACTTTTTACAAATTGCCTGAAATCATCTTCCCATTTCATACGATAATCAAGTCGCAAAAGCTCGCGTTTCGAGTTCGGAACGTATACGTTCACAAGGTAAAACCCATCAAATTCAAGCGTTATAATACGTCCTTCATGATCGTGTTCATCAACTCCCATACCGTATGCCACTGCTATTGGTTCGGTTTTTGTAAAAACAGCCGTTCCGGAATAGCCTTTTTTATCGGCCGAATTCCAGTATTCAAAATATCCCGAAAGATCAATTTCCGCTTGTGACCTCTCCATTTTCGTCTCCTGCAAGCAAAAAACATCTGCGTCAAGCTCTCTAAACGCATCCAAAAATCCTTTTTTAATACAAGCCCTAAGGCCATTTACGTTCCATGAGATAATCTTCATGTTGTTTTTCTCCAATATTAGTATGTTATTTTCTCAAATTTTCGCGCTGTCTTTTTTCAAGAGTTTTATGGTAAACTATTTCTCCAAGCTCAAAAAGCGCGCCTAAAGTGAATAGTATCACACCCAATAAATCCCTTTCAACAGATGTCCAAATCGCCATAATTATACAAAGTATAAGCATCGTTACTGTTGATTTAAAAGTTCTGTCGAACATAAACAATTCAGCTTGAAGTATGTCATTTTCGTCGGTTAAATGGCTTGTTTTCAGTTCGCTTTCTAGGTTTTTGAACTCTAATAGGCGTTTTCGGCGCTTAATTTCGCTTAAAATAGTGATTAACGAAAAAAATGCCGTGAACGATAAAAACAAAACAGGATAGTCGGCCAAAAAGTAACCATAAAGCATAAATGCAGCAAAAATAAAAGACAAAAACGTCAGCATAAACCAAAACTTAACCTTCAAATACGCAGGGCCAAGCCGTTTATCGGCATAAAATTTACGATTCCACCAAAAAATGCCTATTCTGAAGTAATGGCTATCTTCAATCATCAGCTTATCTTTTGATAAAGCCGAGAAAATCGCAATACACATTAATGCCGCAAACAAAACTATGAAAAAAATCGTTCCAATTAAGCTCATGCCAATCATTTGCTTTCACGCCCTAGCTCAAATTTTCAAACGCCATATCCCGGTTCATCAGCTTCATTACGATGTCTGCGGGCTTTTTCCCTTCAAATAGTATCGAATGAATCGCCTCGATAATCGGCATTTCGACATTAAGCTTTTTCGCGAGCGCATAAGCAGATTTCGCCGTCACAACGCCCTCAACAACCATATGTACCTCTTTTAATGCTTCATCCAACGTTTTTCCTTGCCCGAGCAAGATGCCTGCGCGGCGATTGCGGCTTAGCATACTCGTGCATGTAACGATTAAGTCACCGATGCCTGTCAAACCGTTAAACGTCTGCCTTTCTGCTCCCATCGCCTCGCCGAGTCTCGCAATTTCTACAATACCTCTTGTTATTAAAGCCGCTTTCGTATTATCGCCATAGCCGAGCCCGTCACATATTCCCGCTGCCAATGCAATGACGTTTTTAAGCGCACCGCCAAGCTCCACGCCGATTATGTCGGTATGTGCGTAAACTCGAAACACGTTACTTCGAAAAATGCCTTGAACTTCTTTTGCAACTTCCGGGTCACTAAACGCTGCAACGCAAGCTGTCGGTAAGCCGCGCCCAACTTCCTCCGCGTGGCTTGGTCCGGCTAAAACACCGACTTTGCATGTTGGTAAAATATCTTCAAGCACCTCAGACAGTGTCGACAAAGTTGTCTGATGTATGCCCTTTGACGCGTTGACGATAATTTGGTTTTTGTTAAGAAACGGTGCGAAACTTTTTGCGACATTTTCAAGAAATGCTGATGGTACAACCATTACAGCCACTTCGCAATCAGACGCCGCCGCTATATCTGATGTAACAAAAATGTCGCTGCTTAGATGTACCCCTGGCAAAAATTC
>Ga0131853_10000965_pt1 | contig 52023 bp, 44 predicted proteins | sample TergutLab28metaG_FD_92764 | JGI IMG/M metagenome (GOLD analysis project Ga0131853, IMG submission 92764) | Labiotermes labralis P1 segment gut microbial communities from Petit-Saut dam, French Guiana - Lab288 P1 (version 2) (version 2) | ecosystem: Host-associated > Arthropoda: Insects >...
CCGCATCTATTCGTCCTTGCTTTATCGCTTCTAGGACTTTTTCCTTGGATTCTTGGCTTATTTGTATCATGGCTATAGTTTACTCTTTTTTCTTTTTTATTTCCACTTTCCGAATTGAAGATATGAAATAAAGCTGTGGCAAGTAGGAAACATATTTGCTATAATGCTTATGGCGCGTTCATTATCTAGCATGTTTATACTGAAATTGAGGAGGCTAGGGTATGACAGTAATTACAGACATAAAACAGCTATCGCTACCTGAACAATACAAGCATACGTTATCATTTATAATATCAAGACTCCATAAATTTCCTGTTGTGAGAGATGCAATTCTCTTTGGTAGCTGTGCTAGGCAGGACGCAACACGGCATTCCGACATTGACCTAGCTCTTGTGGTGGATAAACCCCTTAGTCCAGAGGAAGAGTGGGACATCGACAATTCCATACGCGATTGGGACACAAACCTACCCTGCGATATAATTTTTATTCCTGCCGAAGCATTTGAGCAGGAAGTTAAAGGCGAGTCTATTATTCGCCCTATCCTACGGGAAGGAGTGCAACTAAGTGGATTACTACATCAACGCGGAAGAACAGCTTGACGGCGCAAAAGTTCTCGCTGATTCAGGGAAATATAGGTTGGCGGTTACATTGCTTTGTCTATCCTGCGAATTATTTATAAAATCACTTGCTGAACCTAAAGCTCCAAATAACCCACTTTTAGATAGCCACGACATTGTGGGACTCGGGCGATTGATACGTGATGATGTGGATTATGTGCTGCTTGCACCTAGTTTGGCATTTTTGAGGAAGTATCTAAATGATTCCAGATACCCATTTAATGCCAAGGTGTATACAAAAGAATTTTATGATGAATGCCTCGAAAAAGTTTTGGTTGTGAAAAAAGAAATAGATGTCGCTAATGACAAGAAAACCGATGCTGAAAAATTGAGCGAAAAATTTGGCGATAAAAACGTAACCGTTTCAACGAAAAAACCATAGCCAACTGGGAGTTCTCCTGTCTGTTAAATGTCTGTTGACAGGATGAAAACGATGGTTTCAGATGGGTACAGAGGGGAAAGCGAAATCAAACAAAACCGCATAAATACAGGCTTTTTAACACATTTGGGTATAGACTGAAACGCAAAAAATCGCCTTGCCAAGGTGAGGTTCGCCAGTTCGAATCTGGTTTCGCGCTTCCTCCAAAAGCCCGATAAATAAGGTGTTATATACCTTTTTGTCGGGCTTTTTTCATATGTCAGTTTTAGCTATCAAATGGTTTCAACCTCGGTCTAGTGGCAGCCGATATGTTTTAGCAAACCCTTGCGAAAATACGGCTACAGATGTTTTGTCAGCTATATTTTTTATCGTACGGACGAGCGCGTCTACATCTTCTTTGGTGGTGTAAATGCCAAAACTGACACGCACCATTCCTGATGGCGGGCGACAGGTCGCATCTGTTTCCCCGTTGCGCTCGAGATAGCGCACGTATGGATGGGCACAGAATGCCGCATGTCGTACGGAAATGGCAGCGCGAATCGCTAATTCATTTGCAACGTATTCTGGCCATTCTTCTTTTATATTGAAAACAAGTATGCCTACGCGGTCATCAATATTTTCATTGTCACCATATAATATAACGCTGGGTATATCCGATAAACCTTCAATGGCTAAGCGCAGCAAATATTGCTCATGTGCTTGAATATAATCAAAACCGATGCTTTCTAACACTTCAATCGCCTTTAACATTCCCAAGACTCCAGGGAAATTTGGAGAACCTGCCTCATATAAATCAGGCTCATTGGCGTAAACTACATCATGGTTGCACACGGCTGATACCATTCCACCACCGTAGAATTGCGGCATTCTATCATTCAGCACATCTTTTAGACCAACCAATGCGCCGCCACCAAAGGGAGAATACATTTTGTGGGCCGAAAATACTAAAAAATCGATATCTTCATCCACGGAGTTGCCTTGCATTGAAAATTGACGATGTGCTACAATTTGCGCACCGTCAACGATAATCTTCGCGCCGTATTGATGTGCGACGCGTGCGATGGCATGGACATCATTGACATATCCTGTGACATTTGATGCGGCGGTTACGGTTACATATTTTGTTTTTCCGGCATATTGTTTTAAGATTCGCTCGAAGTCTTCTAATATAAGCCGCCCTGTTACAGCGTCAACCGTGGCGTATTCCGTATGTGTACGTTCACGCCACGGAAGGTCGTTGGCATGATGTTCCATTCGGGTTGAAATGACTAAAATATCTTCGTTGCGAAGGTTGCCGTTTCTGGGATTGGTTAGCGCAGATGCCAGTTTATTTATTCCGTCTGTTGTGTTGTTTGTGTAAATCACAGCATATTTATTGCTATCTGCACCTACAAAATCCAAAACTTTTTTTCGTCCTTCTTCATATATCACTGACGAGTGCCGTGATTTTTGCCCTGTTCCACGCCCGATTGAACCGTAAAGGCACATTTGCTGCGTTATTTCATCTATGACTGCTTTAAACGGCGGTGTTGTTGCCGCATTGTCAAGGTTTATTGCGGGTGCCATCCTTCCGCTTCCGTGCTGAACCGGCGTATTTAAACCATGTATTAAGCCACGCCAATTTTTTGTTGTCTTATTGGGAAGTGCTTTGTCTGTCATTTTTTGTACTCCTCTGCTTTATCTCATACTGTAATGTATGCGCAGTGATTCATAATGACAAACTTTCTGCTATGACCATTGAAGAAAGCGCAAATATGCGCTAAGATATGCACAATAAAAGATGAGATACATATGGGCAACCCCTCCGGTAAACAATTACTTAGAAAAGAGGCAATCAAATGAGAAGACTTGAATACAGGCTAACCGTTTTGTTCATATGTATGTCGCTGATTATTATTGCAACGCTGTTCTTTTTAATGCGGGATTCGTCAAATGAATCCGCAACAGTTAGCGTGGTTGAAACAGAATTCCAAAACGAAGCCCAGCAAAGCGAAACATCAACGTATGCAACGGACACGACCGCTGGCATCGCATCGCAAACAGAATCAACCCCCTCAACACAAATTTTCCTAGAATACACCCCAATCCCCGATTACATGCGCGGCAGCTGGGAATACCTCGACGAAACGATAACCTATGCCCTCAATCGCATATCCCACGCCGAAGCCCAAGGCAGCAATGTGACTGTAGGCCGTCATAATGCCTCTGATATCTGGTGGCTTAATCAAGCGGTGGAAACAGCAAAAGAAAATGCCCAATGCGGCTCTAGTGCGCATTTAGCCGCATTAGAGTTGCGTGCCGCCATCAATACCTTCAATGATGCAATAATAGACCCGAACAATTTTTACCGCCCATTCCTAAACGAAATGGCCAGAGGTCAAGACCAACCACAAAAACGCCACCTGCGCGGCGCATGGATTGCCACTGTACTCAACATAGACTGGCCAAGTGCAGAGGCGCGTGGCACAACCCCAACCCATGTAGATATGCAAATGGCCGAATTGCACCAGCGTTTCGATGAAATTGCCGCCATCGGCTACAACGCGGTCATTTTTCAAATAAGCCCTACGGGGGATGCATTTTTCCGTTCAGAAATGTCTCCGTGGTCTGCCTGGCTTACTGGCGAAACGCATTTTACAGGCACTCTGCTTGACTCGAATGGGGTAGAATTCGACCCCTTAGCATATGCTATTCGTCTTGCCCACGAACGTAATATGGAATTTCACGCGTGGCTCAATCCCTACCGCATTTCCCACACGATTCAAAGTTATACCAGCGGCAATGGCATTGTACTTTCTTCCACCGGTAACCGTGTCACCAGCCTTAGTGAAATCCGTAACGAGTGGGCACAGATTCCTGACACGGCATTTTATTTGTTTGGTGACTATGTAAAAGTCGGCGAAGACCGATATGTGGTTGACCCTGCCGCCCCGGGCGTCCGTGACTGGATTGTGCGCCGTGTGGTTGAAGTGTTGGAAAACTACGATATTGACGCGGTTCACTTTGACGATTATTTCTATCCGTCAGACTTTAGTATCAGCGATACGTTTGCGCGCTACAACTCTCCTGAGTTCAACTTACTTTCGGGCATCGCTCACCCAGACACCCTCCAAGGCCGCGCTGACTGGCGGCGCGAAAATACAGAAATGATGATTCGTGATGTGTCAGCGGCAATCCGCGAAACTGCCCCATGGGTGAAATTTGGTATAAGCCCAGGCGGCGTATGGAAATCATCTGCTGGCAACAACACAGGGCTGGACGGCGGCGGCTACAATGCAGGCACAGGCTCGGCATCCACTACCAGTTGGTCAAATTACCATTCGTCATTTGCCGATACGCGCAATTGGGTCATTGAAAACCTGATTGACTACCTGACGCCGCAAATCTATTGGGACTGGGCATTGCCCGCCGCCCCATATGGTATCATTGCCGAATGGTGGGGACGGCTGTTTCACGACTTTGGCTCAAGCGGGCATCTGCGCAATACCCAAGGAGAATATACCAACGCCCACTTATACATTGGTCTTGGATTATACCGCATGTTAGGTACCCCGCCAGCCAAATGGCAAAACGCCCCAGACTTCGAAAATGAAGGCACTCGTACATTTCTGCGCCAAGAAGCCTATGCACTGGGCAACCCAAACATCCACGGCACAATGACATTTAGCCAAAACCAAATGCGCCCAGGCCGTGAAAATGGCATGTGGGAAACCATGCAAACACTTAGCGAAACAATGTGGCGATACCCTGCATTAGTGCCACAAATGCCGCATTTAGGCGGAATAGCTCCCGCAAGCCCTGTGAATGCTGCGCTGACAAGCAACATGTTGACTTGGGAAAATGCTGAAACAAGCACTGATCCATTCGTTGCGGTGCGTTATTTTGTCATTTATCAAAACCAAGACGAGAATTTCAACATTGAAGACCCCGCCAATATTTTAGCAATCATTCCAGTGGTGAATGGGCAAACGCGCTATGGTTTTGAACTGCCTTTGGATACCGATGTGACATATTCCTTTGCAATCACAGCGGTAAACCGTTTGCACGATGAAAGTCGTGCCGTACGGTTTACCGTGTAGTTGCTGGGGACAATACTACCACCACCTAATATCAATGCCCCCATTTCTATTAATCTCAGCATTCCTATCGTCTCTTATTTTTCGAATTCTTCTATCCAAATCATGGGTTTTTGAGTTTTTTGGTATTTCCAAACCGCTTACCCGCGAAAGCGTACCTGCCATTAGTCGCATGGCAGGGTCTGTACATATTGCCGCTAAAGCGGATTGCTCGATATCCTTAAACATACTATTTAATTTTTCTGGGTCTAGTCTAAGGTCGCCATCCACAATTAACACCGATAGGCCTTGGTAGATTTTAAAGTACATTTCTTTAAATCTCCAGACACGAATATGCCTGAATATCGCAATGATTTCAAAAATAAGCACACTGAATGTCACCATGACCGCTATAAACAGGTCTATGCCAACATATCCTAAATAAGCCATTCCAATCAAACCAATGCCCCACACAGGCACTAGCATGATTGCCAAGAAAAGTTCTATACACCCGTATTGCAAACATTTTCGCCGATATAAATGGAACATCTTATAGTATGTATCCATGCGACTCTGGGCTTCTTGGCAAATATCTTCTGCCGTGTGCAGTTTAGATGTCCGCTCTTCGTCTCTCAAGTTATCTTTTACATATTTAACACTGTCAATTTCAGGTGTGGTCATAATGAAATGCTTTTCCAGATTTTTAAACCTGCGGCGATAGTTGTCAATACCTTCTTCACATGTGGTGTCGGCACACATGGCGTGGCGAGAGCCAATCAATGACGCGATTAACGGGGGGATGAGTTTTTTGCCGTTCAATTTAATTTTTTGCCTGACGACTAAGGCCATCTCGCCAAAAGCAACCAACGCGGCACCCATTGTGAATAATATAACGGCTTCTGTTATTGCCCCAGTATTAATTAAATGGCCTGCGCCAGCGATAAACGGAATCAGCAACAATAGCCACAATGCTTCAAACCAGTAAAATTTGAGGCTGCGCCTGTGTACCTTCCAAAACTCATCTGTATATTTTTTAATCTGCTCATTTTTCTCATGCAATAAAGTCACTGTGGCTTCGTTGAGCGGGGTGGGTTCTAGTGCCAAAACTTCCTCAACAAAAGTGACCAGCCGCATTTTTGCGGCAGCAGAAAGATAGTGTACTCCCGCCCTCCATTTAAACCGCTTCATCTTTTTGCTTATTTTCTTTTTACGCAGATACCGTTCAAAAACCACGGGATTCTTTTGGGCTAAGGCGGACGTTTCATCTAAAATGGCGTGGGTTTCTGTGGAACTGGCAAAAATCAGATGCCGAAGTGCCTTTATGATTGCCCATTCATCCTCAATCGTATTGCTGTCTTTATATCCACCTCTGTGTGGGATGTCGGTGTTCCAAACAGGGCCGATAGTGACGGTGTCCACAAAAACAAAATCTTTCATAGGCTTTGGGCCAATTTTGAAGATTTGGCTGTTGTATTCTGCAACCGCTCTTTCATACCGTATTTCTTCGTCACGTTTACGCCGCTTCCAATCCAGAAAGTGTACCCATATTGCTTTTTTAACAAACAATTCGTCATCATTGGAAAGGAAGCGGGTTTCGATAGTTGTCACCATCTTTTTCAATGCATCCAGGCTACCGTCACTACCACGTCTAATTTCCTTCTCAACGGCGTCTGCTAACTGTATCAACAACTGTGATGACCTGTTTTCGTGGGTGCTTAGCTTCCAAATTAAAATGGATACGGGTATTAAAATAAAGAAACCAAGTGCCATTAAAGGATAGCCGCTCGCATACATAATCAATGGCATAATCACTGAACCAATCCCGCCCATGACATAAATGAATGTTAGCGCATTTCTTTTTCTTTGATGGAATCTAGCGCGTTTCCTATACAATGTAGTTTGCTGATGTTTGATGTCTAGCCAAGTCTGTTTGTCCATATTATAGCTTACTCGCTTTCCTTATATTTTTCTGCCAATTTGGCGGCCTCGTCATCTTGTTCGCCCAGTGTTTCAAAGCGTTGCCTTAAAAGGTTGTCGGCTTTGTCGTCGGCTTCTTTTTTTCTGTCTTTTACTCGGCTTCTCCACATGCCAATGGCGATGATGAGGGCAATTGCCGCAACCACTAATATCCCTATCAAAATTTCATTTGGATAGGGCAAAATATCCGTGGGGAAAATCAACCCCACCAACGACAAAATCACAATGCCAATGAGCCCCAGCATGATTAAGCCTCCGCACCCAAATGATTGCTTTAGTTTTTCTTCTTCGGTCATTGTTGTTGTCCTTTCATTTATTCTTCTTCAATGTCCAGGTATGTTTTAATTGCGTCCATCGGCCGGAACCTCCTCTATAAACCTTGATATTAATGCTTTTGCAAAAAACCATTCCGCGCATTTATCGCGGTAATGCTGTCGCCCTTCATCGGTTAAACTATAGTATGTTCGTTCGCGTCCGCCGGAATACGAGCCTGGGTAAGAACGCACATATCCTAGTTTTTCTAATCGTGAGAACGCTGAATATAGTGTGGTTTCTTTCATGGCATAGCTGCTTTGGGAAATGGTTGTTATTTTTTTTGAAATTTCATAACCATATGAGTCCCCGTCATGAAGTACGCGTAAAAGGATAACGTCTACATATCCGCGGATTGCGTCGTTGCTTATGGTCGAATGGTTCAGATGAATCACCTCTACTTCGTCTGGCGTGGTAATTATGATATCGCAGCTACTACGTCATGTCAAGTAGTGCGGTGGTTTTGGGTTGCACAAAATTTAAAATAAGTAAGGTTGAAAATGGTGTATTTGATTATAACGAATAAAGGCACTTGTTTTCCACCTAGTTAATGGAATGACAAGTGCCTTTTTATGGAATTGTTTGTAACCGCAATAAATTCAATCTGAAAACATTATAATTGGGCCGACTGGATAAAGCTAATATACATAAACCACTCTATTTTCCTCATCAAAGAAAACGGTTACGCCCAAAATTTCGCTTACATATCTTAAAGGTACAAAAGTCCTGTCATTCACAATGACGGGTACTCCCATGCTGTTTGGCAGTGATTCACCAATTGTTAAGGTTAGTTGGGCTGTGCTTATAAAAATATTAACTATTTGTGCATCATCTTCTATCCACGCAACTTGCGCACCTAGGGCTTCTGCTATGATTCGTAATGGTACCATTGTACGGTGGTAATTTGGATCTATGAACGGAGCAACATCACTTCGGTGGTTGATTCCGTTGTGTGTGTATTCATAGTTGCCGATTACAAGACGTAGCAACGGTTGTTGTAGCGGCGCTTCATTTAATTCTATAGACTCTGCTACCATATAATCGCTTACTGTCACCGACACTACGATACTTCTTTCTGTGGCAGTTTGCCTACCATTTACATTTTCGTTTGTGTTGGTAGCCACAACGAAATAGTAAGTTGTGCCGACTTCATTTGTAGGCGGTTCAAAATAGGCGTTTGTTGCCCCCGCAATCCTTATTGCGCCGTTATTAGAATTTATGGTGTTGCTATACCATTGATAGGAAATAATACCACCATCATGTGATTCTGCTACAACGAATATTATGATAGATTCATTTGTGTAGGTGATACCGCTTTCAGGCTGGGTAATAATTTGCGGACGGCGGGCATTCGTGGTTTGTAAGCGTGATTCGTTGTCACTTTCGCTTGATTCATATAGAGTGTAAGATAGTGGAGAGGGTACATAACCTGGTAGATTTTGTGCAAAATTTGCAGTTAAAGTTACAGCATTTGCTGGCATTAAAAATGTGACTGTGGTGGTAGAAGCATTTGGCAAAACAACACCCGTTGCTGCCCAATTTACAAAATGATACCCATTATTTGGGGTTGCTACGACAGCGATTGAATCACCTTCTTCAAAATATCCACTAACTGTTCCAATGACAGTTCCGCCTGTACTCGCTGTTACGTTTAAGTGATGGGTATCCGGTATATAAGCCATTTGTCTGGGTTGCCATACCCATGTGTCTGCCATTGTACTACCATCGAATTGTGCCGTTAACTGATCAGATGTAAACTCAAATCCGCCCTGTGGGTCAGTGATAGTGCCCGTACCTATATTTTGCCATAGTCCTGTATACATGGTGTTATCAGGCACTACCGGAATATTTGGAATACCACTAAATCTAAATTGTTCGCCTAAAGTCAGCTGACGAAGATTAGGCATTGAAGCAAACATGTGAAACATTCTTTGAATGCTTGTAATGGTGTCAAAGCTTGATAAGTCAAGAGATTCCAAATTTAGTCCTTGGAACATAAAATCCATATAAAGTACATTGCTGGTATCGAATCCCGTTACATCCAAACTTGTAAGGCTGTTTGCACCATTAAACATTCCACTCATTGTTGTTACATTGCTTGTGTCAAACCCAGATACATCAAGATGTGTTACGCCACTTACATTATGAAACATATTTGCCAAATTTGTTGCATTACTTGTATCGAAGCCAGACACATCAAGATATGTTAAATTGCGCGTTCCACTAAACATAGCTAGAAAGCTGGATACATTGCTAGTATCAAAACCAGACACGTCAAGCCCTAGAAGGTTGCTTGCGCCACTAAACATCCCTATCATTGTTGTTACATTATGGGTATCAAATCCTGATACATCAAGATATTCTACACTTTCTACGCTTTGAAACATCTGCTGCATATTTGTTGCATTACTTGTGTCGAAGCCGGACACATCCAATGATGTTAAACTCCTTGCGTCAGCAAACATACCATGAAAAGTTGTCACATTGCTAGTGTCGAAACTAGATAGATTAAGGTCTATAAGACTTTCTGCATCTGCAAACATTAGACTCATTGTGGTTACATTACTCGTGTCCCAAGCAGATAAGTCAAGACTTGTTAAACTGCGTGCATTGGTAAACATAAGAGTCATGTTGGTCACACTGCTGGTATCAAACCCAGAGACATCAACACTCTGCAAGTTACGCGCATTATTAAACATAAAACTCATACTCGTAACACCTGCCGTGTTAAGACGATAAAGGTTTTGTATTTCAGTGAGATTGTGCATATTTTGAAATAGTCCATTTAGACTTGTTCCTGCATTGACATCGCCCGCAAAAACAATTCTTTCTATATATGTTCTATGTACTGCCCAATGCGCACTAAGAACGACACTCGGAAAATTCCCAGCTTCAATAACTAATGTATTATCACTATAAAATCGCCAAGGTACAGTACCTATTACACCACTATCTACTACATAAGACACTAATGGAATTATTGATTGTGGCGTGACTGTTTCAACATTCACTGCTGGAAGCACTGCGTGTTCCTCAACAGAATTATAATTCGCGTAGTAATAATCTGCCATCACATTAGGAACAGCGTTAATCACCAACAGCATAGTTAGTGCAAAAATTACCAAGTGCTTTTTAGATGTATACATTTTTTCTCTCCTTTTTTGCTTGATAATACCTGAACGTGGTTTAGCTTTCCTACATATTCATCCCCTGCTGCCGCGCTCTTTTCCGCATACGCTTATTCGCATACATATTTTCATCCGCAATACTCAATATCTCGCTGGACGATAGCCTATTGTTGTTTTCTACAACGGCTATCCCGTAGCTTAGGCTATACATGAAATCTTTATCTTTAAGATGATCGTCATTTGAAAAGTTTTGATATATTTCACTCATTTTTTCATGGGCATCGTCATAATTTATCTCGGCAGCAAGCAGCATAAACTCATCACCACCAAGGCGGCAAACGATGGCGTCGGGCAAAAATGTTTTTAGGTGCTTTCCTGCATTCACGATATACAGGTCACCTTCGTTGTGCCCAAATTCGTCATTGATATATTTCAAGCTGTCTAAATCTGAAAAGACCATCACAAATTTTCTTTTTTCAGCAACCCAATCCTCTAATACCTTCATGCCAAAGGCGCGATTATATAACCCCGTCAAATTATCATGATACGCCTGGGTTTCCAGCTCTTGAATGGCTATTCTTGATTCGCTTATGTCATTGATTACAAATATTTCCGCGTTTGCGCCATCCCAGTCAATTAAGTAAGATTTCACTTCAAAGTAGCGTACAACATCATTTTTACGGTACTTAACTTCTATTTCATTACCATGTTTGGATGTGTTGTGTGTGCTTTGTATGAAATGCCGCAGATAATCGCCGTCGTCTACTATTTCTTTCATTGCCAATGCATTGGCAACCAGCACATTTTGAGTGCTTCTGTCAACGACAATAATTTGTTGTGGCACATGCTGTATTAATGATTCAAGCAAGCGATTACCATGCTCTAATGCCACACTCTTTTTTAGTACTTCGTCGATTTTTTCCTCAAGGCTTCCTTGGCGCTCTGCCAATTGCTCTACCATTTGGTTAAATGCCATTGAAAACTCGCCCATAAAATCCACCCGCTGCGAATAATCCCCCTGGGCTATACGCTGCGACTGCCATGTCAAATGCTTTATAGATGCCATTAGTGACTTTAGCGGGGCTGCAAGTTCGTTTCCACGGGATAATACCGTGGTATCAAACTCGCCGCGTGACATACCCTGCGTCACCTTTTTTATTTCAGAGACACATTCAACAAAAAATTTAAGTCCATGTCCAAAAGTCTGAAAGTCCTCTGGCAATGATTCCACATCTAAAACGGCATTTTGGGGAGCGTAAATTGCATCGCGCAAATAGTTAAATAAGCTGTCTGCTGCTTTATCTATTGCAATCACGTCCCCTTTCTGCCATAAGTATGCGTTATTGTTCGTTAGTTAGATTTAGGCTTTCCGTCAAAACGGCAAACTCTGTCGCCATTGGCCCAACAATCTACTTCGCGTACATCATAGTCTGTTCCAGTAAAGGCTTTGAGAATGCCCGCAATAAAACCTTCGTCGTATATACATACATTTTCATGCGTGATGGGTAGTCCGCTACAGTCCAAGTCTTGCGCCACTGTTAATACAAAATTACCTGTTTTAGTGTCAAACGCTTCCATGCGAAGAATACCTATTTTCATTTCTTGCAATGTTTTTTGCAGACTCGCAAGGAATGTATCAAAATCCGTTGTTAAATCTAACGTGTTTTTTGCAAACTCATTTCCTGCTAAAAAGCCTGCGTCACGGAAATATTTATTGGCCTGTTCCAGCCCGTGGGCTTTTGTCAACACATCCAACATCGTAAACTGCATCAGGCGATAAACGGCCACTGGCATTTCTTCGCCCAAGTCGCCACGCCCTTCTTTTATGTTGCCCAAATGACTCCATTCAAAATGCTCATGTTTTGTTTCCTGCAAAAATACGTTTTTCACTGTTCATTCTCCTTTTAATTTTAGATAACTATCATACCGCGCTGGATGAATTTTATACCCGACTTCATCTTTGATGGCGCATTGTTTTTCTTTATCATGCAGGCAGTTTCCAAATTGACACTGGCCTAAAAAAGGTAAAAATTCACGGAATAGTCTGCTCAGTTCTGCTTTAGAGATGTGTGCGGTGTCTAAGGATGTAAACCCAGGTGTGTCTACACAATAGCCATCGCTTGGAGAGTGACCGAGCGCAAAGATTTCTGAATGTCTTGTCGTATGCTTGCCGCGCCCCAGTTTTACGCTAAGGTCGCCCGTTTCCAACGCAAGCCCTGGTGAAAGAGCGTTGATTAAACTGGACTTACCCACACCGCTTGGGCCAGCAAATACATTGAGTTTACCTGCCATGGCATCACGCAAATGTTTCAATCCCATCACATCTACTGTAGAGGTGTAGACGACCGGATAACCTGCTAAATCATACGGCGCAAATATGTCATCATGTTTAGTATTCGCAAGGTCGGTTTTATTTACACAAATCACCGCTGGAATGGCTTCATATTCTGCCAGCACTAAAAATCTATCCAGCAGTCCTGCATTAAAAGCAGGCTGTGCGGTTGCCACTGTGATAATCACTTGGTCGATATTCGCGACAGGTGGGCGACGCAGCGCGTTTTTGCGCGGCTTTAGCGTATGCAAAACGCCTGTTCCGTCTTCGGCGATATCTATGACAGCATCATCGCCAACTAGCGGTGTGGCATTCCTATTTCTAAACACACCCCGTGGCTTACAAATAATTGCGCCTGCATCCGTTAAAACGGTATATGTGCCCGCCACACCTTTTATTATTAGTCCATCTATGCCCTTAGTCATTGAGCAGACTAAAATCTATATGCTCGGTTGCGCGTAAAGTTTGTACACCATTTTCAATGGAATATATACGAAACGCAACCTGTCCCGCGCCCGAAACAGGCAGGTTTACAGGAAAGCGATATACACCCGCCGTAGGGTCGTTGACGATAGGCACAGGCACTTCATTACCCTCTTGACGCGTCACTAAAATGTGTACGGTTTCTGTACCTGCTGTAACAGGCCATAGCGCGACAGATAAATTGCTTTGGCGCACTTCTTGTGCTGGTGGTTGTTGCGCTGTTGGTGGTTGTGTAGGTTCTGGCACCGTGGGACCTGGGCCTGGTACTACTGGCCCAGTTGGTGCGGTGGTTGGCTCGGTCGGCGTGGGAGGCTCTGTTGGTTCGGGTGCTGGTTCTGTAGCTGGCTGAGTCGCTGCTTCTGTGGCCTGTGTTGCCTCTGTGGCTTGTGTTGCTTCCGTGGCGGCGGGCTGTGTCGCCTGTGTTGCCGCAGGTGCAGACGTTCCCGTGCTTACCGTGTAAGCAATCATCGTATTACGCTCGACTTCTTCATGAGGCGGTGGATCTTGAAACATGATTGTTCCTTCTGGGAAAGTGGTGCTTACCTCGCGGTTAATTTCGCCAGGAAAAAGTGACGCGTCACGCAATAACTCAAGTGCATCGGCTTCTGTTTGCCCAAGCAAATTGGGAACTAAAACAAGCCCATGTTCAGGTCCGCTTGAAACGGTTAATGTCACCGTGTCACCTGAAACAATGGGCGTTCCGATAGATGGGTCTTGACTCATTACGGTATCACGCGGGATTGTTTCGTCATAGTATTCTTCAATTTCGATAATGACGTCAATGGACAACCCTTCTAAATAAGCGCGTGCGTCACCTATCGTGAATCGTTCAAGGTTTGGCATGTCGTATGAAACTGCCGCCCCAAGGCTTACCAATACCTGAACAGGGTCGCCTGGCGAAAGGCCTGTAAACGCAGGCGTTTGTATCTGTGAAATAATATAATCATAAGGTACTTCGTCGGAATGCTCAAACCCGAAGATGTCAATGACCAAGCCATATTCTTCAAGTGTTGCTTCTGCCACGCTAAAATGTACACCTGTTATATCCGGGACGCTGGCTGTTGCATTGGTTAGCCTAGGGAAAATAAAAACCAATGCGGCAGTAATGAGTGCGATAAATACAAGCCCTAGAATAATCCCGCCAATAACGGCGGCACGATCAGATTTTTTTTGTTTTTCGCGCGAGTTTTCGTATATATAGTCTGTGTCGTCATCTTCGTCGTCATCGTATTCATCATCATAGTCATCTTCGTATTCATCGTCATACTTTTCTTCTTTGGGTTTTGGCTTTGCTTTCGGTTTTGGCTCTTCCAGCGGTGCGTCTTCACCGTTTAAAAACGCGGTGCGCTGCTGCTGTTTGCGAATTTCCTCACGATTTTCCTTTGAAATGACACGTGTGGGGGAAGACGCATCTGGCTCGGGTTTGCTGATAACAAAGTCACCCGTTGCGTCGGTCAGCGCACGTTTTAAATCATACGCCATTTCATCGGCTGTTTGATAGCGTTGCGACGCCGACTTTGCCGTCGCCTTTTGAATAATGCGAATAACACTTTCGGACACGCCCGGGTTTATCTTTGAAATATCTGGGAATTCGTCATTAATATGTTGCAACGCGACAGACACTTCGTTTTCACCATCAAAGGGCAATTTCCCTGTGGCCATTTCATACATACACACCCCAAGGGAGTATATATCTGTTTTATAATCTAAGTATCCGCCCCGCGCTTGCTCGGGTGAGAAATAATGCACACTGCCCATTGACCCCGCCCCGGCGGTGAGTGTCGCACTTTTTGCAGCGCGAGCAATACCAAAGTCAGCCACTTTTATTACATTTTTGGTGGTGACTAATATGTTCTGTGGCTTAATATCCCTATGAATGATTTGCGAGCGGTGCGCCGCCGCCAGCCCTTCCACAATTTGAATGGCAACCCCTAAGGTTGTTGTGTTATCAAATGGTGCTTTGCGAATAATCAAGTCCTTTAGTGATGCGCCATCTACATACTCTAAAACAATGTAATAGATATCACCATCTTGTCCATAGTCAAAAATGCCTACGATATTTTGATGGTTAAGCATGGCGGCAGCACGTGCTTCTTCCGGGAAGCGGGCAATCAGGTCTTGGTCAGACAAATAATCTTCTTTAAGCACCTTTAGCGTAACAAATCTATCTAATTTTTCATCATGCGCACGATAAACGACTGACATCCCACCCATGCCAATAGTGTCATCTATTTTATAACGTTCGGCAACCAGTTGCCCAACTTTAAGTTTCACAATAGTCACCTACCTATATCTATCAAAATCACGGAAATATTGTCCCTTCCACCGCGCAGGTTGGCTTCGTCAACCAACATTTGTGTACGGTCTTCTACAAAGCCCGGGCGGTTTACAATGTCTAAAATCCCTGCATCATCAATCATGTCTGTTAATCCATCCGAGCATAACAAAACAGTTGTGGTGCCAAATAATTCAGGCGCGGTACCGTCTAGCCCTAAACTGGAGTCTGTACCCAGCGCACTGGTAATCATATTTCTTTTGGGGTGTTTCCTTGCTTCTTCTGCGGTCATTTTTCCGAGTTTCACCATTTGTGTGACATAGGTGTGGTCGGTTGTAAGTTGGGTTATTTTGTCTGGTTTAATGGCATAAATCCGACTATCACCCACATGCACATTTAACGCTCTGCCATTTTCAATCACACATGCGGTGAAGGTGGTACCCATCCCAGCCATTGCTTCTGACTCACGGGATTTTGCAAAAACAGATGCGTTGGCATCTTGTGCCGCATTGACCAACAAGTCAAGATAATCACCAGGCTGTACAAGCTGCGCCAAAGGAAAATCTTCGATATATGCGCAAAATCTTGATATGGCCTGTGCCGAAGCGACATCACCGGCATTGTGTCCGCCCATACCGTCAGCCACGACAAAAAGATTGGGCAGTGGCCCAATTCTGTCGGGGGTAAGGAATATTGCGTCTTGGTTTTGTTCTCGAACCATACCTTTATCAGTCAAACCAAATACGTGCATTATATACCTCATTCTAATGGGGGCGGTCTACTGCTTGTGCGGCAAAAGGCATTTGAGCCTATGCATTCATATACATTATAGTTCCAATTCAAAGCGCGTACAAGCCATTCTTGCGACTTTGTCCTAGAATTATAAATAAAATTTAATTTTTGCGCAACATTTTAGAAATAAAAAGTCCATCCAACATAAGAGAAAGACCTCACAATCACTGCTTTTATCAGTGTTTGTGAGGTCTTTTCCATTTTTTTGATTACGCATTTATTCATTCACTGCATCTAGTAGTTTACGCAAATCATTTTCCGATAACTTGCCAATGGGTGTAGATTGTACTGTTGCTATCGGCAAATCTATAATTTTGCCTATGTCCACATACGACTGCTTGGCAAGCCCAGCTTGTATCCAATCGTCTATGACAACAAACTTAGACCGAATGAAGGCACTCTTGCTGTCATATTGTGATGTTATTTGAAAAACTGCCACTTCCTTTTCATTAGAGGACAGCACTAAAACGGGGCGGCGTTTTCCATCGCCGCCCCAAGAAACATAAGCAACGTGAAGGGCATAAGGGTTCATTAGCCATTCACCGTCCAGTCATAAATTTCGGGATGTTTATCTTTGTCCACAATAGCATACCCATTTTTGTCTGCTTCGAGTTTTACTCTGGGGATATTTTTTTTTGCAATAGCAGCCGTTAGCTGCTCTTCTAATGTGGGTGCCACTACAGGCTGAAAAGGCAATCTTCTTTCAGCTATAATTTGCCTATAAAACATATCTATAGCTGTAGTCTGGTCAATGCCCATACGGTCTAAGAGCATGGTGGCGGTTTCCTTAACCGCAGTATCAATTTTTACGTTTACATTCGATTTAGATGCTAACATAGAAATCACCTCATCAATAGAATACTATGACATAACGACAATGTAAAGATAGAATCGTTAAATTGGCATAAGAATTGATTTTGATAGTGATTTCAATATTTTTCCATTTTTCTGATGTGTGATTACAAAATGCCAATATTCATTTTTGCTTTTATCGTAGGCGCACCAGATGCTAAATACATCTTCTGCTCTGCTTTAGTACAATCATCCACACACCATTCAAAGTCATTGCCTATCATAGATATTGATTTCAAAAAGTCTGCGGTACTTCCCCACACGATGGCATTATCGTTTAGGCTTTCGCATATTTCCCCGTTTTTTATGCGGTAGCCAATGCTTATGCGATAGGCAAAATCCCCATTGGGTTCGCTGCCGCCTTCGCTTCCATCAACTAAATAATAGCCATTGTCTATTGAAGCAATGATGTCGTCCGCTGTGTTTTTGTCTGGTAGTATGGCTGTGTTTCGCATACGAATCACGGGTTCGTGTTTATAATCTATAGCCTGGGCGTTGCCTGTAAGGGGTGCTTTAAGCGATGCCGCTGTTTCTCTGTTTGTCATGCTTTCACAGACTTGCCCGTTTTTGATGATTTGGACATCGCGGGCTGTAGTGCCTTCATCGTCAATGTGCATTGGGCAGGGACATGGCTTGCCAAAGGCTTGATGGGCGTAGTCTATTACGTTTAAGGATGAAAGCAGCGAAGGCAAACGCACAAATGTTGAGTAGGGGAAGTTTTCTAAAATAAAATCAGACTCTGCCTGATGGCCTAATGTTTCATGGATGAGTTTTGCCGCCATGCGCGGTGACAGAACACAGTGGGTATATGTGTCAGGTATGAGTATTGCGTTTTCTTTATGCCGTAAATGTGCGTATAGTATATCAATGGCGTTGTGTATTTTTTCTGCGCTGTGTTCTAAAAAAGAAATGTCTTCCGGTGCATGGAAGGATGTTTCGCAAGTGTGGCTGTTTTTGGATAGGCGTATAAACATCATGGTTTTGGGGATGATGGTGTGCAGTAACGCACCATTTGAGGCAACTAGCTGTTTTTCGTTCCACTCTGCATGGATGGATATTTGGCAGCTTTCGATATCTCTATATTTATCAGAAATATATCCGTCAAATAATTTGGCCACGTCCAGCATATGCGGCTTTTTAATGCTGTGTGTCCCCGTGTGTAGCTTTTCGTAAACGATTCCAGGCTCTGATGCGGAAATCACTTTGGACTTATTTTTTTGCGCGGAAATTAGCGCGGCGTTCACCGCGCGGGGTATCAACTTTTCAATGTCGCTGCTATTGCTGCGGTAGGCCATGCCCCATGCGCCTTTGTGGAACACACGTGCGTTGCAGCCGCTTATGGTTGCTGGTTTGCGGTACTCTGCGTCACCGTTTTTGATTACTATACTGGCAGCGTGTTGTTTTTGTATTGTGAGTGAGTAGTCTAATTCGCTCATATCATTCTTTATATCCTTCAGACATGCCATTGCGGATGGCGTACGCAGCAACTATACAAACAAGGCTTGGAACGAGAATATTGATAGTATCCTGACCCGTTAGTATGTGAATGGTGTTGTTACCAATAAAATTTATGATACCTGCAATACCTAGCTTTAAAAATGGCGCAATGATAGCCATTGCCAAACCTAACATCCCACACATTAAAAGATAAAAGACGTTTTGCTTTATAAATATCTGCCTTTTGGTGATATTATGAAATATCCTCACTAAAAAACAGAGTCTGATTATGTTTGGTATAGCTGTTGTAGCGTACATCAATGACAAGCCAACGTGCGTTATTGTTTCAACATCATTGTTGGTAAGCACACGAATGTCATCACTTGTTTTTATTACTGACAAGCTATGGTCGCTGATATTCCACCAATTGCCGTGATACCCCCCTGCAAAGATAGCTTCATAGAATACTCCGCCGCCAGTATCAAGAATGAAGACTTGCCGACCAATAGAGCTTAGTATCAGCCCATAGATAAACCATAAAATTGCTATAACATAGATGTATTTGATAAGAAAAGCGATGTTTATCGCTAGTGCATCGTCTGATAGCCATTTGATTAATTTCATATTTGTCTCCATTCCGTTAGTGAACATCAGCTAATCGCAGTTACAGAGGAATTTAGCTACAGCTAACTGAACGAAAGTATTCACAAAAATAATTTATACGACAGTAGAGGTTTCGCTTGCATATGCTACAATTGAAAATGCAAGTGAAAGACATAGCATTAGTACAAAGGTAAATAATTTTTTCATAATAAAACCATCCTTTTAGTAGATTAAACACACGTAAGAAATATTTCTTATTCTGACCTCTCCGCTAAAGCACCAGTAAAAAACGATAATAATATCGTATCACCTTGGTAGATTTGATTTTCAATACTTATTAGGTCATTGAATAGCGATTGGTATAAATCATAAACACTATCGTTTTCACGAGGATATAACCGTACATATGTATTTAGATTACCAATAGAATCTAATGCACTTGTACTCTCTGAAATATCAGCGTCTATGACACCAGGAAATATAATGTCTACGTGGGTTATATTGTAGTTTCTAACATCTTCACGATGAATCGTTGCTTCGTAAAGAACGTAATTCTGATGAGGTGTCAATATTACTTCCAGTATTGGTGATACACGAATAAAACCATTAGACTGTCTATTATCAAGCCAAAATGATAGAAAAAACGCATTAGCACCAATACTTAAAATTAATAGCCCAGCTACTAATAGTCTGATGGATGTTCTATTCAAGTCCATAATGAACACCTACATTCCCAACTTTCGATTGAGTTTTTTGTTGAGCAACATAACTACCCCCAAAATAATCACGTAAAGCATAGAAGGATGAATGTCCAACCCTTCAAATAGATGAGGAATTAGAACATCAAAAGCTTCAAGAAAACTCACAATAAGATGAATCACATTTATTATAAGCACAATCACAAACGACTGAGCCATAGCTTTTGTGAGTATCAATTTCTCTTGAGCATCTTTTTTCTTTACAAATGCTAAGTACACTACTCTTCCCATCCAGGCAAGCGAAGCAACCATAAAGATTCCAACAACTATTGAGATAAAAATCATTCTTGCACACGTCCTTTCCTTAGGGGTTTAATTGGCGTAGCTAATCACAATCTACGGTTAAATACGCTAACTCTAACACTTCATCACACCATTCTCTTACATTTGCATCGTGGGTAATAATTAATATAATTTTATTTTTTTTAATCTTATTGAGATGCAAAATAAAATTCTGTGTAGTCGTAGCGTCAAATGCAGAAGTAGGCTCATCAAATATCATAACACAAGAATTTTTTATTAGCACCTTTAGCATTGCTAATTTTTGCCGCTCGCCGCCTGATAGGTTTGTACTGCCGTCGTTTATCTCATAATCTAGCGTACGTTTAGACAAAAAATCAGTCATACTAAGTACATCAGCATACGGTTTAATAGCTTGTTCAACATTTGTTATGTCGCCTAAGTTTCCCAAGTTTAAGTTATATCTGATACTATCACAAATTAAAACAGGATCTTGCTCCGCAAAGCCAATTAAATCCCTTCTCGCTTTTGTCATATTTATATTGCGAATATCTATATCATTGTAAGTAATCACACCTTTGTATTCGTTTATATACATTCCAGCCAAGAGACTTATCAATGTAGATTTTCCTATTCCATTTGCGCCGACTATGGCATAGATTTTCCCTTTTGTAAATTGAGTACATATGTTTTTTACTTGTCCATTGGGTTTATCATGGACTTCATGCGTATAAGAAAAACATACATTTTGCAGTCTAATACAGTCAACATCTGTAATAACGGTTTCTCCGCAGCTTTCCGTTTTGTGGCTGAATATCTCTTGCATTCTGTCAAATGAAACCAACGCTTGCTGATAAGAAGCACCCAAGCCAAAGAAAAATTTACTCGCGTTAAGCATCATTTTAAAATAGCTGGTGAATATCGTAAACATTCCTATTGTAAAATCCCCTGTAAGCACGGCAATGCCCCCGCCTACAAACAGTGTGATTTGTGCAAAGGTAGACACTATGCCATCTAATCCATTATATAGATAGTTTACTTTTTGACTGCGTACAGCAGCACTTTTGTATGCTGACGTCTTTATATTCATTTTCATAGCAAAAAAAACAATTCATATTACAGGCTTGCGTTAGCTGCATGGAAAATGAGAAATCATTGCTGATATCCAAAGTGTTGCTTAAATCAAAATGTCCGCTTTCTTCAAGCATTGTTTCGATGTGTTTGCGTTGTGTGTCGTCAATAAATTGCTTATTATTCGTCAATTTATTAAACAACGATTTTTCATCATTATTAAATGAAGAAAAATCGGCTTTATTTGTCATTGAACACACAATATTAAATTCATCATCACTGAGCCTGTGTCTTCTTCCAGATATCACGTTAAATAAAAATGGCTTATATCTGTTGGAATTTTTATTGATGATTAAATTGTTAAATATTAAAGCCATTTTTCATCGCCTCTTCGTTTTATTTATTCTTTTCTGTGGTATTTACTTAATACCCTCTGCGCTCGCTTATAATTGATAATGTTGTTTCCAGTGCATCCATTCCCTCTTTGTTGAAATAATGCGGAGTGGGAAGATATTCTAACAACGAACGTCCATATTGGTCAGTAAGATAGTCCCTATCCCAAACAACTACAATTCCTGTATTGGGCAACGTAAAACTATAAGGCGTGGTAGCTGTTAAACCACCAGCAACCTGCTCGCCAACGAGGGTGGCAAACCCTGTGCCTTTTGCCATATTAGCAAATATTGCTGACGCAGAGTAATTTTGATTACTGGTCAACAGCCATATTTCACCTGCAAATGGTATGCGCGGAATATTTAAAGTAGAGGTCGTCCTAGAAGAATTTAGATTGATATTGTTCACATTTACATTTATTCTAAAGCCATACGGTAAAAATGGCTTATCATCTTCATTTAAATAAGGTAACTCATCTATCTCAAGAATCTCGGATAGTGAAAGTACTCTATCAGGCTCCCTCACATAAGCCTGCATTACTTGAAGCCTTTGGCTAAGAGATCGTGCTAAATCAAAATCTGTAAAAAAAGCATACATAGTCATATCTGGCGCATTATCCCTATCATACCAAAGTGGATACATAATAAGTGCGGGACTAGTGAACGCGTGTCCGCCGCCACTATCACGCATATCAATAATGAGATGCTCGTATTCTTGAATTTCTTCATAAAAATTTATGAGTTGATGAACAAATAGATTAGTGTTATTCAAAAGATGTCCTATCTGCAAATAAGCTATGCTACCGTCTTCGATTATAGCTGTTGTTATTATTTGCGAAGAAACGGAAGATTCATAGTACTCATAATCTTCTAGGGGACGATGATAGGACGGGTCAAATCGAAAATAAAATGGTAAAAGCTTAGGATTTTCAGCAACTAAGTTTTGAATAAGGGCTTCTTGGCTGTGATAAAAAGTACGAGAATTAAGACTGTCAAAAGTTCCCATTCTGAGAGGGCTTGAAAAATCTAACGTAGCGGCATGAGCAAATGGTCGAAAGTGTTGAAAAAAATCGCCCAAAAGAATACTCCAAAACACATGTTCGTCTAGTGCAGGCATATCTTCTAAATTGATACCTATTTCATAAGCAAATGCTTGTAACGAATATGGGTAATTGATAATTATTTCTCTAGTTTCCTCCGCTAATACATGAAGATCTAAACCAAATCTTCTTTCAACTACACCAAAAAATGGGAAGGTGTCTTCCATGACTTGAAACATGTAATCAAAATCATATAGCAATTCTTCAACAGTAAGATTGAGTGATTGAGCAGGGCGAAGATCCGCCATGGTAATGGGTCGTTCTTGTTGCGACACTGTTACAGGCAAAGTATTAGTATCGGGTGCCTGTTTACGTATATCTTCATACATATTTTCATCAATGGTGTACTGTACTAACAAGTCTTCATCAAACTGTCCATTGTTTCTGCCGCAGCCTACAAGTAACAATAATAGCAACAGGGCAATGATCATCATTTTCATAAAACACCCCTTATCCAATTATAGATTTTTTCATCATGTCTTGCGTGTGCTGTACTTGCAAAGACAGTACACGTAAGACATTTGATTTAAGACAGAATACTAGTATCAGCCACAACCGGCTATACATAGGGCTGGTGACGATGGAGGAATAGTTATACAAGAAGAAACACCGCAGGATTGATCCAGCCATGTAAATGGTGATACATCAACTTCTTCTGGATATCACATTAAATCAATGATGGTAGTTATTGCTTGAAATCATATTGCCCTGATCCAATAACCCATTTTTTAAAGAAAATACCCTGTCGCAGAAATTTTTCGTATTTAAGTCGTGCGTGACAACAATACAAATTTTATCACTTGCAATGTGCCTTATTGTACTGAGGAATATATTGATCGCGTCTGCGTCTAAATTAGATGTTGGTTCGTCAAAAATGAGAATTGGACTGTCTTTATATAACGCACGTGCAATGCCAATGCGCTGGCCTTGCCCGCTTGAAACAGCTATGGCACCTTCACCGATAATGGTGTCATATCCTAGGTTGGTTATAAATTCATATATACCAGCAGATTTGGCAGCACATTCAAGCCTTTTTATATCGACTTCGCTAGTCATACATATATTTTCAGCAATCGTCCCTTTAAAGACAAAATTACCAGCAGGCACATAACCTACATATGCCAAAACATCCTGCGTTGTTGCACCTTTTTGGTCTGTAACACTGATTAAACCTGATGTTGGCTCATAAAAACCCATTATTAATTTTGTAAGCGTGCTTTTACCACTCCCGCTTTCACCGATAATGCCTACCACTTCACCTGGCTTGACTTCCATTGACACGCCTTTTAAAATTTCAACGTTATCGTCATAAGCAAAACGAACATTTTCAACTTTTAAGCTGGCTACATCCCCGATAGGTGTATCAACGTGTATCGTTGCAGGCGGCATATCCAATACTTCTAAAATACGACCAGCCGCTGCCTTGGAGCGAGTGTATCCATCTATATATGTGTGTATATTTTGAAATGGTTGTTGTACATGTGATACTAAGTTAGCAAATGCGATTAACACACCGATAGTTAGATTTCCACGCATTACAAAAACAGCACCTATACCATATACAATAAATGGCAAACTAGAATTAAGCAGGTGATTCAACGAGCCTTGCGCGCTGGCCACTTGTGCATTTTTTTTAGCAATTTTCTCTCTGTGTCTAAAAATCGGCTGTAAATTTCTTAGAATCGAATGCAACATTCCATATGCTTTAAGCAGCAGCATTCCTGTATACGCTTCTTGTATAGATAGTCTTACTTTTTCTTCGGACTCCAAATATCGCTTATGAATCTTTTCCATTGATTTTGCAAATAAAGCAAGCAAAAATGAACCCAAAGGAATAAATAAAGAAAGTGTTAATGCAACATGCCAATTTAAGAAAAACATAAATAAAAGTGCTGTTATGCCGGTTAGCACATCAACAACAAGCATACTGCAAACATATGTCGGAAAGCTAACAACATTTCTGGTATCTTCTGTAGTAAGCATCATAAATTCTGCTGTATGTTTTTTTTGAATTTTAGCAAAGTTTCGCGTATAAGCTGTGGCTAACAATTTCTCCCTCAGGATATTGGTTGCCTTTGTCATTATTATTGTTGCTAAAACTGACCCAGTCCAGCCTAGTAAACTAATGCAAATAAGTATCGTAACACCTATCACAATAGGATAAATGAAAGGTACAACACTAACGCCTATCGCAATGTTGGCAAACTCTGCCAACACAAGAGATAGACCAAGAAATAGCGGGATCATTAATATCCTAATAATAATATATGCAATAAAAAGTCCTTTTGCTGGGAAAATTGTGCGAAGCGTAAATTTTAGTTGCCCTATAGTGGTGTATTTCATGATGATACCCCTATTCTTGTATTGTATATAATTACGAACAAAGAGACTGCTCTGCATTAAAACCAAAAACTAGTAGCCGAAACAAAGCAGGCTATTGGCTCTTATATCTCACGGCTACTAAATTACATCACATATCAAAATATAGAAATTTCCTAGCGTATAAAAATACCCTATACAGATGGCAAATGCAATCTGTATAGGGTTGTTCATGAAATTAGCAGCCAACATTTACAGTAACAAAGCAGTCGCTTCTAACAGTTGAAGCCCTGCGTGTAGCAGCTTTTCTTATAACGCTCATTATGTCCCCTCCTTTTGTGTAAATTTGTGAAGCTCTAGCAATTCCATTTGATATTAACAAGCTTGCATGTTAATTCAAGCGGAGATTGCACCACTTCTCTCTGACAACAACATGCCAGTACAAAGAGGAATTGCTATATGTAAAGAACCTATTTGACGCTTACCTACATTCTACCTGTTTATGATGTATTTTCAATATTCCATAAATAGAGGGCTGATGCTAACTATTTCCCATAGTTTTGCAACAACCCATTAAATAGATGTACTGTTTTTGGGGATACTTACCGTGTCGCATGGATATAAGATATTTCATTTGCAAAATAAATGCGACAAACTTCGCCATTTTGCTAATTAACCTTATCGCAAGCAAGAGAACCAAACTACAGTAGTTATAGGAGCAAACCCGTCATTTCTAATAAAGCCACGCAATTCCCAGTTTGGATTTATATGCGATACTCCATGAAAAGACGTGAAACCATCTCTTAAACTAATGTTACTTCTGTAAACAAGTCTCTGCCACGATCCAAAATTAAGAGCTGCCAAACCAGCCGTATAAACTTGGTTTGCATTTGCACTTGGGTTTCCGCTCGCAGACATTTGAAGGGTTCCCCGTATAAAATGTCCAGATCTGGTCGTAGCATTAGATGGTAGAAAACTACCAGGATTTAACCCAAAAACGCTCATGTTAAATAAAGCAACACCACTACCCATTCGCCCTTGTGTGAATGGTACTTCACTAACAACAGCATTCTTATCCATCAAGTATAGGGGCATAAAATCATCGGAGGATGTGCCGCTAACAATTTCGGAAGGATGGATTGCATTTTCAAGCAGTAAATCAACAGCAGTATCCCATTTGTCAATCGCAGATACTGTTGTCGTCATAACAACTGAAGTTGTTGCCATTACTACTGCCATAACGAGTGCAAACGCCGTTCTGTTTCTCTTTCTCATTACTATCACCTCTTAATTTATTTTAAAAATCATAAATATGATTTTTAATTAATGATTATAAAAATGTGCTTTAAGATCATCAGGCAACCAATATTCGTTTAGGATGATGTACCAAGAGTCATTTATGTATCCTGCAAATGACCAAACTCTAAATCGCTCAAAAGGCTCTGTCCAACCAACTCTTTCAACCAAAAACGTAACTTGATATAAAACAGGGCTAATTTTTTCAATAGATTCTATTAGATAATCTGTAATGACTTCTACTTCCCAAGCTTGCCTTTGAGCGTAATAATTGAATCTCATATCTTCTTCAAATGGTAAAAGAAGATTCATTGCTTTATCAACTTCGTTATCCATAAGTGACTCCATTAGAGTTACAAATAAAGAGTTAACAATGGATATATTTTCATCTTCCAAAACATTTGCCGAACAGTTTAAACCTCTATAAAACATCCCTACTGCTGAAATTAAAACAACAGCTAAACATAAGAAAACAACATATCTTTTGTAATTCAACTTAACGCTCCTTAATCAGCCTGTCCTAAGAGCCTGTCTGATGTAAATTATTCCATTTTATCAAATATAACCTCAATCCATGATATACTGTCGTAAAAAAGGCAGGTGTACAAGATGCGTACATTCAACCACAATTATCCCAGCGATATAACTCACGTCGAATGTGGAAAATTGCATAAAAACTTTACACAACTCTCTCCAAATGACCATCCTTGCTCTTGTTTCTGTGTTTATCAGAAGATTTTGAATTTAATACACTGAAAATTAGTAATATTTATATCAAACAAACTCTAAGATAGATTGGTTTATTTAACCAACACCTCATTTATAACTTCTTTCCTTGGTCATGTAAACATACTATATATAGAACTGATGAAATTACCTCAATGTGAAGCCCAATATGAATTATCAAATTTTGTTTAATTTTGTCGAGCATATAGCTTGACTTATCCTAAGTACCGCCCGACTGGACATAGTATACTGCACAAAAAAATAAAATAACATATCAAAATGTGAATCAAATTTGATTCACATTTTGATATGTCACTTGGATAACTTTAACATTACAATATCCTCCATAATATTAATGCGGCGCGAAAAAGTATACCGCGCCGCGCATAGAATGGAGAATACATGATGAAGAAAAAGGGTTTGACAAAGGTACTTTGTACACTGCTTGTGTGCATCCAGTTGATTTTTGCTATTGGGGTTGTGGCTTATGCTGGTGATGGTGAGTATTATGCGATAGCACCACAAAGTGTACATGTTACACCAGATGAAGGGAACTAATCAAATTCAACATCTAAGTGTTCCTTTGCATAAGCCACAGTCCTTTGCTGATTATCACTTTGCCCCAGCAAAGCTGAGCCATAGTAGGCTAGTGCAATATATGGAACGCTTTCTTTTTTTTTGCCTGTTTCGCATAAATTATAGCCACGATTTACTGCAAAGCTATGCAAAAGTGTCAACCTTCCATGTTTTACCTCCATCGTTTCCCCTTTATCCACAATCTCAAGTGCTTCATCATGGCGTTTTACAAGCCCCAAGTATTTAGAATAGGCGTATAACAAAAGCGGATACATTCTTACTTTTTCCAATTCATCTACATAAAATTTGTCCATGCTGTCTATCAATCGCTCGTATAAGCGTATACCCTGAGTTAGTCTGCCTGACTCACAATGGTGCATCGCCATGCCATGTACCAAAATAATTTCATAATAAGTCAACCGATAGCGGTCAACTTCATTTTCATCAAATTTTGGCTTTGTTATTTTTATTGCATCATGCAACATATTAAAATATTCTGGATGTGCATGACTGTTTTTACTCGCAAATATTGATGCCTCCGACTTTTTCACAAACTGCAAGTTGACCCCTTTTTGATATGTTTTTTTTGTTTTTAGATCCTCCAGCAGTTCCTCCGCGCCATTATAATCCCGTGCGACAAGCCGCGACGTTATCTCATCCCGCATCTGCTTCTCATTAAATTCTTTCAAAGACATAAACGTGTAAAAATACTGATTCACATCACGTCCAAACCGTTGCATAAAAGCTTCTGCATAATAAGCCCCAATCTCAACATCATTGATTTCAAATTTAGCTAAATTCGCCTGAGAGCAAACACCCTCACACAGTTCCCGTTGTGTCATACCTGCATTTTGGCGCAAAATAGCTATCAAATCACCGATGGTATCACAAGTAATCGTCTCACCCCGTGCCATAGCAGGGTTTATATCTTCGAAAACAAGATTTTCTGTCTGATAGGTATTAAACTGCACATTAAAGTGCTGCTTTGCGTCTGCCAAAACCATTTCAGCTTTATCTTTCTTTTGCAGCAAAATATAACCAAAATATGACTGTTGCAACAAACTCAAACACTGCTCTGCGTCACCCAGTTTTAGCTTACACTTAGCCACATTATGCAAAAATTGCGGGGTATACTTGCCTTTATTGCGTTTCACAGAGGCAGTATTACCCAAAGTACATATCTCTAACGCCTCTGCATACATCTCCGACTGTATCAAAAAATCAGACAGCGTCAACAAAACCTTGGCCAGCTTTTTTTCTTTCTCATGGTCATCTTCGGGCAGCCGCATGATTCCTTTTTGTATGCGATACAGCAACCGAATAGCATCATCCCTTTTGCCAATGCGGTTGTACGCCTTAGCCAACGTATGCAGTAGGGTAGTTTCTTCAAAGATTAGCATATGACCTTCAAAACTGTGTTCGTCAAACGCCTCATATGTCAACGCCATTGCGTCAATCACTGTTGCAATGGTGTCATCGGGCTTTTTTCCCGCCAGCTCATTAATCTGCGCTTTACAACTTAAAATAAATTGCAGATTAATCCCGTTTTTAAACGCAGGCTTAAATTCCAGCATATTAACCAGCGATATTGCCTCTTGTATTGATTCAGGCATTTCTTTATCCAGCAAATAAATAAGCCTGTCGCGTATGGTCAGCATTTCTAACGTTTGACCTTCCATCCACGGGTAAAACATCGTTGGCATCGGCATGTCAATATTTTCAGCCAGTTTTTTGAGTTTTTCAACATGCGGTTTTTGGCTGCCTCTTTCTACGCGAGACAAATTGGCATCTGTATAAAACGATTCTTCGCGAAGTACATACGCTTGCTGCAATCGTTTCCGCATACGCACCTCTTTTACAACTGAACCAGGTATAATGGTACTCAAAACATATCCCTCCCTCAACAATGAAAAAAATAGACCGCTTCCACTATGATTATATTTTAAGTTCTGCACCAAATTTTAGCAACAAAAAATCTATTCGATATGGAAGGATGTACAAAGGTATTTGCGAAAAGTTTAAAGAAGTTGCCTTGAAATATATAATTAAACCCCAAAATCCGATTTGTAAGGAGTGAAGCCTACCTATCGAGTTTTGGGGTTATTGTTAATTGTTGTTGTTTAGCTGTGCTTGGAGTTTGGCTATTAGTGCCGCCTGTTCAGCAAGTGCGGTGTCTTTTTCAGCAAGTGCGGTGTCTTTCTTCGCAATCAAACCCTGCCAATGTTTGTCTCTTTCTTTTCGTTCCTGTTTCCTTGCAACACTCAAAGCATTAGCCTCATCATTTCTCGTCTTAGCCCTCAACCATTCCAAACTTTTAAATTCCTCTGTGGCAGTAACGCCACGGTATGCTCTTATTGCTTCGCCCATTACGTCACCTCCGTTTTTGGTTAGCGCATCCAATTCCTCTTCTGTTTCGGCGTTGAATAACGCAAGCCATAAATCTTTTTCGCTGTTGGGGTCTATGGATTCTACGTCTTGCATTTTGGGAAGCTCAAAGAAATGCAGGCCGCATTTGTCTGTTAGCGGTGTGTGTCTTTTCACTTCCAAGATTTGAAATTCCGAATGTACTTCTTCACAGTCAAATAGCTCAAAATCTATTATACTGATTATTATTGTCCGTGGCAGTTCGGAATAATCATTGCCGGCGGGTAAAGACGCCGAATATACCCTTGCAAAGTGGAATAACGCTCTTTCGGGATAATTTCCTTCGTCTTCTATTTGAATTTCTAAATTTATCCTTTTGTCGTCGACTACCATGTTTATGTCTAATCTGCAAAATTTCTTGCCTATTTCTTCGGGCGGCATTTCTGTGTTGGTGATGTAAAATTCGCTTATGCTTTCGAGGGGAATTTCGAGTAGTACGGCGATTAGGCGTTGTAGTAAGTGCTGATACTCTCGAAACAACATTTTGAACAAAACATCGCTCTTAAAAGTATATTCCAGCTTTGTGCCTTTGTTCCTGATGCCTTTGCGCTTTGGCATTGTTTTGTCTATAGATTGCTCTGCCATCTGTTATTCTCACCTCTTAATATTATCATAAACGATTAGGGGTGTGCTTTCAAGAATAAATTTTCGTTCCCATACGTTAACTTCTGCGCAACATCTTAGCAACAAAAAATCCATCCGAGGTAGAAGACGGCAAAGTTTGTCGGGCAAATTCAAGTGTATAGTTCACATGCGACTGCAAAAAATCATGGATACTATCCATATTTTCTTCAACAGCCACTGTACATGTGCAGTACACTAATATACCACCGATTTTTACATACTCTGCGGCTGTTTTTAGCATTTGGCGTTGTTTTTCTACTAAATCAGTTATATCTTGAGGGTTTCGTGTAAATTTTATTTCTGGGTGCTTGCGAATCGTGCCAAGCCCCGAGCAGGGCGCATCCAGCAACACTGCATCAGCAGATTGATTCAGCGCGGGGTCGCGGACAAGCGCGTCTTTTAAGTCGGTGCTGACAATATGCAAATCTAAACGTTTGCGGGTTTGGCGAATGAGTTCTATACGGTGTTGATGGATATCAAAAGCACGGATTCGTCCCGCGTTTTGCATTAAGCAAGCGGCGGCAAAGGACTTTCCGCCAGGGGCGGCACATAGGTCAATGATAGATTGGCCTGGTTTGAGCGACATCGCCTCCACGGCAAGCATCGCGCCTGGGTCCATTACAAAAAATAGCCCATCTTGAAATGATTTAAGCTTTGAAATGTCGCCCGTTTGGCGTAAAATCAGAAAATTTTCGTCGCCGGAAAATAACGCTGAAACGACACCCTCATTTTCAAGTGTTTCCTGCAACTGTGCCACATCCGTTTTGCAAGTATTCACACGCACAACCACTGCGGGTATCTGATGGCTGTTTTTGCAAAACTCCAGCGCACCATCTTCCCCCAACCAACGCACCAACGACGTATACAGCCATTTAGGATATGAATACTGCAACGCAGCATTCGCATGGGCAACCGCTGCTTTGCGTGTAACAGCCCGCAGCACACCATTAACAAACCCTGAAAGATTAGTCATGCCCCGCGCCTTGGTCAAATTTACAGCCTCATTGACTGCCGCACGGTCGGGGATTCTATCCATATGTCTAATTTGGCAAACCGATATCCTCAACAAATTGCGGATAAATGGCTTCATTTTGTCTACAGGCGTATTGGACACGTCGTTGATAATGTGGTCAATCAGAATAAGATTGCGCAATGTTTCATTGACTAGGTCGGTTACAAATGCGCGCCCACGGGCGTCCATTTCAAAAGATTCGGCATCGGCAAGTGCCTTGCGCAAGGCGATATTAGCAAATGCCCCGCCGCCTAATACGTCACTAAGTACAGCTACTGCCACTTCACGTTCGGTCTTCTTTGGCATAATAAAAACTCCTCATTTTGTAATTTGAAATTTTCCAGAAAAAAAGCCGCGTTTGCGGCTTTCTCATATTATAACTTATTTTTGATCTTTAAGCTCTCACTTCTGTCCCTTTGGGAATCACAGCCAAATACTCGGGTGTGCCACGCACCACGGCACCATTATGCAAAATAACATCCTTATCCAAAATCGCGTGTTCGACAACGCAATTGCTGCCAATATAGCTGCCCTCCATAATGATGGAGTTTGAAATGGCAGAATTATCATTGGTATGCACCTTGCGGAAAATCACACTTCTGTGCGCTGTGCCGCTCAAAATCGCACCGCTTCCCACTAAACAATCCGTTATTACCGCATTGCTATTATATTTTGCGGGGGGTTCGTCCTTCGGTTTTGTTTGCACATAAGGATATTGTGCAATAAAATTATTGCGCACATCCCGTTTCAAAAAGTCCATGTTGCAATCAAAATAGGAATGAATACTGCCCAAGTTACACCAATAACCGTCAAACCGATACCCATAAATGCGTAAACGCTTACGATAGCGGCTAAACAAATCCCGCACTAAATCGTAACGTCCTTCGGCAACAATGGTTTCAACAAGCTCGATAAGCAGTGGACGAGAAATGACGTAAACACCAATGGATGCGGTGTCAGAAGAAGGCTCAAGTGGCTTTTCTTCCAAATCTAGTACGCGTTCGTTTTCATCAAGATCCATGACGCCATATTGGCGCACGTCTTCACTTTCGGGTACTTGACGGTACGCAATGGTAATATCCGCATCCTTCGATTCATGATAGGCAACTATATCCGCATAATCCATTTTGTAAACACAATCGCCCGAAGAGATGACAACATAAGGCTCGTTGCTGCGCCGCAAGAAAGTCAAATTTTGATAAATAGAGTCGGCTGTGCCTCTAAACCACAGTGCGTTTGCATTGCTTAAATATGGCGATAATACAAACATGCCGCCATGCTTGCTGCCCAAGTTCCACCACTTTGGCGACGATAAATGGTCGTGCAAGCTGCGTGAATTATACTGTGTAATAACGGCCACTTTTGAAATGCCAGAGTTTGTCATGTTGCTGACAGGAAAGTCAATCGCACGATAACAGCTTCCGACTGGGAGTGCGGCTGTTGCGCGGTTGCTTGTTAATGCGCCAAGGCGTTCGTTTTTTCCGCCAGCAAGAATAATGCCTACTGCTTTCATGCTCTCACTCCATTCGGGTTGACTTCTTTTACAATGCTTTGGCCGCTTTCTAACATGCCGTCCGGATAGTCTTCGGGGGTAGTTCGTCCGAAAATCACGCAATTTTTACCGATGCGTACATTGTCAGGAATATTACTGTTTTCGCCAAACACAGTGATTCCGGTATCATAAATTTTAGGACGATGAACATTGGCAATGTTTTCGCCGTCGCCAATGATTACGCCTTCGCCAATCGTACAACCCGTGTCAATGATGCAACGCGTGATGTCACAACCCTTGCCGATATAGCAATCAGACAGTACAATAGAATCTTTAACCACCGCGCCCTCTTCAATAATAACCCCAGGACCAATGACCGAGTTGTAAACCCTGCCTAAAATTTCACTGCCTTCTGACACAATGCTGCCCTTTACCTCGGCAGCGGCACCAACATACAACGGCGGCTGATGGTCTGAATCGGTGTAAATTTTGTCAAAGTTTTCATACAAATTAAAATCGGGCACGGTTTGAATCAAGTCCATGTTTGCTGCCCAATAGGATTCAATGGTGCCAACATCTTTCCAGTATCCGCTGAAATTGTAGGCATACATACGTTTGCCTTCGTTCAAAAGCATGGGAAGCACATGCTTTCCAAAGTCGGAATCTGGGTGAATTTTTTTGTCCCGCTCTAGCGCGTCACGCAAAACATCCCAACTGAAGATGTATATCCCCATGTTTGCCAGCGTACTTTTCGGATGTTCCGGCTTTTCTTCAAATTCATAAATGCGGTTGTCATCATGGATATTCATCATGCCAAAACGTGATGCTTCTTCAATGGGTATCGTTAGCGCAGCGATGCTTACGTCGCATTTATTTTTTTTGTGATAATCCAGCATCTTGGAATAGTCCATTTTATAAATGTGGTCGCCGCCAAGTACCAGCACATAGTCTGGGTTGTATTGGTCGATGTAATCCATATTTTGATAAATGGCATCGGCAGTACCCAGATACCACTCGCCTTGCTCGCTTTTTGTATGCGGTGCAAGTACCATGACTCCGCCGCTTCGCCTGTCTAAATCCCATGGTGTACCGATTCCGATATGCTGGTTTAGCTCTAACGGCTGGTATTGTGTCACTACACCGACCGTATCCACCTTGGAATTTACGCAATTTGACATAGGGAAGTCTATTATTCTATATTTCCCCCCAAATGGCATTGCTGGCTTTGCCTTACTTGCTGTAAGCACACCCAGTCGGCTACCCTGCCCACCAGCCAACAGCATGGCAATCATTTCTTTTTTACGCAATGACATCACCCCGTCTAAAATTTTGACTTGTTTACTGATTATTTCATCAATTTTGCACATAGTCAACATAAAATTTGATAAATTTTGCACAAATCTCACATTTAAAATATACTAAACATAACAACCTCATTAAAAAGGAGTATACGCATGGGAAAAATCAAGTTAAATATGACTCAAATAATCCATTTTATTGGAATCGGCGGCATTAGCATGAGCGGTTTAGCGGAAGTTTTAAAAAAGGATGGATATTTTGTAAGCGGTTCCGATGACATGGCAAGCGACATTACAAACCATTTGAAAAGCTTGGGCATCGAAGTAAACGTACCAAATGCTGCCGAAAATATTTCAGAAGATACCGATTTAGTGGTGTACACCGCAGCAGTGCGGGAAAACAACCCTGAGTTTCAGGCTGCAAAACGCATGAATAAACGGATGATGGAACGTGCCGAATTGTTAGGCGAAATACTCAAAGGGTACGACCATGCCATTTGCATCGCGGGCACCCACGGGAAAACCACCACGACATCCATTTTTGCCGAGGTGGCTTTAGCGGCAGGACTTGACCCAACGATATCCATTGGCGGGCATATGGGAACCGATGGAAGCAACTACCGCGTTGGTCAATCTTCCTATTTTGTAATGGAAGCTTGTGAATATAGCAACAGCTTTCATCATTGGCACCCACATGTGGGCGTTATTTTAAATATTGATGCCGACCACTTAGACTTTTTTGGCGATTTGGACGGTGTTGTCAGCTCATTCCGCAAGTTTGCAGAAAATATTCGTCCTGGTGGACTATTGGTTGTTCGGGCTGGTCAGCCTGGGCTTGATATCGTTACGGCTGGGTTAGAATGCGATGTTGTCACCTTTGCGTTAAACCAGCACGAAGCGCGTTTTTGGGTAGACGATGTTGAATATGATAATTTAGGTCGTCCGTCATTTGATGTCATGGACGGCAAACAATTTTTAGCACACATCACTTTGCCACTGCCTGGGCAGTACAACATGTTGAATGCGCTTGCTTGCTTTGCGGCGGCTGAATGGTTAGGCATTGATACTCAAGTGACTGCACAGGCACTTATGGGTGCAAAAGGTGTGAAACGAAGATTCCAATACAAAGGAACATACAATGGTGCTGAAATAATAGATGATTATGCGCACCATCCCACAGAAATCCAGGCATGTTTAGCTGCCGCAAAACGCACTGGGCGAAGGGTGGTTTGCTTATTTCAGCCGCATACTTACTCGCGCACAAAAAATCACTTAAATGAATTTGTGCAGTCTTTTGATGACGCCGACTTGATTGTTCTGCTTCCGATATATGCTGCCCGCGAACCTTTTGACCCAAGTATATCTTCTGCAGTTGTTACAGAAATGTTAAATGTTAAGGGCTCAAATTCTGTGCATTTTAACAGTTTTGAAAAAGCAGAGCAATATTTGCGTAAAAATTTACACCCCAATGACATGTTGATAACTATGGGTGCAGGAGATGTGTACAAAGTGGGTGAATCCTTGCTATCAACATAGTTTTCCACATTATCCACAGGGTTATGGGGATTAATGTGTGTAAAATCTAATGGTTGTTTGTCAAATTTCATCAAATTTCAAAAAGCCCAATATTGCTGAATTTGTGCCGCAAAACTAGCAATTGCGGGCTTTTCATTTTGTCAACTTGAAACATTTTACATAAAAACTGTGCATAAAAAACGCTTGACAAAAAAACAACTTTCAGAAAGCTCGACATTTCCTGCAACAGCGGGCAATTGAGTTATCCACAGTATTATGCACATTTCCACCAACATCTGTTGAAAAGAAAAGATACCCAAACGGACAAATTTACTGTAAAATGTCCTAGTAATTTGTTAATTAAATTTCATCGGTTTTGTAGGAGGTTTTAACAAATGGGTACAATAAAGATGCAACTTGGGTTTAAATCACAAACGCTTGAAGTGCCTTGCGCGTTCGTTGATTATTATATGACAGACTGTTTGCCTGTATACCCTCTCATTTACATATATAGTTTACGTCGTGTGATGGCGGGGGAAGCAATATCACTTGCAGAACTGAGCGAAAATTTTAGGCTTACAGAAAGTGATGTCATTAGCGCATGGAAACATTGGGAGAACGTTGGGCTTGTAGAAATTAAAAACGAAAAAAATAATGAGATGGCAATGACCTTCTTGCCTGTGGGCAAACCTAAAGTCGAACAGGTTGCTGCGCCGGTTAAAACAGAAGATGCCGTTATCATTTCACCAAAGGCAAGCCGCCCGCAATATTCTGTTCAAGAATTGGCGATGTACCGCAGCGAAAGCCGCGATGTAGAGCGGCTGTTTGGTTGTGCAGAAGAAGCTTTGGGCAAAATGCTGTCTTACAATGATATGAATGTGATTTTTGGCTTCCATGATTGGCTGCGTTTGCCGCTGGATGTGATTGAATTTCTGCTTACATATTGTAAGGAGAATGACCACCGTAATTTGCGCTACATAGAAAAATGCGCAATTGACTGGCATGACCATGATATCAATGATTTAGAAAAAGCGATAACCTATGTACAAACATTTGATAAAGATTACCGCACCATTTTGCGGCATATGGGACAGGTCACAGGATACCCCACCCCAAGCCACAGGAAGTACATGGATAAATGGGTCAATGATTGGAATATGCCAATGACGCTGATTATAGAAGCCTGTGACAGGTCTGTCGCGCAAATTGATAAGCCCAAGTTTAGTTATGTAGATAAAATTTTATCTGATTGGCATAAGAAGGGCATTACCACCATCGAAGGTGTAAAGGAAGCTGACGCGGACTTTGCCAAGAGCAAGGAAAAATCTATAGCATCAACAGACATGGTGGTTAAAGCGATTAAATCAAAACCAAACAGATTTATTAATTTTAATCAACGCGAACATGATTATGCGCAATTAGAGCTGCTGGAACGTGCACATTTAGCGAAAAAGTTCAAAGTTTAGTTTTTTTGTACGGACTTTGAATACAGAAATATACTACACAATAAAAAGGTTTTGATACAATGAAGTATAAGGCAGTTGTGCATAATGTCATGCGCCAATATGAATCCGCACGAAGCGAGGCGGATTTTAGGTTGGATGAGCGCAAAAATGAAATATATGAAAAACTTCCTAGAGTAGCGGAAATTGACAGAAACCTAGGGGTTCTTGGCGCGTCTTTAGTGCGCTGTGCGCTAGGGGTTGACAGCGGATTTGCCGCAATCGAAGACATTCGTACCCAAATCAATCAATTAAAAGAAGAGCGGTTTATTTTGTTGGCAAACTCAGGAATGAATGATTTACGTGAGGCATACAATTGTCCTATTTGTTCTGATACGGGCTATGTGCAAGCAACACCCAGCAGCGTTGCAACGCGTTGTTCATGCCTGCGGCAAAAATTAATTGATGAATACTACGCACTAAGCAACATAAAAGATATTTTACAAGACGAAAACTTCGACCATTTTGATTTTCGGCTTTTTAGCGAAAGACTCCTCGAATCTGAAGGTTTAAGCCCTCATAAAAACATGCAGTCGATTTATAGTATCACTACTCAATTTGTTGCTAATTTTGATAAGGAGTTTGATAACCTACTGTTGTATGGGGATCCTGGTCTTGGCAAAACATTTGTTTGCCACTGCATCGCAAAAGATTTACTGGATAAGGGATATACTGTTTTGTATTTAACTGTTCCACGTTTATGTAAGGTGATTGAAGACTATAGATTCAATAGAGAAGCACTGACCGAACCTGACGAGATGCTAGAAATGGTAGACGCCGTAGATTTATTGATTCTTGATGATTTAGGAACAGAAATTCCAACACTAACCACATCTGTTGCACTATTTGATATTATTAATCAGCGGTTAATCTCCCGTAAGCATACAGTTATTTCAACAAATTTGTCGATACCTGTGATTCAAGCACAATACTCAGAAAGAATTGTTTCACGTCTTTTCGGAAATTATGAAATAATAAAATTTTTTGGAGAAGACATTCGAATGAAGAAGAAGTACGGTTGATTGCGTATATAGTTGTAAAGGAGGACATTATATGAAAACTTATACAATAAAGATGATTTGGGATAGTGGACTTTGGTACACAAGTACTGGTGAACCATTATGCTTAACTTTGGAATCGGATTCGTATGACGCGCTTGTTGAACGTGTGCGTATAGCCGCACCAGAAATGGTTGAACTAAATACGGGATACACAGGGCCAATTAAATTGGTTTTCGTTTCCGAGCGCGAAGAACTGTTACAGGAAGCTGTATAGTGGTTGATTATACACGCAAGGTAAAGAAGATACTAGCCGACAACGGCTGCTATTTTGTACGCCATGGTAAAGGCGATCATGATGTTTGGCATTCGCCGATAAACAATAAGAACTTTGCAATTGATGGAAAAATAAAACTAAAAACCAGCGCAAACGAAACGATAAAAGAAGCAGGAGTGAAAATAAAAGTATAAAAACATGGGAGGCCATTTATATGAACAATGAAAAACTAATGATACTAAAAATGCTGGAAAGTGGACAAATTAACGCGACGGAAGCATCAAACTTGTTAAAGGCGGTGGAAAACCCCGATGGCGGCGCATCAACACCACATTCACCCCCGCCAACGCCATCGGCTTCATCACCGCCGCCGCATACACCGCCGCCTCGTGCCCCGCATTCATCTCATGCTGGGTATGGCAACAATGGCCCACGTCACGGAAGCCCAAGTGGGCATTCAGGCAGCCACGGCACATCTGGCTTTGAAGCAAGTATTGACGATTTAGGTCGCAAATTTGAATCATTTGCCCGCGACATGGCACCAAAGGTTCAAAAATTTACTGAAACGATGGCGGACAAAATCATGGGCGCGGCAGATAAAATGTCGGGTGCTTTTGCTGAATCTTCGCACGACCATGCACCACATAGCCAAGCGCCTGCACCGTCTCAATCACACCGCCCAGCCCCACCGCGTCCATCAGCACCAAGCCCCAGCGGAATGACAGAGCGCAGCATAGAAATGCTAGTGGAGACTGGTGGATATAATGAACTTAGCCTGTCTGGCTTAAACGGCGAAGTGCGTATCAAAGGCTACAATGGCGATAAAATTACCGCAAAGCTAACATATCGCGCAAAAAGTCCCCATGCACCCATTGAAATGATGAAACTAGGCAATAAATATTTTCTCAAATATGAAGCCGATGATTTCCAAGGCGTATCCATCGACGCATATGTACCAGAGCGGGCATTTGGTGTGATAAAAATTGACGGAATCAATTGTCAAATTGACTGTTCCTCTTTAGCGGCAGGCGATATGCGCATTGTTAATGCCAACGGAAATACGCGTTTGTCAGCACTGGCTGCAACAAACCTGACCGCAGAAAGCAGCAACGGAAATTTTGTGATTTCTAATACAAACGCTGACAACGCTACCATTGAAAACCTAAACGGCACACTTGAAACACATGAACTTGACATAGCCAATTTAAAACTCACAAACTACAATGGCCCGCTATCCATCATCATGTCAGGTTTCAACAGACATGCCGAATATCTGTGGAATGTAGAAACAGGCAATGCAAAACTCAGCATGAATCTGCCAACCATGCCCGATTTGGGATACCACATTAAAGCCCATGCCGCCATGAGTGAAATTAAGTTAGGGCTTACGGGTTTACAGTTTTTGATTAACGAACCGTCATTGGTGGAAGCGCGCAGTGTACATTTCGATTCCGCTGCAAAACGTGTTAAATTGGCAGTGGAGACTTCTAACGCACCGCTTGTGATTAATTAATAAGCCATGTATAATCGCCTTTAGGTGATGAACATGGCTTCAAGAGATAGAGATAAAAATAGAACGCGACCTGTGCCGCCTCGTAGCGGCACGACGGCTCGCCCTGTTCGGCGCAGAACACGAAAGCGGCGGCAAGGGCGGCGCAGTGGGCGTTCTTTTTTTATTGTCATGTTGCTTATCTTAGCGTTTGCGCTGGTGTATTTTTTTGGTGATGCGCAGGTTCCTTTTTTAATAAACACAGGGCGAAACGCGCCTATTGCATTGGCCGATGACCAAATCATGGTCAGCTTCATAGATGTTGGGCAAGGCGACAGTATACTTGTACGTTCAAACAGCCACGCAGTGTTGATAGATGGCGGCGAACATGCCCAGCGCAATATAGTGATGAATTATTTGCGCGACGCGGGGGTCACACGGCTGGATTATGTAGTGGCAACCCATCCCCACAGCGACCATATTGGCGGGCTGGTCACGATACTTGGGCGCAAGGACGTAGGGTATGTCATGATGCCCGATATCGAACACAACACAGTAACATTCGAGAATTTTTTAGCAGCCATTGAAAACAATAATATTCCAGTCAAATTTCCGCAAGCGGGTGATAGCATTCAGGCTGGAATCATTGACATGGCTGTTGTCGCACCAGCGGCAGGTTCACACGCTATCATGAACAACTATTCCATTGTGCTTAGGCTGGCGCATGGGCAAACTTCATTTTTATTTACAGGGGATGCAGAGCATGATTCGGAACGGCAAATGATTGCCAGTGGAATGGACATTAGCGCGAACATTTTAAAAGTAGCACACCATGGAAGCCGAACGTCTACGACTTTGGAATTTTTAGATGCGGTAAACCCCGCTGCCGCAGTCATTAGCTTGGGTGCGAACAATCCCTTCGGACACCCCCACGCCGACGTTATCCAGCGGTTGCAAGAACGAAACATACCAATATACCGTACCGACGAATACGGAACAATAAGGATGTTGACAAATGGACAAAACATTGAAGGCTTCGTTAGAGATAATTAACAGAGTCGTGCCTCAATGGACGGTTGATAGAATCGAAGAAGGCTGGGCAGTGTTGAATAACACAGACACATTGGAAAGCATAAACATTCCGCTTTCCTTACTTCCTCAAAACACGAACCCAGGCGATACCCTAATCAGGCTGGACGGCAAATGGTATAAAAACGACACTGAAACAGCGGCGCGCAAACAAAGAATCAGTGAAAGGTTTGCGCGCATTAGGGCAAAAAAATAAGTTTTATTTCCTTTATGACAAGTTTATGACAAAATCTATTGACAAAGTGCTGTTGGCAGAGTAATCTAATTTAAGCCTAAATAATCAATAATATTTGTATAATCACACAGTTTAAGCGATAGCTTATTATTTTTTTGCAAAAAATAAACAAAATGAAGGAGTTTTTAAAATGAGTATACGCAAATATCCCAAAATCGGTATTCGTCCCACCATCGACGGTCGCTGGGGTGGAGTTCGGGAATCGTTAGAAGAAAAAACAATGGCTATGGCCAATGCTGCCGCAAAACTAATTAGCGAAAACCTACGCTATCCAGATGGCAAACCTTTTGAAGTGGTACTTAGCCCAACCACCATTGGTGGCGGTGCGGAAGCGGCGGTTTGTGAAGATGCTTTTGCCGCGGAAAATGTAGTAGCTACACTCACCGTTACACCATGCTGGTGTTATGGTTCGGAAACTTTTGACATGAACCCAAGCACCATCAAGGCCGTATGGGGCTTTAATGGCACCCAACGCCCAGGTGCGGTTTATCTGGCGGCGGTTATGAGTGCGTATGCACAAAAGGGACTGCCAGCTTTTAGTATTTATGGGCATGATGTACAAGACTTGGACGACAGTTCTGTGCCTGCCGATGTGGCTGAAAAGATTTTGAACTTCGCGAAATGCGCAATGTCTGTTGGATGGATGAAGAATAAATCCTATGTCAATATGGGTTCTGTTTCTATGGGTATTGCGGGTAGTTATTGCAATGAGAGCTTTTTCCAAAAATATCTGGGCATTCGTGCTGAATGGGTAGATTTAACAGAAATTCTTCGCCGTATGAAATTAGAAATTTATGACCCAGCAGAATATCAAACAGCCATTGAGTGGATTAAAGCCAACTGCAAAGAAGGGCTTGATAAAAACGCCGGCAAAACTGCGTCTGAAATTAGTGTCAAATCTAAGGTTGTTCCGCCAGAAGAAGATTGGGATTTTATCGCAAAAATGACGGTCATCGTGAACGACATTCTTTTTGGCAACCCTAAATTAAAAGCCCTTGGCTGGCACGAAGAAGCACTGGGCAAAAATGCTGTGGCAGGTGGTTTCCAAGGTCAACGCCATTGGACGGACTGGCTGCCAAATGGTGACTTTACAGAGGCTATCTTGGCGTCCACATTTGACTGGCGCGGCGCGAAAGAACCTGTCGCGTTTGCCACTGAAAACGACACATTAAACGGCGTAGCCATGTTGTTTGGTAAATTGGTTTCTGATACTGCGCCATGTTTCCATGACGTGCGCACTTACTGGAGCCCCGATGCGGTTTCCCGCGTGACAGGTAAAGACATTAGCGCACCATGGGACAACGGTTTTATTCATTTGATAAACTCTGGCGCGACGGCACTTGATGGCACTGGTGCGGCAAAAAATGAAAAAGGCGAAGGTTGCATGAAACCTTGGTGGGATATGTCTGATAAAGATATTTCCGCTTGTTTAGAGGCGACAGACTGGTGCAGAGCCGATTATGGGTACTTCCGTGGCGGTGGATATTCGTCTCATTTCAAAAATGTGGCAGAAATGCCCGTGACATTGTTGCGTGTCAATATGATTGATGGCATTGGCCCCACTTTGCAAATTGCGCAAGGGCGTACCATTCTTTTGGATGATGAAATCCATGCAAAACTGGAAGAAAGAACCGACCCCACTTGGCCAACCACTTGGTTTGTGCCTGATTTAACAGGTGAAGGCGCGTTTACGGATGTGTACGGTGTGATGGCAGCTTGGGGCGCGAATCATGGCGTGACTGTGTATGGGCATGTTGGCGACAAACTGCTGACACTGGCAAGTATGCTGCGTATTCCTGTGTCATTGCACAATGTGCCGCATCATCAAATTTTCCGTCCCCATGCATGGGCAGCATTTGGCACAAGCGACAGCGAAGCGGCAGACTACCGTGCCTGTGAAACATACGGCCCATTATATAAGTAGGTGATTGTATGCTGAGAGGTATTTCTCCCATTCTTTCGCCCGAACTGCTTAAAGTGATGCGTGAAATGGGTCATGGTGATGAAATCATTTTGGCTGACGCTAATTTTCCTGCTGCCGCAAACGCGAAAAGGTTGATTCGGCTGGATGGTGTGGAGGCTACAGACTTGTTAAAAGCCATGCTTGAACTGATGCCGCTGGATATCTTTGTGAAAAAACCTGTATTTTTAATGAAACCCTTGCCAGAAGACCCGATACCACCTATTTGGGCAGAATATGCAAAGATATTGAACGAAAAAGATTTTGCGGGCGCGTATTCGGGGTTTCTTGAAATAGAGCGTTTTAGTTTTTATGATGTGGCAAAGAGAGCGTTTGCCATCGTGCAAACTGGAACAACGGCACATTATGCAAATATTGGTTTGAAAAAAGGCGTACTTTAAAGGGTGTGACAAAGAGTGGAATATATCCTTGAAATGCTGGATATAGACAAACGCTTTCCAGGCGTACATGCACTTAAAAAATGTTCGCTGAATCTTAAAGCGGGCGAAGTGCTGGCTTTGATTGGCGAAAATGGTGCAGGAAAATCTACAATGATGAAGATTTTAACTGGTATACACACGCCCGATTCTGGCGAGATAAAATATTTTGGCAAAAGCGTTACATTTAAGGGACCGAAAGATGCACAGGATTTAGGCATCGGCATCGTTCACCAAGAACTTAACTTAATGAACCACTTAACGGTGGCACAAAATATTTTTATTGGGCGTGAAAGTCATAATTTTTTCTTAAACGACAAACAGCTAAACATTGAAGCAAAAAAACTGTTTGACAGATTAAATGTAAACATCGACCCACAGGAAAAGGTCATGAATTTGACCGTTGGTAAACAGCAAATTGTTGAAATTGCAAAGGCCATATCCTTTGATTCTAAGGTCATTGTTTTTGATGAGCCAACGTCAACGCTAACAGATACAGAAATTGATGTGCTGTTTGAAATTATTGATGACTTGCGCAAAAAAAGCGTGGGCATTATATACATCTCCCATCGCATGGATGAAATCAAACGCATCACTGACAGAATTTCTGTCTTCCGAGACGGTGAGTTTATAGGCTCTAAAGCCACTGCCGACATAGAAATTAGCGAAGTGATTCAAATGATGATTGGGCGTGTGACATTTGAAGAACCTAAGTCATCAAGCAATGTCAAACCAGATGCGCCTGTTGTGCTAAAAGCCGAAAAATTGAATTCAAAAGATGTGAAAGATATTTCCTTTGAACTCAAACAAGGCGAAATTTTAGGTTTTGCGGGGCTTATGGGTGCAGGCAGAACCGAAGTGGCGCGGCTGTTATTTGGTGCGGATGCACTGGATAGCGGTGACATTTTTATCAAAGGCGAAAAGGTGAGCATCAAACACCCCAGCGATGCGGTGAAACATGGCATTGGTTATCTGTCAGAGGATAGAAAACGCTTTGGGCTGGCTGTTGGCATGAGCGTTGCGGACAACGCAGTGATGGCGGCCTTGAAGGATTACACCAAATCTATTTTTATTGATGACGGTAAAATCCGCAAAGTGTCGGAAGACCATGTGAAAAAGGTCAATGTCAAAACGCCCTCCATTCGCCAAATTGTTAAAAACTTATCGGGTGGAAATCAGCAAAAAGTAGTGATTGCCAAATGGCTGATTAGGAACTGTGACATTCTCATTTTTGACGAACCGACACGCGGCATTGATGTGGGTGCAAAAAGTGAAATTTACAAGTTAATGAACAATCTTGTAGAAAGCGGCAAATCAATCATCATGATTTCTTCAGAGTTGCCAGAACTTTTGCGCATGAGTGACAGGGTTTTTGTCATGTGTGAAGGACGGCATACTGGTTCTTTGGCTATTGAAGAAGCCAACCAGCATTCCATCATGACGTTGGCAACAAATAAAATAAAGGAGTGATTTAAATGGGTGATATGATAGCCGTACGACTAAAGAATATCCAATTGCAAAAGTTATTGGCGTTTGGCGCATTGGTTGCACTGTACATCTTTTTTACAATCATGGGCAGAAACTTTGCGTCTACAGCAACGACACTAAATATTCTGGCCGCATCATATTTTGTGGGTTTCCTTGCGATTGGTGTGACATTTGTGATTATCACAGGCGGCATTGACCTGTCTATTGGTGCGGTCATGATGTGTGCCGCATTGGTTGGCGGCGAACTGTACCGCATACACAACGTACCGCTTTGGCTGGCATTAATTGCGATGGTGCTTTTTGGCACAGCGTTTGGGCTGGTTAATGGTTTGCTGGTCACCAGGCTGAAATTGCCGCCGTTTATAGCCACGCTTGGTACGATGTTGGTTGCCCTTGGGCTGGGGGCAATCATCACAAGTTCACAGTCCAGATTTTTTCCCAATATTTTGGAAGACGATGCTTGGTTCTCGCGTGTTTTCCTGCGTACGCAGGGCAATTTCCCCATGGGGGCGGTTTTCCTTGGTGTGTACTTTATCATTGGCATGATTGTGCTGAATAAGACAAAGCTAGGTAGATATGTATTTGCCGTTGGCTCAAATGAAGAAGCGGTACGATTGTCTGGCGTACGTGCGGACAGATGGAAATGTGCCGCGTATGTTATCAGCGGACTTTCCGCAGGGCTGGGCGCGATATTTTATGCCGCCGCTTATTTGGTCATTATCCCCAATACAGGCAATGGGCTTGAACTGCAAGCCATCGCCGCCGTGGTCATTGGCGGTACATCGTTGGCGGGGGGTATTGGCTCGTTGACCGGCACGATGATTGGTGTATTTATCATGAGTACACTGAGTGTGGGGCTTGTGTCTATGAATTTGCCTGCGCCGTATCAGACTTTCTTTTCTGGCATCGTGGTCATATGCGCGGTATTATTAGATATACATCGTAACAACAAAGCCAATAAGGTGAAGAAAGTAAGCTAAGTTTCACAGAAGCAAAGGAGAGAACGATATGATTTGGCATTTATCAGTAGCAGAAGCGGCAACCTGGCCGCAGGCACGTATTGAACGCGCATTGGACTTTCTGGCGAACACGGATTTTGCAACATACAAACACGGTGATGTCATTGACATCGACGAAAAGAACCTGTATGCAATGGTGCAAGCGTATGAAACCGCACCGCATAGTACCCTGCGCTGGGAAACCCACGATGCATATGCGGATATCCAGTACGTTGTCGAGGGACGCGAAGGCTTCGGCACTGCGCCACGCGACGGGTTGGCTATAAAAACGGAGTACAATGCGGAAAAGGACATCACTTTCTACGATGCCCCTGTGCAGTATAATACATTTATACTCAACCCTGGCGATTGCATCTTGGTTACGCCTGACACTGCGCACATGCCCAAAGGTCAGGCAGAAGCCATCGGCCCTGTTAAAAAAGTTGTAATCAAAGTAAAAATGGCCTAACAGTTTCTTGAATTGGAAACTGATAAATTTATTTCCCTAAGGAGGATGTTTAGTTATGAAGAAGTTACTTGCGTTATTGTTGGTTCTTATACTAGGGCTGACTACATTGGTTGGTTGTGGCAGTGATGATGACGAAATTTACATTTCTGTTATTTCAAAAGGTTTTCAACATCAATTTTGGCAAACCGTTTATGCGGGTGCCCAGTCTGCGGCAGAATACTATGATGTGTCTATCTTCTTTGATGGCCCGGAAAGCGAAGCAGACATTGCTGTACAAGTCAACATGCTGAACAATGAATTGGCAAAAGCTCCAGATGCGATTGCGCTTGCCGCGTTAAGCACACATGCAGTCATGTCGCAGTTGCAAGAAGCACAAAACCGTGGTATTCCAATCATTGGTTTTGACTCGGGTGTACCCGATGCACCAGCAGGTTCTGTATATGCGAATGCGTCTACAGACAACCAAGCCGCGGCGGCTTTGGGCGCGGACAATCTTTTCCCTGTGATTCAAGGACAAATTGCGGCGGCAACATCGGCAGACCCTGTAGTCATTGCTGTTTTGTCACAAGATGTCACCAGTGAGTCTATTACAGGGCGTACACGCGGCTTTGCAGAGCGTATGTTCCAACTTGCAAGCGGTGTAAACGGCAGTGTTGCCATTACAGGCGGCTTTGGCGCAATCAATACAGGCAGTGCGGATGCCGCTGTCATTATCAACGTGGTGGTTGCCGCTTCTGCTGATATCACAGACATGACAAGCTCTGCGCATGGTATCTTTACCACACCAGGTTTGGCTGGCGTGTTTGCTTCCAATGAAGGCGCGGCCAATGCGATTATTGCTACGATTAACGCTGGTACAGTTGTGCCTGATGGTGCGCATATCGTTGGTTTTGATGCCGGTGCAGGTCAAAAAGCGGCGGTTGCTGCGGGTATTTTCCTTGGTGCGATTACTCAAGACCCGTACCAAATTGGTTATCAGGCCGTGTCTCTGGCGGTACGGGCTATCCGTGGTGAATCTGTGAGTGATATTGATACAGGCGCACGTTGGTGGGATGCATCTAATATGAATGACCCTGTGATTGCTATTTTGCTTTATGATTGAGTTTTAGGATGACAGGCTAAAAAAAGCTGCTTTATCAAACTTCCCAAAAAAACGAGAGCCGTGCTGACTCTCGTTTTTTGTTGTCAAATGGATTCATGACAAGGCAGCCCTTTTGCATCTTACCGCCAATTTTTGCATTTTACCTGTTTGGGGGTTGCTTTTTATAAATTTATCCTTTATAGTTACTTCATAGCCAATATCACATTAGATGCGCTGAGATTTACTAAAACACAGTTGCATATAAACCGCATTCAAGTCATCTTGCGCAACGCCTAAATACCTTTGAGTGATTGCCATAGAACTGTGGTTGTATATATGCATGATAACCGCAGGTGATACGCCGCCTTTCCAAGCGTGATAGCCAAAGGTTTTACGTAGGCTATGGCATGAAACATTATACGCTATGCCAACGGCTTTTGCCGCTTCGCTGATTATCCTATAGGCTTGTACGCGCCCGATTGACTTACCCGTTTGTGGGTTTAAAATCAGCGGATTGCCTGGTTTTGCCTCTGAAAAATATGCTTTCAAAGCAGAGATAATGGTTTTATTGAGCGCGATTGTTTTTGATTTTCTTGACTTTTGCTCGGTAATAGTAATCGTTTTGTGTATGGTACCATTGTTGAAGTTATATAGCTGGTCGCATTTCAAATGGAGAATATCTGAAATGCGTAGGCCAGTGTGAACGCCTAGGGTTGCCAATAAGTAGTTGCGTTTGTGGCCTTGGGTTTTGAAGTAGTTTAAAAATTTGTAGACATCCTTCGCATTGCGAATGGGTTGTGTGAGTTCCATGTAGGGTGTCCTCCTTTTGTATTTGGGTGGGCGTTCCGTGCGATGGAATGCCCCACCTGGTGGGAGCTGTTTTGTACTATGTAACATACTATCCAATGTGTTACATGATGGTTGTAAGTGCAGAGAAAATGAGGTTTTTGTAAGTACATATTGTATTACTAGGGCGAAGATGAAAGCATCTTCGCCTTTTTTATTGCCTAATTTACAGGGTTTGTTTGACATGTAACACATTGGATACTGAGTAGCATCGCGAACAAAGGATTCAAAATGCCGCAAGCGAAACGCAACGGCATTTGGTCATATAATCCAACGCGCAAAGCGCGAAATTAAGGGGAGGAAACAACATGGCAGTAAAATTGAAAAGGTTGAAAAAACTATCCGTACTACGCGTGGCAGCATTAATGATGGCGATGGTTTTAGCACTGGGCGCCATCCATCTTGATGCTATTTTTGCGGTAGGCTACTCAGGTAGTGGGTATGCGCAAACAGATGGTGCTAGCGATGACAGTACATCAGAAGATGCAACATCGGAAACACCCAGTGCAGATGAACCAACAGAAGAATTGGGAACCAGTGACCCCAGCACTGATACACCAACCGATGCCGACACAGATACAGGCACTGATGACCCAACAAATGACGGGATAACAGATGACTCAACCGAGGAATATCCAACAGAAGAACCAACCGACAGCGCAACGGATGACCCAACAGAAGAAGAACTAACCGACGATGAACTGCTAGGGTCATCTCCGCCATTTGCAAATGAGCATAGTATTACATTCACATTCCCAGAAAGTCTAACAGGCGATAGCATATTTTTTGTGGAAGCAGGGGATGAAAATATTTGCTTGCTGTATGGTGTAACAGCTATTGATGAAGATTATACAGTGGTTGAAGTATTTATCATAGATGATGGTGAGTTCCATATTTATGGCGAATTTCCATACAATGTGTTTACTGTAATGTATGGCGCAATGCATCCTATTACTTTAGAAGTATTTGAAGCAATGCGTGAAGTGGTTGTTGTCATGCCAACGATGTCGATGTCGAATGCACTGCTTGTACCCGTTGCGGACGGGTATGAAGTACCTGTTGATGTAATAGTGGATGTAAACGCAGGTATAACAGGAAATATTCATGTATATGGCACGCTTAATTTGAGTGGAACGCATACTATTAGCGGCACGGTTTTCGTGCGCAGTGGTGGTTTATTTAATATGAACGGTGGCGTAGTTACAGGGCTTGGCCGCGGTGTTGATGTGAATGCTGGCGGTGTTTTTGTTTTGAATGATGGATATATCCGTCATAATATTTTCACAACAGGAAGTGGCGTGGGTGTCAATAATGCTGGTACATTTACCATGAATGGCGGCGTTATACACGACAATATCGTTCACGAGCCCTACTTTGGCGGTGGCGTAGCAAACAATGGTACATTTAATATGCATGGTGGCGAAATTAGTAGAAACATCTCGCTGGGAGCAGTTGGTAACGGCGGTGGCGGTGTAGGTGTGCGCAACGTAGGTTCAAATTTCACTATGACAGGCGGAAGAATATGGGACAATGAAGCATATGGAGGTGCGGGAGTTTCAGTCCATCACGGCGGATTGTTTACCATGCGTATGCCTGAACTTGGCGAGCCTGGTAATGGCGACGCAAACCATCCATCTCCGCTTATTGATTCAAATTTTGTCCGCAGTAGTCATGGCGGCGGCGGTGTCAAACTGGCTGGAGTAGGCTCCACATTTAATATGTATGCCGGACGCATAAATAAAAACCATGCAATGGGTGCCGGCGGGGGAGTAAACATTAATCACACAACAGTCATATTTAATATGCATGGCGGTGAGATTTACGGCAATATAACCAATCGTGGTGCCATGGGCGGCGGTGGCGGCGTTCGCGTATTTAGCGGCACTATGTATATGCATGGCGGAATTATCCATGGCAACCGTGCGTACAACAGTTCTGGCGGCGGTGGCGTGTCTGTAAGAGGTGATTTTTTCATGCACGACGGCATTATTCGCAACAATTGGAGCCAAACACGTGGCGGTGGAGTGGTTGTAACTGGAGATTTTTGGCAAGACGATTCCTTCGGACGTTTTATCATGCACAACGGTATAATTGACAACAACACTGCACTACTAGATGGCGGCGGCGTTAACGTAAATCAGCTTGGGCACACTACAACAGCCGACCAAACCGAAACTTTTTGGCATACCTTTCATGCTTTAGGCGGCAGTATAACCAACAACCACGCTGGGCTAGATGGCGGCGGCGTGTGGGCAGGCTTCCATGACTACAATCCCGATATGGCTACGAACGCATACAGGCACCTTCAAATCGCATCATCCGTTGTCTTCGGCGGCAACACTGCCGGTAACGGTCTGTTTGAACCACCAAACAACTGGGACGTAACCGATATCCACTTCGTTCCAGGCACAACCACAGTATCCCCGGCAAATGCACCGTACAACACCCACAGGCTAAACAACTATGACGTAAACTTCCGCCGGCCTCCAGCGACTCCATCAATCGACCCAACAATCAGGAAAACATCAAGCGTACCAAGCGGCGGTCATGTTCGAGTAGGCGATACAGTCACCTATACATTCACAATACAAAACCCGACAAATGCACCTATTCTAAATTTGCAGGTAGTAGACACGCTGGAAACCGACTACGTAGACTTTGCAGGCAACGTACGCTGGGGACACTTTGGCAATCCTAATCAACCAGGGTTTGATTATGATTTTGACGATACAACAAGCGAACTAACATTTACAATCCCATCACTTGCCACGGACGGTCTTACCATCATGTTTGATGTGACGGTAACAGCCGCCCCAGCGAACGACGGAATCATCCACAACCTTGCCATACTGCAAGATGGTATCCTATTCAACGAAATCGACAGAGACAGAGCAGAAGTTTTGGTTGAACAAGCACCATCCATTACAAAATCAGCAAACAGAAATGCAGCAAGTGTAAACGACACCATCACCTACATGATAACCGTAACAAACCCCAATGATTTTGCACTAACAGGCTTCCGCGTAATAGACGAAATAGACATAAGCTATGTGGCATTTGACGAAGATA
>Ga0131853_10000967_pt1 | contig 51940 bp, 43 predicted proteins | sample TergutLab28metaG_FD_92764 | JGI IMG/M metagenome (GOLD analysis project Ga0131853, IMG submission 92764) | Labiotermes labralis P1 segment gut microbial communities from Petit-Saut dam, French Guiana - Lab288 P1 (version 2) (version 2) | ecosystem: Host-associated > Arthropoda: Insects >...
AACCGATTACACATTTAACTTAGCAAATCTTGTAACGAATGTAGTAAATAGACATGGAAGCACCACGTTATCAAGCTTTGTCTATTTACATTACTTGGACGGTAACGTTCGGCAAATAACAGAATCTGACCGCATAGTTAGATACACTTATGATGATGCAAGGCGACTTGTGCGGGAAGAGGTCACTCACACAGGCGCAATCGTTACTGGTGTAACAGTCAGTCCGAATGCCGTGACAATGCAAAGTGGAGCAGCCCGACAATTTAATGCAACTATACAAGGTTTAAACAACCCGCCGCAAACTATAAGCTGGACTGTCGAGGGGAATCGCTCTGCTGACACCACAATAACTGCGAGTGGATTTCTGCAAGTGGCAAGCAACGAGACGGCAGCACGTATTACCGTGCGAGCAAGATCAACCACTACTGGGGTATACGGCACTGCGATTATAATGGTGGTGCAGCCAACTTCAGCAACTAGTATAAGTGTCTTTCCGGAAATGCCTATTGTATCATGGGGTGAGTCTCGTCAGTTTGAAGCAGTGGTGCATGGTGTAAATAATCCACCACAAGGTGTAAAATGGAGTCTTGAGGGCAATGAGGCAAGCGACACGACGATAGATGCCAATGGGTATTTGCGTGTGTCACCAAGTGAATTGGCAACGTGCTTAACTGTTATAGCGAGATCAAAACACAATCCATCAATAGCCAGATTTGTGCATGTGTGGGTGTTTTGGGACAATGCTCTTGTTTTAGGATATGGTGAGTTGGAGACAGAAGAACAGCGTTCGTATGAAATTAGAAATGTGTTTGCATGTTGTGGTAGAGAGGTTCACCGAGGAAGCTTCTTAGCAGAAGAGACCCTTGAAACAGTTGGTATACATGACCATGAGTTGAACTATTTTGGCTTGGTACTTAGTCAGGCAGGACCTTTAGCCACACCTCTAGGGGGAGCGGCAATAACGACGTATCAATACACCTTTGACAATCGTGGAAACCGTATTACGATGACCGTTAGTGGTGCGGAAAACTACACCGTCACCTATACCTACGACTTAAACAACCGCTTGTTACAAAAGACCCAAACCGGCGCTAATCCTTCTATAACCACATTTACGTATGACCGCAATGGAAATCAATTGACACAGACGACAGTAGACCAGCGACCTCAAACAGCGACAGTAGCGTTTAATTTTGATGGTATTGTAGTTAACGTGCCTGTGGAAATAGGGCAGGTTGTTAACGCTGCATTTATACCAGTCCCTGCAACACGTTATGGAGAACCAAATATACCCGGTCAAGTATTCATGGGCTGGTTTACAGAGCAGAACCCCTCGCATTATGTTAACAACCCTAACAGGTCAGTTGCATTTGACCTTACACAACCGATCACGGCGGCTATGCTGCAAAATGGAGTGTTGCACTTACATGGAAGTTGGCTGCAATTTGGAGATGTCAATGGCGATGGTTTTGTAAATGGGCTTGATGTTAGCTATCTATCACAATATGTGCGTAGATTCCCGGGATTGGTCATTATCAATGCATCGTCAGATGTAAATGTTGATGGGTTTGTAAATGGAATGGATGTTTCTTTGCTGCAAAGCTTTGTCGTAAGATTCCCCGGAATCATTCTTGGCATACCAAGACCGGGGGTAAATCAATTGATCATGCCAACAGCGGAAGTAGATAGCATTGATAGGTTAGTCACTGAGACAAACATGGAAAATTATGATTTGCTTCAAAGATTTATTTCTGAAATTACGGATCAACTAATGGCACTGGTGATGAATGAGGTTACAGAAGGCGTTGTTCAAATGTCAGAATTAACGGTGTTAAAGACCTCCTTGCTTGATATGACAAGTGATCTGGTGACGCAGGTGACAGACATAGAGGGCAATGATGCTGTTGCTGATGTGTCAGAACTTACTATGCTAGAAACACTCCTTCGTGGAATGACTGATGAACTCACCATGTTGAGCTTAGATGCAAATGCTGATGATATTGTTCATTTAGCAGATATTGCATTTTTGGAAAGATTCATCGTTGGGGTTTCAGCCCCGGTTGAAGTACAGCCTTTTGCTCGTGACATTGTGAGTGAGAGTCGAATGATTGTTTCGGACGTATCAGAAATGATTGCTTTAACTAGCAGTCCTGCAACAACACAAACGACAACGAAAGCATATAATGCATTTAATCAGCTAATAAGCGTGAGTCGCCCTGCTACAGCAGATTCACCAACCATGACCGCCACATATGGCTACAGAGCAGATGGACTTCGACACTCGAAGACTGTTAATGGAGAATTAACGCAGCATGTTTGGAATGGAGCGCAAATTGTTCTTGAACAAAACGCAAGCGGTGCAGTAATTAATCGATTCGACAGAGGAATAAATGGGCATCTAATCAGAAGTTTGCACCACGGCTGGTACTTGTTCAATGCGCGAGGCGACGTTATACAGCGTGTTAGTGATCAAGGGAATATACTTCACACTTACCAATATGATGCATTTGGAAACGAGATAGGAACCACAAAAAGCGGTGGTCATGGTTCGACTGGCTCGGTTAGCACAAACCCATTCCGCTTTGCTGGGGAGTATTGGGATTTTGAGACGAATACCACATACCTTCGAGCACGAAACTTCAACCCACGCACAGGTCGTTTTACACAGCCAGATCCTTATTGGGGCATTCATAATATGCAATTTGGTAGCAATCTCATCATGCGTAATGGTCGTACGATGCCAAATGCATGGGCGATTCTGCAATCGGCGAATTTGTTTGTGTTTGCTATAAATAACCCTATTATGTGGATTGATCCAAGTGGGCTGACAGCCAGGGGTACGGCAGAACAGCATAGAGACGAGAGAGCAGCCAATGCCGCTAATTCGGGATTCTTAATAAATATGGTTTTGAATTGGCTTCAAGAGAATCATGAAAGAGACTGGCAACGGTCAGTTGATTTTGCGACCCAGTGGTTGACCGACTGGCACACAATGGCTGGAATGGATCCCCCCACAGAAGAACAGATACACAGGACGGCAAGGTCGTTTCAGGATTCAATGAATTTCGCAATTGGTACATCAATTGGTGGTACTTTAACTCCAAGGGCACAAACCCTCATAAATTCAGCAACAACGCCAAGTCGTGGTGGCGTGACCCCAATCGGAAGAGCTTTTCAAAAGCACGCTGTTCGTGAAGGAACGGCATTTACAGGGCAAGTTTCTGGGAATGCAACGCAAAATACAATACAGGGATCAAAGCATTTAAATAATATTTTGCGTGATAACAATGCAACATTTGTTACAAAAAATACTAATGCGTATGGCAGGGTATTAGATGTACGCTTACCTGATGGCAAAGGTGCGAGGTGGTCAGAAGATGGAAGTCGTTTCATTGGATTTTTGGAAAGAAATTCACGCTAATAGGGAGGATGTTATGAAACAATGGGAAGCAGATTTTGGGAATGACCCTAATGATGACTTTAATCTCGTCGTTGAAATTCTTTATGAGGATAGAGATGTCGCAGTAATAAAGCAAAGCCATAATGGGTTGCTCGTCAAATGGTATCCACACAGCGAGGAACTGGTTGTTCCACTTGCTTGGCTTTCAGAGTTGCTTTTGGAAGCAAAGCGAAAATTACCTGAGGTGTACGAGCCATAAAATAAAATTTTCTTTCAGTAATGAGATAAATGCTATACAGGTCAAAAAGGTCAAACATACGTAAAGGCACACCCACCAATGCAAAGAAAGATTCAAGCAACTGAGCAGTATCTAAAAAAGCAGAGTTAATTGCAATACATGATGGTGCCAGACCATGCATTGATGATGCAATCATAAAAAACAATCGCAGCTGCGGAAGAACACTATGCCGCCGCTCCCGGTGTGCCAGTAGTATCGACTTTGAAAAAAGTTTTTTGTAATCGCATCTTTGAAACAGTCAATAGGGAAGAATTTGCTGGAAGAGCAAAGAGACTGTGTTTTTCAATTCCCAAAGCGAGTTTGTGCACCCACAGCTACGGTAAAGAATGTGATTTTTACACGCGCACATGTTTGAGCGACGAAATTGCAAAAATACAGGTTCTGAGCGCAAGCGCACACACAGCTGTGTGAACAGCAACGGAAATGCCTAGGTAAACGCTGATTAAATCGCGCTCCTCGTCTTTGCGGGTCTTTTCCTGCCTGTTTTCCGCATTTTTCAGTTAAATACTGCTAGTATTCGCCCTCAAAATCCAAAAAACAGACGAAAAAATACCTCGCAATTACTTCGGGCGGATTTAATCAGCGCTTACCTAGTACAACGTATTCAAAATAGCTAGACCATTCTTACGCCGTCTCTCTTCCGCCAGACTTCGTTGAAAACCCTTGAAATACGGATGTATTATTGCGGCTTTTCGCCTCGCCTGACGAAAAAATCCAACGCAATAATAGTCCAGCTATTTCGAATACGTTGCACTAGTGATTTTAATGCAATTTGAAAAAAATCTTGACAAAAGTCAAAAACGCATTATAAAATGACTTTGTAACTAGGCGAAGATTTTTTAAACCGATGAATGGGAGTGAGTAATCGGCGCTAAACCGTTTCAGAGAGCTGCTGTTGGTGGAAATGCAGCACGGAGGCGTGGGTGAATGGACCCGGGAGGGCGAGCTGAAAGGCTTATTATGGCTGAGTATGTGAGACGGAGGTGGCTCTTCGTAAAAAACTGCCAGCTCATTAATGTGAGCGATGAGTGGGCGCGATTGCGTCAAGCCGGGTGGTACCGCAGGAGTTATTTGACTCCTGTCCCTGCAAATTTTGCGGAGGCAGGAGTATTTTATTTACCTGTTTCCGGGGTATAATAGGGCGTGATGCCCTAAATTATGAAAGGGGAAATGAAAAATGGCTGAAAATAAGATTCCGTACAAAACTCTTTTAAATGAGGATGAGATTCCGCGAGCTTGGTATAATGTACGCGCCGATATGAAAACAGATCACCGTCCTATATTAAATCCCGGCACTCTTGAGCCGATAACTGCTCAAGAGCTTGAACCTGTTTTTTGCACTGAATTGGTAAAGCAGGAACTCAATGATAAAGATCGATATATAGAAATACCTGATGGTATCAGGGATTTCTATAAGATGTACAGACCTTCGCCGTTAGTGCGTGCATATTGTTTGGAGGAGGCGCTCGGAACTCCTGCAAAGATCTATTATAAATATGAGGGTGGAAATACATCCGGTAGCCATAAGCTCAACTCGGCTATAGCACAGGCATATTATGCCAAGGAGCAGGGGCTAAAGGGTGTTACGACTGAGACCGGCGCTGGGCAATGGGGAACGGCACTTTCTATGGCATGTGGATATTTTGGGCTGGACTTGAAGGTTTTTATGGTCAAGATATCATCTCAGCAAAAGCCATATCGAAAAGGTGTAATGGAGACATTTGGAGCAGTGGTAACGCCATCTCCTTCTGATACAACCGAGATCGGGCGGAAGATACTCGAGAGAGACCCGAATTCAGGTGGGAGCTTGGGCTGTGCGATTTCTGAGGCGGTTGAGTCGGCGGTGTCAACAGAAGGGTATAAATATGTGCTTGGCAGTGTTTTGAATCAGGTGCTTCTGCATCAGACTGTTATCGGGCAAGAGGCTATAAAGGCTTTTGAGAAGATAGATGATTATCCTGATGTGATCATTGGATGTGCTGGTGGCGGTTCTAATCTTGGTGGACTTATGCTGCCGTTTATGACAGATAAATTTGCAGGCAAAAGCGCACCATACTTCATTGCTGTGGAACCTGCGTCCTGTCCTACGATGACACGCGGTAAGTTTGCATATGATTTTTGTGATACAGGCATGGTCACACCACTTGCAAAAATGTACACGCTCGGTGCAACTTTTGTTCCATCGTCAAATCATGCCGGGGGACTGCGGTATCATGGGATGAGTCCGATTCTTTCACAGCTTTACTATGATGGGTATATTGACGAGGCGCGAGCAGTAGGGCAGAATGAGGTTTTCAAGGCGGCGACGTTGTTTGCGCGTCATGAGGGAACGCTTCCGGCTCCGGAGTCGGCTCATGCTATTAAGGTTGCTATCGATGAGGCGCTGAAATGCAAAGAGACAGGTGAAGAGAAAACAATTCTCTTTGGCCTGTCGGGCACGGGTTATTTTGACTTGGGTGCATATATGCAGTTTAACGAGGGTACGCTTAGAGATTATGTGCCAACGGACGAGGATCTCGAGCGTGGGTTTTCGGCGATTCCTAAGGTTGAGGCTTAAATGGTTGATTTACCAAAGGTACATTTTTCTGAGAATATACTCAATCAATGTATCTGGTATAAGCCGTCGGATGAATGCGAATACTTTATATTCAATTCCCACGATCGTTCGTAATGGGGGAGTCTTACTCGAACAGAGCTTATATATAGCTTTTGCAGATGACTCAGGGGGTCTGCCGCTGAGCTCATCCTTCTCCATCTTGGCAACTGCTTTCAGGCAGTCAGCATAGTATGGTGAGCTATTATCTAAATCATAGCTGCGGGATTTTGTAAATGGAGTATTTGTGTCTCCGGGAAGCACAAGGCAGACTTTTACACCGTATTGTGAAAGTTCCATTCGCAGTGCGGCGGCATAAGAGTCCAGCGCAGATTTTGATGAAGAGTAATGCGATTGGAAGGGGATTGGAAAGAGTCCTGCAACAGAACCGACCATTATGCATAGTCCGCTGCCGCGCTCCCGGAGGTGCGGCAGAAGGCGACTGTTCACGCGCAAAACCCCGATGTAATTTGTTTCCATAAGTCGTGAGATTGCATCGGAAGGAAACTCCTCGCCAGGGCAGGCGATTCCAATACCGGCACAGTGTATGATGATGCCGATGTCAGTCTTAGTTGTTGTAAGAAGTAATTCGGCGGCATTGTCAACAGACAGCAGATCGCTTACATCCATTTTGACAGGGTGTATCTCGCCGCCGCCTGTAAAGATCTGTACATCCATTCGGGGATTTCGGGATGCGCTATAGACTTTGTATCCGTTTTCAGCCAGCAGCTCCGCAGTTGCAAGTCCTATGCCGGATGAGCCGCCGGTTATCAATACGTTTTTTCCGTATGAATTCATCATCTACGCCCGCATGAAAACTTCTTTAAATATCGCTACTGATTCATCCAGTTGATCCTTCGTATGAGTTGCGGTACAACTCGTCCGGAGTAGGCATTCGCCTTCTTTAACAGCCGGTGCAATTACTGGGTTGCAGTAAACACCTGCCATCATCAGCATATGATGGATTTTGAAAGTGCGCATTGTTTCATATGTCATTACCGGCACTATAGCAGTTTCAGAATCACCGATTGGAATTCCGGCTTCGCGGAATTTAAACCTAAGATAGTCGCCATTTTCCTTTAGCTTATTCGGGCGTTCCGGTTCGCGTTGCATTATTCTAAGTGCCTCAAGCGCTGCGCCGCAGCATGCGGGCGGTATTGAAGCGCTGAAAATGAATGGTCGTGAATTATGTTTTATGTAGTGTATGACTGATTCTTTGGCAGCTACGTAACCGCCAAGGCTTGCGAGGGATTTTGAAAAAGTTCCCATAATTATATCAACTTCGTCTTCAAGATCGAAGTAATTTGCTGTTCCTCTGCCACAGTCGCCGATCATTCCGAGACCGTGTGCATCGTCAACCATGACGCGAGCACCATATTTTTTTGCTAGTTCGACTATCTCAGGTAGTTTGGCAATATCGCCTTCCATTGAGAATACACCGTCGGTGACTATGAGTTTTCCGACATCGTCAGATGTGCGCTCGAGCTTATCTCTAAGCTCGTCCATGTCATTATGAGCGTATTTAACGGTCTTGGCGAAACTTAGACGACAACCATCGACGATGCTTGCATGATTGCCTCTGTCGGAGAAAATGACATCACGCGGTCCTGTGATTGCGGAAATGATGCCAAGGTTTGCTTGGAATCCTGTGCTGAATGTCAGCGAAGATTCTTTATTGATAAATGCTGCAAGCTCTTCTTCAAGCTGATTGTGCAAAACCAATGTTCCGTTTAAAAATCTTGATCCGGAGCATCCTGAACCGAATTGTTTTACCGCATTGACTGCGGCATCAATCACACGTTGGTCGCAGGTGAGACCCATGTAATTATTAGACCCAAGCATAATTGTACGCCTGCCTTCAATCGTTACCACAGTGTCTTGATATGTAGACAGAGCATGGAAATATGGGTAAACCCCTGCATCAATTACTTCTTTAGCGGTGGTGAACTTATCGCATTTCTCAAAAAGATCCAACGTAATAACCCAACCTTTCAGCTTTTCACGGATCATTCTAACACAGGCAGAAATCACTTTCAAGAAAAAACTGCTCCGCAACGGTATACTATTTGTTGCAAAAATGCTGCATATCAACTATACTATTGTGGAAATAGCTGAAGTAACCGTGGCGGTTGCCGCTCAGGAGTGAAAGATGCAGAAGAAAACCCTATACATTGTGGTGCCATGCTATAATGAGGAAGCTGTGTTACTGCAAACAGCAGAGCGGCTCCGGATCAAAATGGAAGAGCTTGCCAACGTTGGTAAAATTACGCAGTCCGGAAAGATAGTGTTTGTTGACGATGGCTCACGTGATAGTACATGGCAAATTATTGAAAATTTAAGTGTTGAGCATAGCATCTTTGCAGGAGTGAAGCTGAGCCGTAACCGAGGGCATCAACATGCGCTTTATGCAGGGTTAATGGCTGTTTATGAGCAGTGTGACTTTGTTATTTCAATTGATGCTGATTTACAGGATGATATTGAGTCAATAGGATGCATGGTTGATGAATATTTGTCCGGAAGTGATATTGTCTATGGGGTGCGCAGGGGGCGTGAACAGGATGGTTTTTTCAAGCGTGTGACGGCAGAGCGTTATTACAAGCTTTTGCAGCGATGCGGATGCGATATTGTTTACAATCATGCCGATTATCGTCTTATGAGTTCAACGGCGGTGGATGCGCTGTCTGAATTTCGTGAACAGCGGCTTTTTTTGCGCGGTTTGGCACCGCTTATTGGATTTAAGACTTCAGTGGTTGAATATGACAGGGGTGTGCGCGAGGCAGGGGAGAGCAAGTATCCCCTGAGAAGAATGCTGGGGCTTGCATTTGATGGGTTGTTTACTTTGAGTTTCAGTCCTTTGCGTATTATCACCTGCGTAGGTGTTGTAATGATGATTTTGTCTGCGGTATTGTTTGTGTATTCAATCGTTTTGCTTATCAGCGGTCAATCGTTGCCTGACTGGATGGTTGCTGTGTTTTCGACTTGGGCGGTTGGCGGAATAGTTACATTGTCGATCGGGATCGTTGGGGAGTATGTCGGCAGAGCTTCACTTGATATAAAGAATCGTCCGAGATATATAGTTGAGTGTACGGTTGGATTTAGAGAAACTCAAAAGGGTGTTGTAGAGCAAGGGGATGAGCGGGATTAGCAGAGTGAGTGAAGGGCGCGGTGCCAGAGCAAATATTGAGGCGCTGGAGAGACAAGGGTTTAAGTTTTCTAAAGCTATGGGGCAGAATTTCCTCATTGATGCAAATATTCCCGAAAAAATTGTCAGACTTTCCGGTATAAATAAATCCTGCGGCGTACTGGAGGTTGGACCGGGCATTGGGGCGTTGACGGTTTTTCTTAGTGAGGCTGCGGGCAAGGTTACTGCAGTTGAGCTTGATGAGAGAGTTATTCCGATACTTCATGAGAGGTTTGATGCAAATAATGCAAATAATAATGTTGACATTGTGCATGAAGATGTGTTAAAACTCAACCTTGCGGAGTTCGTTAAGGAAAAAATGCCAAATATGAAGTATTGCGTTTGTGCGAATCTTCCATATAATATAACGTCACCGGCTTTGGCTGCTTTTATTGATGCTGATGTATTTGAGTTTATAACAGTGATGGTGCAGCGAGAGGTGGCGAAGCGGATATGCGCGAAACCTGGCAGTTCGGACTATGGTGCATTTACTGTTTATGCTAACTACTACACTGAGCCTAAGATGCTTTTTGATGTGCCGCCTGAGTGTTTTATTCCACGACCTAAGGTAACTTCTTCTGTGATTACCTTGACAACCAGAGCGGAGTGTTTACTTGCGTCGGAGGATGAGAAGAGATTTTTTAAAGTTGTCCGTGCGGCGTTTGGGCAGCGCAGAAAGACTCTTGTGAACGCACTTTTTGCGGTATTTTCACGGACAATGAGCAAAGATGAAATTACGGAAATTGTGGTGAAATGCGGTTTTGATCCGCGTGTTCGCGGCGAAACGTTGGGCATCGGGGAGTTTATTGATCTGGCAAAATATTTCTAGTTATTTCAGATGTGCTGCACAAGCAGCCACTATAATATACAACTTATATACAAGGAGGATGTATAGTTGGAATCAAGTACCATTGCACTTATAATTATTGGCATAATGATGATACTTTATATTTCTGAGTTGCTTCCGATTGCGACGACTTCAATTCTGGCTTGCCTTGCATTGGCGATATTTGGTGTTGTACCGTTTCGCGTGGCTTTGGGCGGATTCGGAGAAAATATTGTTTTTCTTATCGTCGGAATGGTGGTAGTTGGCGACGCGCTTTTTGAGACGGGGGTAGCCGGGCTTGTTGGAAAAAAGATAATCTCATGGGTGGGAACTAATGAAAGAAAGTTTATTGGTGCTCTTTTTGTAGTTATTATCCCTATCTCAGCGTTTTTGAGCAATACTGCGACAGTGGCAATGACGCTTCCAATTGCCGAAAGATCAATTGCCCATTCCAACGGAAAATTGCTCAAGAAAAATATTTACATGATAATCGGGCTAATTTCCGTGGTTGGTGGGGGACTAACTATAGTCGGTTCTACACCGCAGCTCATAGCCCAAGGCTTGCTGATAAACAGTGGTCTTCGTCCGATAGGATTCTTCGAGCTATCACTGATGGGGTTGCCAATTGTTGCGCTATTGGCAGTATATGTATTGACATTCGGACATAGTTTCAAGAAGAAGATATTTAACTTCCCGGAAGTTGAAGATCACACACATGAGATGCATAGCGAAAGCAGTGGTGAGACGAAAAAAAGGACAAATGTTGAAATTGCCAGAATGTTTATTTCAGTTGCAGTTTTGGTTTTTTGTGTAGTCGGCTTTATTGTTGAGTTATGGACGTTAGGTATAGTTGCCATGGTTGGTGCAATGGTCTGTGTAGTTACCGGGTGCATATCTCAGCAAAAGGTATTTCAAAAGATGAATTGGACTACCATTGTTATAATGGGTTGTTCATTTGGCGTTGCGGCCGGACTAGATTATAGCGGTGCCGGTGTAATGATTGCGCAAGGGATGATCGGTATTTTGGGAGATAGCATGACGCCGTGGTTACTTTGTGCAGTGCTTGCTTTAGCGGCTGTTATCTTTACAAACTTTATGTCAAGCACGGCTACTGCTGCACTACTTATTCCAATCGCTGCGATTGTAGGTGTTGAGCTTGGTTATGATGTCAGGTCTTTAGTTATGGCTGTTGCGATAGCGGCGAATATTGGTTATGCTACACCGATTTCAACTCCGCCGATAACAATGACGTTGGTGGGTGGATACAGGTTTATGGACTATGTTAAGTTTGGCGGTTTGTTCAATCTTATGGCATATATTCTAGTTGTGTTGTTATTCCCGCTGGTGCTTAATATATAACTGCAACTAACTAATTGCTATCGATTGAAAAACCACGTTGACAAATCTTGGAAGATGATGTAAAATCTCATTTGTTTAGACAAATTGACTGAATTAGTGCAAATATAGTTCGATGCAAACTTATTGAGCATTTAGCTGCGTTTCTGTGTTGAGGTGCAAAGATGTGGTTAATCGCTATTCTTAGGAAGGGGAGTTTTCTATGAGTATAGTTTCTGAAATTAAGTGTGCGAGATGCGACAGAAAATATTCGGGAGTTCGCAGCAGATGTCCGTATTGTGGTGCTCGGCGTATTGGTCGTGGGAAGTATTCCGAGGATTCTGACAACGCTAAGGGGAAGATGCTGATTAGTGTGTTGGTAATGGGTGTTCTTGTTGTTGCTGCGGGAGTGTTGCTTTTTACAACGCCAATTGATGCTGAAGCGGGTCTTCCGGCGATTGAATCACCGATGCCACCACCAAATGGCGGTGATGATATTGCCGTTCTGCCAGGGGAAAATCGTCCCACCCCACGCCCTACGCCTCCTGTTGATGAGGAGTATTATGATGATGGTTTAGGTACGCCCACGCCTACGCCGGGACCAGAGGTTAGATCTGTTACAATTACATGGCAAAATAGAGCCAGAGATGATATTACAATGGCAATGGGTGACACATTAGACTTTAGTGTGCGTATTGAGCCAATAGATGTTGAGGAAGAGATTATATGGACAAGCAGCAACCCAGCTGTTTTTGAGGTGGTGCCCTTAAATACAGAGCACACACAGGTAAGGGTAACACCGCAAGGTCGCGGTACGGCAGTTCTAACTGTTTCCGTAGGCGGTGTTGAGGCAAGCTGTTGGATTAGGGTGCCTAGGTAGGATTGAATCCTACCCTTACCGTGCAAATGGGTGCAGCAGAGGTGACCTAGGCATTATACATGGAAGAAGGTAAACTTTTAACGGTATGTGAATGCGAAATAGTCTTGCAGATGTAATGCATGTGCTATTTAGCCTTTATATAAGGAAAGGATAGTATTTTCATGAGTGTCAAATCAACCGGAATTGTGAGGAAAGTTGACGAACTTGGTAGGATTGTACTGCCGATCGAGTTAAGGCGTACATTGGATATTGCTGAGAGGGATTCTGTAGAAATATTTGTGGACGGATCTTCTATAGTTTTACAGAAGTATATCCCGGAATCGTTAAAACAGGGTATGGGGAATAGTAATATTTGCGATGTATGCAAAAGGAAAATGGTGAACAACGGATAATTAGTACTACGCATACGAGATAACCAGACCATTCTTTCTCTGGGGTTCAGGGTTTTCAGCTCTGAGTCTTGGTTCTTTATATACGCAGCCCCTCCTGAGGAGGGGCGTTTTCGTTGGCAAAACAAGTTTATCCCTTTGTCATTGTTCTTCTGTTGCACGGAGAACTGCACTATAGAGCGCATTTTTTGATATGCTGTTTTCATCGGCTGCTCTTTTTACCGAATCTTTGACCGACATGCCGCTTTTAATGTAACCGATGGCAATTTCTACAGCAATATCAATATCGTATTCTAGGTCGGGTGAGTCATGGAACCCCTCAATTACGAGTACGAACTCACCGCGAGGCGCTTGTTCGTTGAAATGGGCGACGGCTTGGGAGAGTGTAAAACGAAGTGTTTCCTCATAGAGCTTTGTCAATTCGCGTGCGAGAGTTATTTTTCTATCTCCGAATATATCAAGCATATCTTTGAGTGTTCTGGTCAGTTTATGCGGTGCTTCATAGAAAATCATTGTACGTTTTTCTGTTTTCAGTTCATTTAGATGTTCAAATCTGCTTTTTCTGGCAGTTGATAGAAAGCCTTCGAATGTAAATCTACCTGCAGGGAGTCCGGAGATAGCTAGTGCGGCAATTGCGGCGCATGGTCCCGGGATTGTGACTATTTTGATTTCTGACTCGGCGCATATTTGCACGAGGTCTTCACCAGGGTCACTGATGCCTGGGGTTCCAGCGTCTGTTATCAACGCGCAGCTTTCGCCTGATAATATCCGTTGTTTTATTTTCTCGCCGCTTTCACGACGGTTATATTCATAATAGCTGATAAGTTGCTTTTTGATTTCTAAATGCGCAAGTAGTTTGAGAGATACGCGAGTGTCTTCAGCGGCGATAAAATCCACATCTCGTAGTGTTTGCACAGCGCGTATTGAGATGTCTCCAAGGTTTCCGATAGGTGTTGCAATAAGGTAGAGTGTTCCGGATGCGTGTTCAGAGTGTTCAGACATGGTTGATGACCTCGTTATTGAATGTAGGATGTGGCGCGTTATTGTCTGTGATAAATTGATTTGATTTCGTCGCTGTCGGTGTTGTCGTTATTTGCCAAGATTAAAGGTGGCTCTATCGTCAATGAAGGATTGCCGCCACGACGACCTTCAATTAGGACTAAGTTTGGGGCTGAGTGGCTTTTGTACTGTATACATCGAAGTCGCTTTGGTTCAAAGCCTGTTGCGTTCATGCATCTGAAAATATCGGATAGGCGTTCAGGTTTGTGGACAAGCATCAATGATCCGCCCCAGCGGGTGAGGTAGGCGGCAGCATTGCATATATCTTCCAATGTGCAGTTTTCCTCGGAGCGTGCTGTGGCAATATTGGCGCTGGAATGGGTTTTGCCGCTGCCAATCGGGTAATATGGTGGGTTTGCAACGACGATGTCATATGCACCGGATTGCAGCAATTCGCGGTGTTTGCGTAGGTCTGCTTCAATTATGTTTATCCTGTTATCGAGTCCGCAGAGTTTTACATTTTCTGCGGCAAGTTGAGCTGATTCTGGTTGGATTTCTATTCCGTCGATTGTAAGGTTTGGGTTTTCCCATGCCATTATGATCGAAATTATGCCGGTTCCACATCCGAGGTCGGCTGCTTGGATTCTTTTTTTGTTGTTTGCTGGTTTTACAAAGTTTGCAAGCATGACTGAGTCGGTTCCGAGTTTGAATGTTCCGGTTTGGGTTTTGAATCTGGGGCCTTCCGGCCAGAGTTCGTCAATCATTGGGTTCTCCTATAGGTTAGAGAAAAAACTGCCATCCGGTGTTATACCGGGGATGGCAGTTTTTCGTAGCTTTGTTTTACTGTGCGATTGCGTCTACTGGGCATGAAGATACGCATACGCCGCAGTCAATGCAGGTTTCTGCGTTGATTTCATAAGTTGGGTCGCCTTGTGCGATTGCGTCTACTGGGCATTCTCCTACACATGCTCCGCAGGATACGCAGTCACCACTGATTTTGTAAGCCATAGTTGTAACCTCCAAATTGTATTTATTTGAGTTATTAGTGCATTTCCATGCAAGCTATATTGTAACATGGAATCTGCAAAAATCAATAGGAAATTGCGCTGGGAAGACAGTAATCTATCGCCCAATATCTGTTCGGTAGTAGGCGTTATGAAAATGGATGTGATTCACACCTTCGTATGCGTGGGTTACGGCTTGTTCCAGCGTTTGACCTATTGCGGTTACTCCCAAGACTCGACCGCCGTTTGTAAGGAGGTTGTTGTCAGAGCGTTTTGTGCCTGCATGGAATACGGTTATGTCTTTTGGTACTTTGTTAAGTCCGGTTATTTCGAATCCTATTTCATATTTTTCGGGGTAGCCTCCACTTGCGATCACCACGCAACAGGCACTTCCTTGTTGCCATTCGATGTTGATTTTGTTCAGACGTTCGTCCACTATGGCTTCGAAGATATCGAGAATGTCTGTTTTTAATAGGGATAGTATCGGTTGGGTTTCCGGGTCGCCGAATCTTGCATTGTATTCTATAACACGCGGTCCCTGAGGGGTCAGCATAAGACCGAAGTATATTACGCCTTTAAAAGGAATGCCTTCTTTGGTCATTGCATCAATTGTGGGTTTGAAAATCGTCTCCATGCAATTCTCGGCGATATCGGGGGTATATAGTGGCGATGGGCAGAATGCGCCCATGCCACCTGTGTTCGGACCAAGGTCTCCGGTTAGTGCTCTTTTGTGATCTTGAGATGATAGCATGGGGATGATTGTTTTGCCGTCGGTGAATGCGAGTATCGTCACCTCGGGACCGGTCATACATTCTTCAATGATGACCTTGTTGCCGCTGTCGCCGAATTTTTTGTCCAGCATCATCATTTCTACTGCGGCGAGTGCTTCTTGGGTATTCTGTGCTACGACAACGCCTTTTCCAAGTGCCAGACCATCTGCTTTGACGACTATTGGAGCACCTTTTTCTTTGATATATTCCTTTGCTTTGTCAATATCTGTGAATTCTTTGTATTCCGCTGTCGGTATTCCGTATTTTTGCATGATGCTCTTGGCAAAAGCTTTGCTGCTTTCAAGTTTTGCGGCTTCTTTTCGAGGTCCGAATGTGCGGATTTCGGCTGCTTCAAGGGCATTGACCATTCCAAGTGCAAGCGGGTCGTCAGGGGCAACCATAACGAAGTCTGCGTTTTCTTTAGCGAAGCGCACCATTTGTTCGATATCTGTTGCGGAAATGCTTATGCATTCCGCAATTTCGGCGATTCCGCCGTTACCTGGTGCGCAGAATAATTTTGACACACGTGGTGACCTTTTAAGCGCCCAGCAAATTGCATGTTCGCGACCACCGCTACCAACTACCAATACTTTCAAATTATTAGTTCTCCTATTCATGTCTGCATGAGCTTTTGCCGGTCGCGAGGGGAGACGGAAAGCTCGCGAGAATTAGGTAACCGCTGATTAAATCGCGCTCCTCGTCTTTGCGGGTCTTTTTCCGTCTGTTTTCCGCATTTTTCAGTTAAATACTGCTAGTATTCACCCTCAAAATCCAAAAAAACAGGCGAAAAAATACCTCGCAATTACTTCGGGCGGATTTAATCAGCGCTTACTTAGTTAATGATGGAATAGCCGCATCCCGGTGAATGCCATTACTATTTCGTATTTATTGCAGGTTTCAATTACATTGTCATCTCTTATTGAGCCGCCGGGTTGGGCAATGTATTTTACCCCTGATTTTCTTGCGCGTTCTATATTGTCGCCGAAAGGGAAGAATGCATCACTTCCGAGCGAGACTTCGTTGGCATTCGCAATCCACTTCAGTCTTTCTTCGCGTGGGAATTCGGTGGGCTTTACAGTGAACAGCTTCTGCCACTCACCGTCACACATAATGTCATTTTGCTCATCAGAAATATATAAATCAATAGCATTGTCACGCGCAGGTCGGCTAATGTCATTTCGAAATGGAAGTTCGAGCACTTTTGATGAGCGCCTAAGATGCCAGTTATCAGCTTTTGCTCCTGCAAGGCGGGTACAGTGAATCCTACTTTGCTGCCCTGCTCCTACCCCAATGGTTTGTCCGTCTACGACATATACAACGGAGTTTGATTGGGTGTACTTCAAGGTGGTAAGCGCGATAACTAGGTCGCGTTTCGCATTTTCCGGAAGGTACTTGTTTTCTGTAACTATATTTTGAAGCATATTTGCATCAATTTTGAGTTCATTACGCCCCTGTTCGAATGTTATGCCGTAAACATCTTTGAGCTCTTCTTTACGTGGGGTGTAGCTAGTGTCCATTTTTACGATGTTGTATCCGCCTTTTCGTTTTGATTTGAGTATCGCTAAGGCTTTGTCTGTATATCCCGGCGCTATAATGCCATCGGATACCTCCGGCAGCAAGGCAGCGGCTGTTTCTTCGTCACATGTATCAGACAGTGCCACCCAGTCTCCGTAAGAACATACTCTGTCCGCACCACGCGCACGAATATATGCACAGGCGAGTGGGGATAGCGGTATGTCTTCTACAAAGTACATTTTCTTTTTAACATCATCAAGAGGGAGCCCAACAGCCGCTCCGGCAGGGGAGACATGTTTAAATGATGTCGCAGCCGGAAGCGTGGTAGCTTCCTTGAGTTCGCGGACAAGTTGATAGCTGTTCAGAGCGTCGAGAAAATTAATGTAGCCGGGTTTGCCATTTAATACAGTGACAGGCAAATCTCCGGATTGCATGAATATTTTCGATGGTTTTTGATTGGGATTGCAGCCGTATTTTAGTTCAAGTTCGTTCATAATTGTCCTCCGAGAAATTGCGGGTTGAGTCTATAGGATTTATAGGATTAATCAGCATTTATCTTGTTGATGATCATATCTTCTGCTGCGCCTGTGGAGGTGTCGATTTCGCGAGCGTATATTGCTACTTTGTTTTCTTTGTTTAGAGAGTTCCAGATATTTTTTGCAAGACTTTCGAGACCGTCTGCGGCATTAATTTCTATCGGGATTGGTTCACCTTCAAAAGATGGGATTGGATCTCCATCACTTTTATAAGTGGAAATGAAATGTCCGACACCCGGGAGGGTTGAGCTATATTCGTAAAAATTCCGCACACAGCATTTTGGATTGCCGCTTGCTGATTTAAGAATAGATAAGATATAGTTGCCATTTAAGTCAATTAAACCAGCTATGCGCGGAGTATAATTTGGTGCATCGGGTTCATATTCTCGTGTTTGCAAAGCTTTATGCATATCTTTGCCGTTGAGTAGATATTCATAGACCGTATCCGTATGGTCGCCATTTGTCACAATAGTATGACCATTGAGAACTCTGACCGCATTGTAAATTACCAAGCTGGGGTCAGTCAGCTTTTCAGGGTCAAATGCTTTCGTGCGTATTCCGTCTGAGGTCTTTTCAAAAACACGGTTACGGCTGTTTTCACTGCGACCCATAATGAAATAAATCATAATAGCGCGTTTGTTATCCTCACTACGACCGAGAATAATTCCGCGTCCTGGATAAGGGTTTTCACTAAGAAGTTTTTCGATACTGTGTACTTTCATCCATGGTCTCCTTTAATCGGTTAATCGGTACTTGCCTTGATTCTCACAACACGCCCATCAACCTCAAGTCGTCTTTCGCAGAATAGGGAGATCGCCTCAGGAAGTATTTTCCATTCAGCATCCTCCATAACACGCCGCTGAAGTGTTTGTGGTGTGTCGTCCTCTTGTACCGGAACAGCCTTCTGGGTGATTATCGGACCATCATCGGCGATCTCAGTTGCAAAATGAGCGGTCGCACCTGTTACTTTTGCACCGTATTCCAAAACCGCCTCGTGAACCTTCAGCCCATAAAAGCCGGGACCGCAGAATGAAGGTGTCAAAGAGGGGTGAATGTTGATTATTTTGTTTTGATAAGCTTTAATCAACTGATGCCCAAGGATGAAATTAAACCCGGCATATACGACAAGTTCGATTTCCAAGTCAGTCAGTTTTTCGAGCACTGCCTTAGTGAAGCTCAGGCGATTTGGGAAAACCGCGTAATCAACGATATAGGTTGGGATTCCGGCGTATTTTGCACGTTCGAGCGCATAAGCATCCGGATTTGAGGATATTACCGCTGTTAGCTCACAGTTTTTTATTTCACCGAAAATATTGGCATCTATGATTGCTTGTAGATTTGTGCCTCCGCCCGAAACCAATACGGCTGTTTTTACCATAATAGATCAACCCCTTTTTCGCTGTCCATGCAATTTCCTATGTGATGCGGTTTTTCGCCGAATTCGCGTAAAGATGTCAAGATTGCATCTGCCTTATCCTCACTGACAGTCAGAACTAAGCCGACACCCATGTTGAAGGTGTTGTACATGTCGTTAATCGGTATATTTCCCTTATTGGCGAGCATGTCAAAAACTGGTTTTGTTGGGATTTTTGATATTTCTATTCGTGCGCGGATTCTGTCGGGCAGCATTCTGGGAACATTTTCATTGTATCCGCCGCCTGAGATATTGCTGATTCCTTTTACATCCTTGCCAAACTGTTTGATGATATGCAGCAGAGATTTTACATAGATTTTTGTTGGGGTGAGCAGCTCTTCGCCTAAGGTTTTTCCAAGTTCGGGGATATATGCATCTAGGCTATTCAGCTGGTCGGCAAAGACCTTGCGGACGAGTGAGAACCCATTAGAATGAAGACCTGTGGACTCTAGTCCGATTATAACATCGCCTGCTTTTATTGTTTTTCCGTCAATGATATCATCATAATCAACAAATCCGACTGAAAACCCTGCAAGGTCATATTCGTCTTCGGGCATCATATCGGGATGCTCTGCTGTTTCACCGCCTATGAGAGCGCACCCGGCTTGTCTGCATCCCTCGGCTATTCCTGCAACGATGCGTTCGATACGTTCGGGTTTATTCTTGCCTGTTGCGATATAATCTAGGAAGAAGAGTGGCTCCGCACCACTGCATACGATGTCATTAACGCACATTGCAACACAGTCTATTCCGATGGTATCATGTTTATCCATCAGCATGGCGATTTTTAACTTGGTGCCGACGCCGTCTGTGCCGGATACGGCTATGGGGCGCTTCATTGCTGAGAGATTTGGTTCAAATAGCCCGCCGAATCCACCGAATTCTCCGAGGACGCCCGGGCGGAAGGTGCTTTTGATATGTGGTTTTATTTTTTCAACTGATTCATATCCGGCGGTTACGTCTACACCGGCTTTTGCATAACTGTCTGATTTCGAGTTTAGCATGGTATTCCTCACTTTAAAATGCTTATATTCAATGCTTCTGACACCTGTATCAGTGCAGGTTAGTGCAGCGTATGGTAAATCGCTGGGTTATAGCACTACATATTGCCGATTACCTTGATTATTTCTTGTGCTTTTTTCGCGCGGTTGATTGCGCCTTCGACGGTTTCGTCAACTACAGTGAAATGCCCCATTTTACGCCATTTTTTTGATTCTGATTTGCCATAGAAATGAACATGAAGATTCGGGTCTTCATATGCTTGTTCAAGTCCGAGGAGCTGTGAGCAGCCATCGCTTTCACCGAGCAAGTTGACCATTACTGTTGGCTTTATCAGCTCAACGTTGCCAAAAGGCAGACCTGTTATTGCCCGGATGTGGTTTTCAAACTGGTTTGCAAAGCAACCTTCAATGGTGTAATGTCCGGAGTTATGGGGGCGAGGCGCGACTTCATTGACAAGGACCTCTCCATCATCGGTTACAAACATTTCCACACAGAAGGTGCCGACGCCTTCAAATACTTCCATAACTCTGTTTGCGATATCAGTTGCTTTTTCAACAACGGATTGGGATACTCTTGCTGGGACGATAGTTGTGTCCAAAATGCTGTTTCGGTGAGTGTTTTCAGCTGGGGGGTAGATAACTTTGCTGCCGTCAATGCCGCGACACGCAATTATAGATATTTCGCAATCAAAGTCAATAAACTCCTCGATCATTACTTCATTTTTACCGTTACCCAACAGTTGATATGCGGCTTCGACATCGTCTTCGGACATTATGTGTGCATTGCCTTTTCCGTCGTAGCCGCCAAGTGTGGTTTTAAGCATAAGCGGATATCCGAACTGGCTTTTATCTCCCAGACGCTTTATTGCTTCCACTCCGTCAACCTTCTCGTATTGTGGAATGGGGATGCCGCTTTCAAAGAGTTTTTGGTTTTGCGTGTATTTGTTTTGAATCACCTTCAGGCTTGAAACTGAAGGGTATATCAAATGTCCTTTGTTTGCGAGGTCTTCCAGAACTTTTGCATGGATATGTTCAAATTCGTATGTTATGACATCGGATTTACTTGCCAGTTCAACATAAGCTTGTGGATCGTCAAATTCAGCGATAATATGTTCATCGCTGATGCTATGGGAGGGGCAGTCTTTGGTGGGGTCTAGGGTTATAACGTAAAAGCCAAGCCTTTTTGCTTCGAGAATCATCATTTTGCCGAGTTGTCCGCCTCCGACTATTCCGATTCTCTTTTTAAGTATATCCATTGGCATTCTATTTGGTCTCCATTTCCTTTAAATATTTAGTATATCCAATATCTTCGAGGCGGTCGATTTTTTCGTGTACTTCATCGACGAGTCTTGCCTTGTATTTTGACAGTTTTCTTGAAAGTTTGTCATCGTAGGTTGCAAGGATGGATGCTGCTAGTATTGCTGCATTTTTTGCGCCGTTTATGGCTACGGTTGCGACTGGGATGCCCGGGGGCATTTGTACTATGGAATATAGCGAGTCAAGACCACCGAGCGCTTTTGTTTGGATCGGTACGCCAATGACGGGGATTGTTGTTAATGAGGCGGTCATGCCTGGTAGGTGTGCGGAGCCGCCTGCACCTGCTATTATTACTGTTATTCCGCGTTCTTTTGCTGTTTTTGCGTATTCGTACATTCTGATGGGTGTTCTGTGGGCTGAAACTATTGTGATTTCATATGATATTTTCAGCTCGTCAAGAAATGTAGCGGCTTGTGACATCACGGGGAGGTCGGAGTCGCTTCCCATTATTATGCCTATTTTCATCAGTTGTCCCCCTTGCTTAATTTTGTATGCCGAGTCTGTGGGTATTATACATCATATTTTCTGCACAGACAACTGAACTTGTAAATTAAAATTTATTGATGTATAATGCTTAATACTGTTCACTCAGCTATGTGTGCGCTTGCGCTTAGTGCCTGTATTTTTGCAATTTCGTCGCTTAAACATGAGCGCGTGCAAAAATTGCACTCTTTGCCGTGGTGTGGGCGCACAAACAGTGCAACATATCCGTTTAAATTGAACATGAGTGGATTCTGAGAGGTGAGTATGCTGGATAAGTATGTTTGTGAGGTAGTTGATAAGGAACAGCTGGCGGATGGTATTTTTTCTATCTCTGTGTATTGTGCGGATATGGCAAAGTCGGCATGTCCCGGTCAGTTTCTTCATATAAAATGCGGAGATGAGCATCTTTTGCGCAGACCTATTAGCATTTGTTCTGTCAATGGCAATGTTCTTGACTTGGTTCTTGAGATCAAGGGTGGCGGTACGCAGTGGCTCTCTCGTGTTTTGCCCGGTGATTTTCTTGATGTTATTGGTCCGGTGGGCAATGGATTTTCCATTCCGGAGGGTAGGTTTATTGTTGTTGGCGGAGGTATTGGTGTTCCTCCGATGTTGTATGTTGCGCAATTGTCTGCGGGAAGAGCTACGGCTTTGCTTGGGTTTCGAAGCATAAACAATATTCTGCTGAAGGACGAGTTTGATAATGTATGCGAGAGGGTCATTGTCACAACCGATGATGGCAGTTTCGGAGTTCATGGTTATTTAACAGTGCCGCTGAAAGAACTTTTAGTTAATGGCGATTATGATGCGGTTCTTGCCTGCGGGCCGACTGCTATGCTTTCGGCTGTTGCGCAGTTATGTCAGTTGCATCAAATGCCTTGCCAAGTCTCACTTGAGGAGCGAATGGGTTGCGGGGTTGGTGCTTGCCTTGTTTGTGCTTGTGCAACAATGAAAGACAGCAATCAGGAGATGAGCAGAATTTGCGTGGATGGTCCTGTATTTAATGCAAGTGAAGTTATTTGGTAGGTGAGTATTTTGGATTTAAGTGTTGATTTTGCGGGTGTCAAGTTTAAAAATCCGATTGTTACGGCTTCGGGAACTTTTGGATTTGGACGTGAATATAGCGAGTTTTATAATTTGTCCAAGCTTGGAGGGATTTGTGTTAAAGGATTAACACTTATGCCCCGGCTTGGGAATAAGCCGCCGCGTATTGCTGAGACGGCTATGGGGATGCTGAATTCCGTAGGTTTGCAAAACCCAGGTGTGGATGCGTTTATTGCAGATGAGTTGCCGTTTTTGCGAGATTTTGACACAGTGGTTATTGCAAATATTTCTGGAAATACTGTCGATGAGTACGCCGAGATGGCAGGTAGGCTTTCCGCTGCGGGTATTGATATGCTTGAGGTTAATGTTTCCTGCCCTAATGTTAAGGCAGGAGGGATGATGTTCGGAACTTCGGAGAGCGGAGTGGCGTCTGTAACGGAAGCTGTGAAAAAAAAGTCGCGCATTCCTGTTATGGTAAAGCTTTCGCCAAATGTGACCGATGTTGCGCAAATTGCGAAAGCTGCTCAATCAGCCGGAGCGGATGCGATTTCACTTATAAACACATTACTTGCTATGCGAATAGATATAGATACACGGAAACCTGTTTTAAATAATAATGTCGGTGGTCTTTCAGGACCTGCCGTTTTTCCTGTTGCTGTGAGAATGGTTTGGCAGGTTGCTTCTGCGGTGAGTATTCCGGTTTTGGGCATGGGTGGTGTGATGACTGGGGATGATGCTGTTGAAATGATGTTGGCAGGAGCAAATCTTGTTGGTGTTGGTACAGCATGTTTTGACGATCCTTATGCACCGGTGAAGATAGTAGATGAGTTAGAGAGTTATTTGAAGATAAAGAGAATTAATGATGTCAGTGAACTGACCGGGAAGGTAGCATTGAATTGACAAGAATATTTTTGATAAGACATGCCGAGGCAGAGGGGAATGTTTTCAGACGCGCCCATGGGCATCATGATGGCAATGTAACAAAGAAGGGACATGTCCAGATCGGTAAACTCAAAGAGCGTTTGATAGATGAAAAAATCGACGCTGTCTATTCCAGCGACTTGACGAGGACGCGCATAACCTCTACTGCGGTCACCGAGCCTCGCGGTCTGACGCTGAGCACCTCAAAAGAGCTTCGTGAGGTCTGTATGGGCAGCTGGGAAGATGTTGCGTGGGGTGACTTGGAATATCATCATGGAGAGATGAACAAAAATTTCGGTTTTGATCCCGCTAATTGGAAAGTTGAAGGCAGTGAGTCTTATTATGATGTCATCGATAGGATGGAGCGTTTCTTGACTGAAACTGTAAAGCGCCATGATGGTGAAACAATCGCTATTGTTTCCCATGGGTTTGCGATACGCTCGCTATTGTGCAAGCTGATGGGTCTTGAGTCAGGAAATTCGTGGGATGTTGGATACTTCGATAATACTGCTGTTGCGTTGATAGTTTATGATAATGGTAAATTTAGCATCGAATTTCAGGCTGATAATTCACACCTGAGCGACAATGATAGCACATTTGCTTTTCAGGATTGGTGGCGTGAGGGAGAAGTAATTCTTACTGAGAATCTTCGATATATGCCGCTCGATGAAGTGCGTGATAAGGCAATGCTAGAAGAGCTTTGCAGGGAAATGGGGGAGAAGCCTGCTGCTGAGCGTGAACTTGCGGCGTTTCGCGGTGATAAGCCTGCGGGTCTTATTGGAGTTGATTTCTCGACGGCTGATGTTGGGCAGATTAAGTATATTATGTTGATGCCTGAGTTTCGGAATATAAATTTCGGAGTTCAATTGCTTGGGACAGCGATTTCGATGACTAGGCAAGAACGTATTGAGCTTTTGAGGATTGAGGCACCGGTGGGAAATCATGTTATAAAGCTTTGTTTCAAGCATGGGTTTGAGGTTGTTTCAGAAACGGATAAGACTTTGATTTTAGAGAAGAATGTAAAAAACTGGAATGACTAGAAAGAATGATACTAGGAGTATTTTGAGCAATGCTCCTAGCGTGAATCAATTTGATTTCTTGCCGACGTCGCGTGAGGATATGCTCAGCCGTGACTGGTATTATTATGATTTTTTGCTTATAACTGGAGATGCGTACATCGATCATCCCAGTTTTGGCGCTGCAATAATTGGGCGGGTGCTTGAGGCTGAGGGTTATCGCGTGGCTATTTTAGCTCAGCCTAAATTTCGCGATGTCTTGGATATAATTGAGATGGGCAGACCTCGTTATGCTGCTCTTGTTGCCGCAGGGAATCTTGATTCGATGGTTGCGCATTATACTGCGGCGAAAAAACCGCGAAGCGAAGATTTTTACTCACCGGGCAAGAAAGCTGGATTGCGTCCTGATCGCGCTTCTATTGTTTATTCAAAACTTGTCAGAGATGCTTTTCCTGGCTTGCCGATTATACTTGGTGGGCTTGAAGCGTCTCTGAGACGCTTTTCTCATTATGATTATTGGAGTAATGGTGTTCATCGTCCGATATTATTTGATAGCGGTGCTGATTTGCTCATTTATGGTATGGGAGAGTCTCCGATTGTCGAAATAGCGCACAGGTTAGCGGTGAAGGAGGATATTGGGGATATCACTAATGTCAGAGGTACGGCTTATATCAGTGACAACAAGATGAAGGACTTGTCAAATCAGAGTGATGGAAATGATGGATTTGATTTTCCGTTGATTTCTTGTCCGTCTTATGAGCAGGTGTCATCTGATAAGGTAGCATATGCTAAAGCGGCAATGACTCAATATGATGAGCATGATGCTGTGCGCAGCAGGGCAGTGGCACAGCAATGCGACGGGCGTACTCTGATAGTGAATCCTCCGCCTTATGCACCGACTGAAGTTGAGCTTGACAGGATTTATGGGCTTCCCTATACTCGTGAAGTCCATCCTATGTATGAAAAAGCAGGCGGGGTGCCTGCAATAGATGAGGTTCGTTTTTCTGTAATCCATAACAGGGGTTGTTTTGGTGCGTGTAATTTTTGTGCGCTTGCATTCCATCAGGGCAGGATGGTTTCTTCACGCAGTCATAAATCGGTTATTTCCGAGGTTGAGGGCTTTACAAAGCATCCAGACTTTAAGGGCTATGTGCATGACGTAGGTGGTCCGACTGCTAATTTCAGACGTCCGTCATGCAAGAAGCAGTTAAAAAGCGGAATGTGCGTTGATAGGCGTTGTTTATCGCCGTCGGTTTGTAAAAATGTGGATGCTGATCATAGCGATTATTTGACCTTGTTGAGGAAACTTTCTGCTATTTCTGGTGTGAAAAAGGTTTTTGTGCGATCGGGTATCAGGTTTGATTATATGATGCTCGATAAGAGCGGTGAGTTTTTTGCGGAACTTGTGAAAAATCATATTTCCGGTCAGTTGAAGGTTGCGCCGGAGCATTGCGTGGATTCTGTGCTCAGTTATATGGGCAAGCCACGGAATGTTGCATTTGAGAAATTTTCGGAAAAATATAAGCGGCTTAATGCGCGGTATGGAAAAGAGCAGTATCTTGTTGCATATCTTATTTCGTCGCATCCCGGCAGCACAGTTGCAGATGCGATTGCGCTTGCTGAGTATTTGAACAGGGCGGGGAGGCAGCCGGAGCAGGTGCAGGATTTTTATCCGACGCCGGGAACTTTGTCAACCTGTATGTATTATACCGGGATTGATCCTAGGACAATGGAGAAAGTACATGTTCCATATTCTTCGCATGAAAAATCGGTGCAGCGTGCATTGCTGCAATGGAAAAAGCCTGAGAATCGGGCGATTGTCAGGCGTGCTTTGCGTGATGCTGGTAGAGCGGAGTTGATTGGTTATGGCAAGCATTGTTTGATTCGTCCGATGAAGCGCAAGTGAGTTCGTGAAAACACGGCGTGACGGAGAAATGCTCACCCCTGTTTTTTTCGTAAAAACTCCAGCTTAGTCTCGCTTATTATTACAGCCGCGAATGTCAGGACAAAACCTATTGTCAGGCGTGGGGTTAATACTTCGTATAGTAAAATGACCGAGGCCAGCGCACCTAATACCGATTCGAGCGTCAGGATAACCGCTGATTGTGACGGTGGTGTGTATTTTTGTCCGAACGCCTGCATAAGAAGACAGCCGGCAGTGCAAACCACTGTGAGAAAGACGATGCTCCATATATCGGTTGAGGTCACTGTATGCGGCGCGGTTTCAAATATAAGACCTCCGACTAGCGAAAGCACGCCAACCGTTGTAAATTGGATCATCGTCAGTATCATCGGGTTTCGTCCGACGATAAATCCTGCTGACACTATAATGTGCAGGGCGAAGAAGAATCCACCTATTAATGTAAGACCATCTCCAAGTGATATGCGCATATCACCATAAAGTGTTATCAGCGCAATTCCGATTATGCATGTGATTGCTGCAATTGCGTTGAATTTATCAGGGCGTTTCTTTATTATTGCCCAATAGAGAAAGGGTACGATTACACAGTAAACAGAAGTCAAAAAGGCATTTTTTCCGGGGGTTGTATATCGCAAGCCGTATGTTTGAAATACATAAGCTGCAAATAATGCCACACCCATCAGCACTCCGCCAATAAGATAATCTTTGTCTATATTTTTGAGTCTACGTGCGCAAAAAGGGAGCAGGAGTAGAGCTGCACCAATGAAACGAAAGGTCAGTATGTACAAGGGGGATATATTATCCAGGATGTTTTTCATCATTACAAATGAGACACCCCAAAATAGTGCTGCTAAAAATAAAACCAGTCTGCCAAGATTTTGCATTTTTACGGAATTTTCCATTTTATTATACCTTTGTCATATATCGCGTTGCGGAGTTAAGTAACATGCGTTTTGTGCCTGCAGCTTCAAAGGCGATTTCAAGAAGGGCGTCGCCGCCTGCGGGAGAACTGTTTGTGATGATACCGCGCCCGAATGCCGTGTGTTCTACTGTATCACCTTTTATAAAGATTGCGGGGGTGGGCTGGGTAAATGACTTGTTCGGTCGCTCCGACCTTGCCGTGTCGGTGGTGCGTCTGTCTAAGCTGCTAAAATCTGTTTCCATGTCGAAATCGAATCCGCTAAATCTTGATGAGGGCTCAACTATTTCGATATTATCATTTTTTATCTCACGCACAAATCGTGATGGCATGGCTGATGAAGTCTTGCCAAAGAGCATTCGCCGTCTTGCACTGGTGAAGTATAGTTTACGCATGGCTCGCGTCATTGCAACATAACAGAGTCGGCGTTCCTCTTCCATTTCAGCCGGTTCACCGATGGCTCTTGAGCCGGGAAATACACCTTCCTCAATTCCTACCACAAAGACAGTGTCAAACTCAAGACCTTTCGCGCTGTGCATTGTCATCATCATAACGCGGTCATCATCATTATCGTCTCTGTCCAAATCACTGTATAGTGCCGTTTCGCTCAGAAAATCAAATAGATTTCCGTCATTTTCTTTCATGAAGCTGATGATATTAGTTTTGAGTTCCATAACATTTTCAATTCTTGAAATGTTTTCATCAAGGTTTTTCTGCTCAAGCATCTTGACGTAGCCGGTTGCCTTTAATAAAGCATCGTACAGTTCATCAAGCGGTGCAGTTTTGGCAAGCTCGCGTAACTCGTCGATCATATCTGCAAACGGATGCAGCTTTCCGGCGACAGATTTTAGATTTTCGTAATTCTGCGAGACTCTGAGCATTTCATAAACAGACTTGCCCTGGTCCGAAGCTATTTCGGTGAGTCGTCCGATTGTTGTATTGCCAATGCCGCGTGGAGGGTTGTTGATTATTCGCAGAAGGCGGACATCATCCGTCGGATTATGCAATATGCAAAGATACGCCAGCATGTCTTTGATTTCAGCTCGTTCATAAAAGCCAGTGCCGCCGAAAATCCTATATGGGATCCCGCTTCTTTTAAATGCTGTTTCAAACTGATTGGATTGAGCGTTCATCCTGTACAAAACGGCATGTTCGCGCCAATTTTGACCGGAAGCCACCGAAGTTACAATTTTGTCCGCAACACTCTGTGCTTCCTCTCGCTCATCGGTAACTATATGCAGTTCGGGAATTTCGCCAGGTCCGCTTTCTGTCCAGAGTTTTTTGCCTTTACGCCCGACATTATTGCGGATAACATCATTTGCCGCATTGAGGATAAGACCGGTTGAGCGGTAGTTTTGCTCGAGACGGATAACACGAGCATCTTTGAATTGCTTTTCAAAATTAAGGATGTTCTCTATGGTTGCCCCTCTGAATTTATAGATGCTCTGGTCATCGTCACCTACAACGCATATATTGCCATGACCTCCCGCCAGCGCCGAGGCAAGCATGTATTGAAGGTTGTTCGTGTCCTGATATTCATCTACAAGTACGTACTTAAATCGCTTTTGATAATGCTCAAGAACCTCAGGATGTTCATGAAACAGCCGTACTGTAAATAGAATCAAATCGTCGAAGTCAAGAGAGTTTGATGCCTTCATTCTGTTGCTATATTCAAGGTAGACTTTGCCTATAATTTTTCTGCGGATATCACCGGTGTTCTCTGCAGATTCATAAAACATTTTCGCAGACATCATTGCATCTTTTGCGCGGCTGATATAGCCGAGGACAGATCTGTGCGGGAAGTTCCGCTCTTCGATATCAAGCTCTTTTAATATACGTTTTATCAGCGATGCCGAATCGGTTGTGTCGTAAATTGCGAAGGAGCTATTATAACCGAGCTTTTCTATATCGCGCCTGAGTATCCTGACACATGCGGAGTGGAATGTGCTTGCCCAGATATCTTCGGCACCGGGACCGAGCATTTTTTCAAGGCGGGCTTTCATTTCACCGGCTGCTTTATTTGTGAAGGTTATGGCAATGATTCGCCAAGGCTCAGCAGGGTCAACAGCACAGAGGTTTTGTATGCGAACTTCGGAATGGAGGTTTTCAGTGGATTTTCCCGGTTCGGCGATAATAGTCTTTGCTTCGCTTATATATGACTCAAGAAATGCCAGATCATCTTCCGTCACGTCATCGGGTACGAAATCGCTGTCAGAGCCGCAGCCATATCTTAATAAATTCGCAATGCGGCTGATGAGGACTGTCGTCTTGCCGCTTCCTGCTCCTGCGAGCAGTAAAAGAGGTCCGCATGTCGTCAAGACCGCTTCGCGTTGCGTCTCATTAAGGCGCAGGAAGTCAAGTTCTATAGCAGCCCTGCGGGCTCTAATAAATCTTTTATTAAATTCATTTTTGTCCATCATAATATTGTCCTAACTTGCATAATGGGAACGGTCTAAACCGTTCCCGATTCCATACTATATACTAAGTCACTACCGACCGGAGGTATATATTGTGCCGGGTTGAAGTGTTATTCCTGAAAAGCACATTAGTTCAGAAACGGTGACAAACTGGAAGCCTTGGTTTAAAAGGGAGGGAACAAGACGGATCATAGCTTGACCAGTTGCGTCATGAATATCATGAAACAACAAAATGTCCCTATCCCGAACATCTCTCATCACATCGCGGTATATGGTGTTTGCATTTCTGCTTTGCCAGTCGCGAGGATCTAAGGACCAATTAATAAGGGGGAGTCCCAAGCTCCCAACTATGTTTTCAACTCTGTTGCCGGACAATCCGTAGGGTGCACGAAACAATACTGGGGTGACTCCGGTGACGTTTGTAATTACGTTGTTGGTATTAATGATCTCATCACGGATGCGAGCCTCTGAAAGCCTTGGCAGTCTTGGATGTGACCAAGAGTGATTGCCGATTTCATGCCCTCTGTTTGCCATGCGGACCATTGTATCGCTATTGCCGTAAACGCGGTTGCCTAATACAAAGAAGGTCGCATGTACATTGTGCTGGGCAAGGACATCAAGTATAGCATTTGTCGCATTTCCGGGACCATCATCAAAAGTAAGTGCGATAACCGGATTGGAAGTATGTAGAATCCTTCTTCTAGCATTTTGCCCCTGTGAAGCTGAAATGGAATAAGCGACTTGTTCTGCGCCGTTAGAGATTATGATGGACTGATTCTGTGCATTCCAGTTAATGCTAAAATCGAAAGCACTTGCTAAATCACGCAATCTGAAATAAGTTTCTCCACCTATGTTAAGTGTGTTAAAATTACGGAGACGTTCATCTATAAAAATCAAGGAACCTGCCGTCGTGCCTGTTTTTCCACCGGGGTCCACTTTCGTCAGTTCATGACCAACCGCAACATAAGGAGAATTACTTCTGAGCTCAACCGTTCTATTTTCTGAGTTCCATGCAACGCTAAAGCGCATTGGTGTATCGGAAAGCATATATGCAAGGTCTCGGACTCTGATGAAGTTTTGACCGTCAACTTCAAATGTGTGGAAGTTGTGATTTTGATCGTTAACACGAGTGCTTGAATCCAAACGTGTCGCAACCACTGTATCTCGTCTGAGAGGGATAAGTGCGGGCGCTCCGTTTAGAAAATCTGCGCGAGCCATGCTGCTTGGCAATATTAATGAAATAAGAATGCTTATGAGCAGTACAACAGTGATTTTTTTCTTCAAGGTTTACCACCATCCATAGAAAGATAATGCCGGGATAATGTTTCTGGCGGCATAATACAAAAGTACCAATGATATTACTGTAAGTAAAAATGTCCTGCTTCTGGGAACGATCTTTATATGCTTCCAGAACGCGGCGGCTACAAGTTCAATGTAAAATGCCATAGCGAAAGTAATAATGATAAATGGGGTGATATTATACCGAAGTGACCGGGCTATATTGCCGTTTGTCAGGGAAATGACGCTTCGTGTATTTCCGCAGGCGGGACAGTAGAAGTTAGTTACTCGGTATATTGTGCATTCGGGGAAATTTTCAACTATAATGTCTGCATACTGTCTTAGCGCGAAAACAAAGCCGCCAGAAACTATTGGTAATAATACAACAAGTATTGTCAGAACAGTTCTGCGAGTTATAGTCAAATCAAATCAGTCCAGTAAGAAAATTCGCTTCCTGCGACCACCACGGCGATAATCAATATAATCGTGATAACCAAAGAAACACTTGAGGTTACAATACCGGCAATAGCCATGCCGCGTCCGGCTTTGTTACTTCTTAACGCAACTATGCCGAAAATCAGACCGAGAACAAAAAACGGAAACATCACACAGCCGGACAATATAGATAAAATACCTAAAACCATTGAAGCAATTGCAAGACCGCTGTATTTTTCTGAGGTTGGGGGTGGTCCGGGGTGTGGTGGGGGATATGTCGACACGGGACGCGGTTCGGCGTGATAGTATTGCTGTTCCGGTCTCGGTGTAATGGGTCTGGAGGGGGCGGGATTGATTGGGTTTACCGGATTGTTGTAGTTTCGTGTGTGCTGCTCCGGTGGCTGGGTTGCGCCGGGGTTGAGCGGAGGATATTCAGGCAGTTTTACTGCGTCGGTACTACCTGATTGGTATTCAGGTGGGTTGACTGCATCGGTATTATGCGAGGGTTGCTCCGGCGGCTGGGGTGCGTCGGTATTATGAGTTGAGTGCTCAGGTGGTTTCGGCGTCTCTTTTGGACTATAACCACAATAGCTGCACGTTGAACTGTCATCAGGCAGATTATTCATGCAATTAGGACATGTCATTGTTGATGTACCTCCTGTTTATGTTAAGTGTGTGATAGTGGATCGTAATACTAAGTAAACACTGACGCTTTAGGACTTCCAAAAATGTCTCTCGCCGTCCCAGTAAGTTAGCTTGATAAGGTCGAAATATTCGCCGATTTTCTGCGCGTATTTTCTACTGGTTCCCAGCATATCACGAGCTTCGCCAAGTGTATAGCCATTCGGTGCGTTTTCGCGTAATATTTTCTCCGCTTCCTTGAGTGCATCCGAAGTATAATGCACATCGTCTGCAACGCGGATAAGACTACCGCTTCTATGAAACCATTGCAGGTATTCGCTTTGTTCCTTTGGGGAGATGTTCAATTCGGCGATAACATCTGTCCATGTGGGCGGAGTAAGTGGGTTTTTGTCATAGATAGCGCGGATTTCATCGATAGTTTTCATTTGCGCGTCGGTGAGAGTAGGACTGGTTCCTGCAATCCAGATGGATCTTTCATCTTGCTCGAACATGTCTGAATTTAGAAGATATTGGAATACAGCTCGTTGCTGTTTTTGATCCATTTTGGGAATGAGGAATTGCGCGGATTCTTTTTTCGGTGCGCCAAACCGCATGGGCCATTTTTTTGCATAATCCTTTAGCCATGCTTCAAGTGTATTTGATAATTTAGCCATGGATGATGCGGGAAAGTAATAGCCATCGGTAAGAGCTATCAATTGTTCCGATGCAACGAGCTCCTGTGTGATTTGCTCAGCTTCATTAGCGCTTTTTTGTAGAATTGATGCAATTTCTGTTACTTGGCAGGGAAGTGCGCCCTTTATAATTGTAGCAATCAAAATTTGCTTTGGATCTCCGCTGTGGAGAGCTTCAAGTCTGTCAATTCCCTCGCTGAGATGACGCCTTTTATGACGAGTGGCGACCGGGTCTAGCACTGTGCCGCCGCCTATTGTAAACATTGGGGAGTAAAAACGCAGTACCAATCTGTCGCCGGGCAAGGTTGTTAGCGGCTCTTCGAGTTCCAACTGGGCAAAGCAGCTTTTACCGGGGGAGAGTGTGGCTTGATCGAGTAATTTTATCCGCGCAAGGACTTCGGTTGTGCCGTGGTGGACATGAACACGGATTCGTTGAGATATTTCGGGCGCTTCGTCAAGAAGTTCGAGCCTGATGTCTACTCGTGTATGTTCTTTCAGTGCGGCTGGTGAGGTCAACCAACTTCCGCGTTCCACAAATTCCTTTTCGATGCCTGTGAGGTTTACAGCAACACGTTCTCCCGCATATGCTTCCTCTCGCTTTTCACCATGTACCTGTAGTGAGCGTACACGCGCTTGTTTTCGTGATGGTAGCAGTTCTACGGTATCGCCTTGTTTGATTATGCCACCCCAAAGTGTTCCGGTGACAACAGTGCCGAAGCCTGACATCGTAAATACCCTGTCAACTGCGAGACGGAGTATGCCGGATGACGAACGTTCGGGAAGTTCCTTACAAAGCTCTTCGATAGTTGCAAGCAACTCCGGTACGCCTTGTCCGGTAATTGAGGATATCTCAATAATTGGGGCTTGTGCAAAAGGCCCTGAACTTAAATATTCGGTAACATCCTCTTTTACGAGCTCGAGCCATTCGGCATCAACAGTGTCGATTTTTGTTAAAACAATAATACCGCGACGTATGCCGAGCAGCCGCAGAATGTCGATATGTTCACGAGTTTGTTGCATAACGCCTTCGTCTGATGCAATAACGAGCATGAAAAGGTCGATTCCTGTTGCGCCTGCAAGCATATTTTTGACGAATTTTTCATGTCCGGGTACATCGACGATTCCGATTTTTTGTCCGTTTTGCAATATAAACGGGGCAAATCCCAGTTCAATGGTTATGCCCCGCGTTACTTCTTCTTTCAGTCTGTCGGTGTTATGACCGGTGATGCGGTGTACCAAGGTTGTTTTGCCGTGATCAACATGTCCTGCTGTTCCAAGAACGATATGTTTCATTATTTCTCGCTCCTGTCCGGAGAATCACAGACCAATTCAATATGTGGTAATTAGTGGAATTAGTTGTGTTCACTTTGTTATTTTGGCGGGGATGTGTGCGAATCGAACACACCTGAGACGGCACGAACCGCCTCACGACCGGATTTGAAGCCCGGGCCGACCACCAGGCCGGATCCACCCCCATGATTAATATGCCAAATGATATCAGACATTTAAAAAAAAGTCAATAAAATGATTCGGATTTGAGTACGCCAAACGCATGAAGGGTTACTGTTCACGCAGTTGTGTGTGCGCTTGCGCTCAGAGCCTGTATTTTTGCAATTTCGAATAGTTTAAACAAAGCCCGAATAGGCAATAGTACTTTGTCATCTTTATGGGAACAGTGACAAAAATTTCACACTCCCATCATTGCGAGCCGAGTTTTCAATACCCGACTCGCAATGATGGAGTGCAATATACTATGCACCCGAGGAATTGTTAGCGAAGGCAGTTAATCATTTATCGATTCAATGAATCTCATGATTATCATCGCGGTCTCCGCTCTCGTAGCTGTATCGTTTGGTACGATTGTTGTACTTGTTCTTCCATGCACTATCCCTAGATCAATCGCCCATGCCATTGCATCACTTGCCCATTCAGCAACGTTGTCTGCATCCGTGAAACGCGAGACATCCGCACGAGCTGACACATCCAATCCAAGAAGGTTTGCATATCGGAAAAGCATTGTAACAAGCTGCTCACGAGTGATATCGTCGCGTAATCTTGTGCCATCAGTTATGTCATTTGACATGCCCCACGAAACAGCTTGGCTATACCATGTATTTCCACCGGTTGTATCAACTTCTGCCAAACGTGCCAAAATAGTGATAAGCATTGCACGAGTGAGATTCATGTTTGGAGCAAAGGTTGCTTCACTTGTGCCGCTCATCAGCCCAAGGATGTTTACAAATCTTACAGCTTCATAGAACCAATCACCCTCTCGCACATCCGTGAATGGGTTTTCCCACTGCTCAATTACAGCAAGCGGGATGTTGGCATCCATAATTGTTGAAGCAGTTGAAGCTTCCGCTTCGGGATATTCATCATCGTCATCAGATGCTTCACCACCGGCAGCTCCGCCGCCCGGAGTCCCGCCACCTGCTGGCGGTAGTCCCCAGTTCTGTGCGCTTTCTTCTTGTGTGAAGTCGTCTGTGTAGTGCCACAGAATAACATCTCCGTTGCGCACAACCATTTCGCTTAATCCCAAGCCTGGGTGAGTTCCGTTAACCATGTATTTCCAACCTGATCTCGGACCATTGTCAAATTCGCCAATCCAACCGTTTGGACCATTAATGCTTGCAACATAGTTGTTTCTCGAAGTATATCTTGCACTAAAACCATACTCACGCAAAGCTCGCTCAAGCACTTCAAACACGGTTACTTCAGATGCATTGAATGTAAATGTCCTGTTGACAATCCAGCGCTCAAATGCATTTCGGTTTGTTCTCCAGATAAATATCGGTTCTCCATCGTGTTGTGGTGCTCCAAACAGTGAAAACGTAACTGTCATTTGCACCGGTGGAGGAGGTGGCTGACCGCTTCCGCCTGGATCACCTGGATCGCCTGGGTCGCCTGGATCGCCCGGATCGCCCGGATCACCTGGATCACCCGGATCGCCTGGATCGCCTGGATCACCCGGATCGCCTGGATCGCCCGGATCGCCTGGATCGCCCGGATCGCCTGGATCGCCCGGATCAAATGTATCCCTCATATCGAAGAGATGAGACATACCTGCTCTAAACCTAGTGTATGCTACCAATCCATATGCTGCTTGTTCCGTTGACATTGCGTTGTCCGAAGCTCCGCGTCTAAATGCACCGGTTACCGGATTATTAAACGCCAAAAGCGCTTCAACGTAATTGTGACCGCCAAAGTCAGTGGGATCAATCCCCAGGGCTGTCAGAGCAACAATTATCTGAACATTATCTTCCGCATCCCTAATAGTTTGACTGCGCAGCCATGAAAGTGCGCGGTCAACTGCAGCTCTAACACCTTCGTGTGATGTATAGTAAGGGGCAAGAGCTTGAACTACCATTGCTGTTGTGCTGACATCAGCAAAGCCGCCTCGGATGATACCCCACGAACCATTTGCGTTCTGGTTCTGAGGACTTATAAGGTCGTTTATAAACACCATACGCGGATTTGTCGTGCTGTCTTCTAAATAACCTACTGTGTCGAGAGCTATAAGCGCAAAAGCCGTGGAGTTATTACCCTGTCTCATAGCCCAATTTGTATCAGCTAATGTGGAAACCAAATCAAATCCGTTCCAATTTGATGCGTCTAAACCAAGGGATGTTAAAGCGAGGATAACTCGCTGATTCTCAGTAGGTCGGTTATTATCCAGCCTTACTACTGCAGGAGTGCCTGTTTGGGATATATAAAATGCCTCGCTATCAATATGCGCTTTGAGATTATTTTGATAAGCTTGTAGCCAACTCGTTTCGTTTATTCTCCCGGCACGTGCTCTTGATAATACTGCCCATTCGCCACCTATGCTGTTGACGATTGGTGCGTCTGTCCAGCGATTTATATCATTCAAAATCCAAGCAAGAGCTGCATCCAGCGCATCATTTATACTATCAGGTGGGGGATGCGGAACTTCAATAAGTGTGTTAATTGACGCCCTAAGTGCAGACGCTGCTGAGTCAACTTGCGCTTGTGTAGCATCTGCATTCTCTGCAACTAATCGAGCTGATGTTAATGCGGCTGAAAATCCAGCCCATGATTCTGCGGTGTAACTTGCCTGAACTCTGTTGGATGCCTCGGAAATTACTGTGTTAAGATAGGTTTTGTCAACTTGAGGATCTTGAGGACCTTCAACCAACGGCAAAACAATCACCGGTAATGATCCAAAGTAAAAGGGTCCTTGTGCCGCTGCATCTAGGTTTGCAGGTAATCCTTCGGCAGGAATGTTACGATGCGCACCTAACTCTGAGCCCATTGAGCCAACACGGATATATCCTTGTAATACATTTTGCGAAGTGTCGGTAAGAGTATAGTTAACTGTGAAATTAGTCGTCAGTGTCCGATATTGCACAGCTCTGTTGCTGTCGAAACTTTGACCTGCCTCATTGGTTAATCTGATTATTGGAGCAAGCGCAGGACCAAAACCGGGATTGTAAATTCCGGCAAGCTTGTCGATCGGCTCGGTGAGTCCTAAAATACTAATGCTTGCAGTGTCTCCCTCGGCAAAAGGTTGCCCGGGGTTTGTTGTATTGACAACCGTGACGCTTACCCCACGAGCCTTAATGACATGATGCCTTACAGCTCCACCACTTGTGACTTCAACTATATTTCGACCATCTAGCAGCTTGACGGTAAAGCTTCCGTCTTCGTTTTGCGCATATGTTGTCCAGCCATCACCCCATGAGCTAGTATTAAGCGGGTCATGTACGCGAACAGAGGCACCTGTGGGTGGAGTAAATGTAAACTCTCCGTATCCAACCTGATTATCGAAAAACAATGTGTCAAAGTCGTTGCGCATGGTTATGCCGGTATCAAACGCTCCAACGCCGACATTAACAACAACCGCAAGGGTATTGCGCGGATCAATGCCGTCAAACCAGAGAGAAGCTCCATTCGTTTGAATATATTGAATAGGATTGTACGTTATTTTAATAACGCTCACGCCGGGATTGAGTGCGGTAATTTCGAGCTGTTTACGACCCGGAACACCTATTTGTTCGATTGATGCGCTGTTTCCATAGAGTGTGAATAAAAATTCAGGTTCAACAAAGTAGTTTTCTGTATAACCCACCATTGCTTGCCAAGCTCTTATTGTGTCAAGGACAAATGTTTCACCAACAGAAAGGTTTAACGCTCCTGTATCATCTAAGTTAGTAACAACATTAGCATCGTACCAGCTGGTGCCTCTTCCATCTACCCACTCACTAAGTGGGATTGGATTGACTTCAATAGTCGTTCCATGTGCTGAAACGCTAAATCGTCGTGCCTGCATTGCAGTTTCACCAGGAGTAAATGCTTCAATATGGAGACCGGTGTTCAGAGGGATCTGTCCTCTCCACACATCGCGTTGCTCATCCGAGCGTGCTTCATCAAGAGTTAACTCAAAGCTGTTAAATGGTGCAAAATGTCTAACTTTGCTGAATACTCCAACGGTTGTGCCACGTGGAGCACTAATAAAGGTTACATCTTGATTAGCCTCAATTAAAGAATCAATAGCACCCAAAAGTCGATTAACAGCCACATCAACATCTGCCTGTGTTGATGTTTCGGAAGCGAAAATGTCTATTGCAGTACCCAGGGCGGTAGATAACGACGCCCAAGAAGCGGGTGTGAATGCGTTTTCATCTAATGCTTCAGCTCTTATGATTGCATCATATAGTGCAGTTTTATCAACCGGAGGAAGTCCGGACTCGTCCAGAATTCTTACTTCAGTAAAATGTCTCGTAAAGCTCTCAAGCTCGAACCCACCGGTTGTGTTATCACGAACATAAGCAACCAAAGGGGGTGTAGGGTTAAACATGGTGGTTGCGTTTGCTTCGGTATTAGTAAACCGAGGCGCAGTATCACCGAGGAAGATCAGTGCTCGGAGTGAACGGTTATTAGAAAAGAAAGTGCTCGGGAGACCACCTGTGGGTCCTACTTGCTCTACATTTCCTGCCCATGTGATAGTTTCAAGAGCCGGGTTGTTGTTTGGACCGGATGTTGAATTCATTCCGGCAGGCATAATCAAATGCCTCAGCACAGTATAGTTATTTACAACCGGGGCAACCCCGCCAACAAGACCTGAGAGATCAAGTTCTAAAAGATATGGGGCAAGATTGTTTCTAACATTAGTAGTCCAATTGAAAAATCCTCCCACACCGCTTGGCAGGGAACCCGTTACCCTCAATCTTTCGACTACCGAGTAATCAAATGGACCTCCAACCGGTTGTCCAAACTCACTGACCATAATAGCGGTAAGCATTGAGTTAAAGTTTGCTGGGCTTGTGGGAGAATCAATTACAAACCAGAAATCTTCGGGAGGCGTTGATCCTGTTGCATCATCCATTACAACAGTGACACGATACTCGGTAACACTGCTGCTGGCATTCATACTCGGCCATGCTGGGTCACCTACGCCGATAACTATCTCTGTTCCGTTTGAAACAGGTATCGCCTGAGATCTAGGGAAAAAAACTCCGTTTACATTTGTCCTGACTTGGAAGTTTTTGTTCATTGCTGTAGGTGTTACAACAACACTATCTACACCTTCCGGAAGGGTCAGTGTGTATTCAAGTATTGAAGGATCGAATGCGGGTGCAAGCGTTCCTTCACTGAAATTTAATTCTATGAGTGAGGTGTAATCGTCACCCCATCCGCCGCCAATATCAACACCCATTTCAAGCGAAAAAAGAACAGAAATTTCATCACCATCAAATACTGTGAAGTTTGCGGCGCCTTCGCTAATAAACCAGTCGTTTAGCAGCATCATCCAACCATCCACTCCGGAAACAGTACCTGCAATTAGCCCATCAATGTCAAAAATGAAGTTTCCTGCTGAACCGCTTTCACTTATGTTGTTTTCGTAAAATGCTTGCACGATTGTCGCCATCATTGAGTTGCCTACTGGAACTTGGGTTGGATGGCGGTCAAGTCTCACGCCGGTCCAAACACCATCCGGATGTGTTGTGTTTGCCAGACTTACAAATACGGTGATCATATCATCACTAAAAGTTTGTGTTTGCAATGCTGGTGATTGCTCAGTGTTATAGTTTGCAAGCGCAGCTATCGGCAGCATTCCAAAGGCCAATACCAGCACCAGTAATATTGCAAGTATCCTCTTGCTTGTTGTTTTTTTGTACATTTTCTTTTTGATTCCTTTCCTAGTAAACTAATCCTTGGTAAACGCTGATTAAATCGCGCTCCTCATCTTTGCGGGTCTTTTTCCATCTGTTTTCCACATTGATCACTAAAACAAAAAACCGGAGTCACTGCACTATTAGCTGCCATAATTATGGCAAGCATTCGTGTCAGCGCACTCCGGTTGTTCCGTTTTGGCGCATATCCAATTTGCTGGTGTCATTTCTCACCCTTTCATTTTGATTTACATGCGGATATTTTAACTTATGTCAACATTAACTACTTGGTAAACGCTAGGTAATTTACGCGCTTTGTCCTTGCGAGTCTTTTTTGTCTGTTTTACGCGCTTTTAGAGTTTTGTCGTCTTCTTTTCCTCAATCAATACTATTTCTGAATTCTGCACCACTATCCGAACTTCTCCATAATCAAGCTGTCTAACCCGCTCAATTACTTTTTGCTCCTTATCCGACATTTGGATATCTGCTATTTCCGCAGAATCAGATATTAATTTAGGGTGTATATTTTTCCTGTTCATTAGCGGTGCTCCCTTGCTAATAGTAACTATGACTGTGCTTAAATCATTGCATAAAAATCCGACGCAGTAATAAGATTACTTCGTCGGAAATAAAAAATACCGTCAGGCAGTAATCGGCTACCAGCAATTAAGGTACTCATCCGAAGTCGTCTCCTGGCTTGCATCAATACACACTTCCGCCTTCTCGGATTTCTCCAATGGCTTTCGGCTTTCGCCGAATTTGGAAGTGCATTCCGCTCACAGTGGCCGCACCGCTCGTGATTTACACACGATTCCGTAACTCAGTTGAGTAGTATTTAATTAAAGTTTTATGCATAAAAACCGCCTTGATGATATCATAGGTAAAATCGTCTGTCAACAAAATTAATTGTCGAACCAGCTGATACCGTATTCCAATATTTCCGCAAGTGGCGTGTCAGAGACGCCGTGCAATACATCAGGATATTATGCGTCATATATTGCTTGCAAATCGTCAAGAAAAGCATTACGTCGATGTGCATACAAATGCGCCCACTCAAGATATTCCGCTATCTCCTCCTGCCTTATCTGCTCCATTTCTTTCTCTCCCCTCTCATCAATAGACCCGATCGCAAACGGCACAAACACATCAGTGGCAAGAAATGCAACAAGAGCAGCTACAAGTACACCGACAGCCAGAACCGCGAAAATCAAAAGCATCTTCTTTTTCAAATTAACTTCCCACCCTTTCATTGATATTTTTAGACATCATCATTGGCGATTTGGCAGAGAGCTCATTCTAGTGGTGGAAAGTTAAGTTGTTGCCTATCATATAACCTACCGAACTTTGAATATACCTCATTCGACTCATCACCGCTGAGAACATACCCTATAAGCTCTTCCTTAGACATGTCAAGACCGGTTCTGTTGTTAATACATTGTTAACAAATATCGTCGATTTGATAAAAAGGTTGGTCATATAAACGTTTAGCAACGACACCACCCCTAGCGCGTGTCTGCATTTACAGCATTCGCAAAAAAGCAGAAGCAAGAGGTTGCTTAAAATGTGGATGTACTGCGTCTGCTGGTCAAGAGTATAAAAGTCGCGAGAAGCGCAGTTTACAATCTTTTGGAAATTGAAAACACAGTCGCTTAGCCGCGCTGCAAGTCAGGGCGAAACAGAAACCTCATAGTTACTATCTTGTAGATTGATATAAGGAAAAGATTAACAGGAGTCAAAGACTCCTGTTAACCCAACAGATTATGAGGATAATAAAAAAATGAAAAATAGTTTAGCGACCTTGCAAGATAATGATAACAATCAGTTATTAAGGAATCTACATATAAATATTTCAAGAGTATTAAATATCAAGTGATTTCAAGAAATTTTAATAAAAATTCCGAATTAATACCCATTTGCGCTCCGATTAGACTCCGGATTCCATTAGTCAAATGCCAAACCGTACCATGGGAATGCAGAACTGCTTTTCAGCAGAGCGAGAACATCTCCGGATGCTGCAATCATACCGAAACGCCTTACGCCCGGCATCGGAATTAGTTTATTATAGACCGGGGTTCTTAAAATGTACTTTGTTGCAGGAAATGACGCAGCAATTGCGGAGAGAATATTGCTTTCGAAAGATTGCGAAACGAGCAACTCTTTTATAAATACGCTTTCGTCTGATATTCTTTCGACTACAGCACATGCGGAAAAGTTGGAACATTCATAAATGAACATACCGCCTCTGAACAGACGGCTTAGTTGATACTGATACTTGATTCCCTGTATGTCCATATCAATATATGGGATATCTCTTAGTAAGTTTTTGCGCATTTCATTGTAATTTTCCGGAGTTGTTTCGCTTAATTCTATTCTTGTATCATAAGTCGGGATATTTGAAATCACTTTTTCATGTATATAAAACATTTCCTGAAACTCTGTATTACGCACATAGTATTCAAACAGGCTATCATCTGATGGACATAGAATTATTGCACTATATCCACGATTATGAGATGTGCGAACAAGCGATTTAACGATTTCGGAAGCATATCCTTTGCTACGGTGTTCGGGTAAGGTTGCCAGAGCGAAGATCATTGCACAAGGGATTGAATCTGCGCCATTTGTGATATTGCCAGCAGGGAGGAGGTAGCCCATTGATGCCGGATTGTTGTTTGACTCTATAAGTATGCAGTTTTTTGGGTCTGAGTAATGAGAGAAAAAAAGCTTTTCTTCCGAGCCTCCGCCGAATACACTTCTCCATATGTGGCGCAATGCAGGAATATCTTCAATTTTTGATTGTCTTGTGATTATTTGCATAATATCCTCGTGTTATTTTGGGATTATCTTTTCGTGGAAACGGAGCTTATCATTAAAATGTACGTGTGCAGATTTCTCGAATCACTCGCTCAAGTTCTTTCAAGTCAACAAACGTTTCCGGACGGCGATTTGGGTCACGAAGAAGGGCGGCGGGATGGTACAATGCCATGAATTTTACACCATCCTTGTCAAACCATTTACCGTGGTCGCGAGTTATCTTGAAGTCGCCACCGATCAGTTCACCTGCAGCAATGCGCCCCAGACAGACGACGATTTTTGGATTTATGAGGGCGTATTGTGACCGCAGCCAGTTCAGACAGGCTTCCTTTTCCGTCGTATGTGGGTCACGGTTATTCGGCGGTCTGCATTTTACGATATTCGCAATGAAAATGTTCGTTTCGCGAGATAATCCGATGATTTTAAGCATATCGTCAAGCAATTTACCTCCGCGTCCGACAAATGGTTCACCTTGCTTGTCTTCATTTTCTCCAGGTCCTTCACCAACGAAAAGAACTTCTGCGTTACGATTGCCAACGCCAAAGACAACATTTGTTCTGGTTTCGTGCAGCTGACATTTTGTGCAGCATTTACAAGCCGCTTCGAGTTCATCCCAATTGAGCATTGTTATTCTCCAAAAATCTTATTTTTATGCTGCGAAATTTCCACCAAACTTTGTTAAATTGTTACTGTTCAGATCAAACCTGCAGTGCGACGAAGAGACGGTGTTTTTAGATTTCCAAAGCGAGTTTGTGCGCCCACAGCTATGGTAAAGAGCATAAACCTGTGAAAATTTGCCATGTTTGATGAAAATTTCGCTAAAATCCGTGCGTATCTATTCGTGGGTATCTATTTATGCCCACACCACCTTGAATAATCAGTATTTGACTGAAATTATTTTAAGACATTATACACACCGGGCGCATACAAATTCAAGATAAGAATTTTTAATTCATTCACTATATTGTGGGACTTTGAAACTATTTGTTGAAAATATATGTTGCACTTTCAACTCAGGTTGTCTATAATACTCAACTGTTGTATAACTAAAAACATTGATAGGAGAGATGGTAGATTGAACTATGAATTAGCCTTTGTAATTGGAATTGCGGGTGCACTTGTTGCACTGGTATTTGCATTTATTCAAAGCAGGCGCGTAATGAAATTCCCTGAAGGCACCGAGTCGATGAAGAAAATCGCAGAGGCGATCAGAAGGGGTGCTAACGCATACCTAAAGCGTCAATTTAGGACAGTGGCAATATTTTATGTTGGAATGGTCGTGCTTCTTGTTGTGCTGGGCATACTTGGCTATATGTCGCCATTTATATCGGTGGCATTTCTTGTTGGCGGAATCCTGACTCAGTTATCAGCATTTATTGGCATGAAAATTGCTACACACGCAAATGTTCGTACAGCAAATGCGGCGAAAGATAGTCTTGATAAAGGCTTGAGAGTAGCGTTTTCCTCGGGTACTGTGCTTAGCTTTACAGTAATCGGACTTTCACTGTTGGATGTATCTGTGTGGTTTTTAGTTCTCAGATTTGCATTTAACTTACCACCGGTAGAGATTGCAGAGAACATGGTTATGTTTGGTGTTGGTGTAGCAGCATTTGCTTTGTTTGCACGTGTCGGTGGAGGCATTTTTACCAAAGCCGCTGATGTTGGTGCAGACCTTGTGGGTAAAGTTGAAGCCGGTATTCCGGAAGATGACCCTCGCAACCCAGCAGTTATTGCAGATAATGTAGGTGACAATGTAGGTGATGTAGCAGGCATGGGCGCTGACTTATATGAAAGTTATATCAAGTCACTACACGCTGCGATTGCACTTGGCGTAGCAGCTTTTGTCGGGCACGATTTATTGTGGGCAAGCATGTTCTTACCTGTGGCACTTGGTGTTGTTGGCGTCATTGCTGCTTTGCTTGCTACATTCTTTGTTAGAACGAAGGAAAATGCAACTCAGAAACAACTGCTAAACACATTGAGAACAGGTGAATATGGTTCTGCCCTTATCGCTGCGATAGGATTTGCCCCGGTTACTTTCGTCGTCATGGGCAGAGGGTATTGGCTGGGATTGTATATTGCTATTCTGACTGGTCTTATTGCAGGTTGTCTCATTGCATATTTCACAGAGTATTATACCTCGGCACATTACAAACCAACAAAACTTTTGGCAAAGTCGTCTGAAACCGGCTCTGCCACACTTATTATCGCCGGAATATCCTTGGGCATGAAGTCCACAATCGCACCGGTACTTATTGTTTCAGGCGCAGTTATAATCAGCTTTTTGGCAGGTGGCGGTGTTTTAGGCATTGATGGAACCGAATATACTTTTTCACGCGGTTTGTACGGTGTAGGTATAGCTGCTGTAGGAATGCTCTCCACCCTTGGTATGACTTTGGCTTGTGATGCTTACGGACCTGTTGCAGATAATGCAGGCGGTATCGCACAAATGGCAGATTTAGGTGAAGAAGTTAGAGAGCGCACAGATGCTCTTGACTCGTTGGGCAACACCACGGCGGCAACAGGTAAGGGATTTGCGATTGGCTCTGCGGCGCTCACATCACTCGCATTGCTAGTTTCTTACATAAACCTTGCTTATGCTAGGGTTGGTGAAATGTATCTAAGTATTAGAAACCCATCAATTTTGATTGGAATGTTTCTTGGAGCGATGCTCATATTTGTATTCTCAGCGATGACGATGTCCGCAGTTCAGCGCTCAGCCGGTAGCATTGTCAAAGAAGTTAGGCGGCAATTTAAAGATATAAAAGGCATCATGGATGGTACTGCCGAGCCTGACTACGAGGTTTGTATCGATCTATGTACAAAAAGCGCATTACGTGAGATGGTTGGACCAACTGTTCTGGGTGTTGTGACGCCTATTCTGACCGGCTTGATATTTGGATTGGAAGCTGTTGTTGGACTTATAGGAAGCGCAACAGTGACAGGTTTTGCGGTGGCGGTATTCATGTCGAATGCCGGAGGTGCTTGGGATAACGCAAAGAAATATATTGAGAGCGGCGAGTTTGGTGGTAAGGGTTCAGAAAATCACAAAGCTTCCGTTATAGGTGACACCGTTGGAGACCCATTTAAAGACACTGCAGGACCTGCGATAAATACTCTTTTCAAGCTGGTGTCTACGGTTTCGATGGTTTTTGTCGGTATTATTGCAGCTTATTCCATTTTCTAGTTGACAAATCGGTATTTGTCTGGTAGTATTTCGTGGCGTTCCAAAGACAGCAGGTGGCGAGTGGCGACACAAACCGTAAATCCTGCCGAGGACGGCCTTGATTAGTATTGGCTGTTGTCCCTGTCTTAGGACAGGGACAATTTCTTTTTGGGCGCTCGATACCCAAAGTTTCTATTATTGTGAGGTGAAAAGAATCTATGCCAAGTGAAAGTGTACTCAAAGCGAAACAAGCTATCGTTGAGGAGTTAACAGAGAAGCTGAAGAGCCAGTCCGGCGTTTTCGTCAACTACTCCGGCATCACCGTTAATGAAGATACGGAGCTCCGCGTAAAAATGCGCGAGTCGAACATCGAATACACAGTTGTCAAGAATACCTTGATGAAACTTGCAATCAAGAATGTCGGATTTGATGAGCTTGATCCGATTTTCAACGGCACGACGTCTCTTGCTATCAGCAAAGACGATTCGATCGCGCCTGCGAGAATTACAAAGGAATATGCGGATAAGTTCAACGATTATTTCGAAATCAAAGCCGGGTTCATGGAGGGCAAGATATTATCGGCTGAGGAAGTTGGTAAAATCGCAAGCATTCCGCCATTGCCGATATTACAAGCACAATTACTCGGAACAATGCTTGCTCCAATTGCAAGTCTTGCTGTTGTGCTTAAAGCTGCTGCTGAAAAGGGTGGCGCTGCTGTTGATGCTGAGGTTGTTGCCGAAGCCCCTGCTGAGGAAGCTGTACCTGCCGAAGCCCCCGCCGCTGAGGAAGCTGCACCTACTGAAGCCCCTGCTGAGGAAGCCGCACCTGCCGAAGCCCCCGCTGAGGAAGCTGTACCTACTGAAGCCCCCGCTGAATAGTTCAGCATAATTAATTAAAGATTTAATAAAAAAATAATGGAGGTCAAATCATTATGGCTAATGAAAAAATTACGGCTCTGATTGAGGAAATTAAAACTCTTACAGTTATTGAGCTTTCCGATCTTGTACATGAGCTAGAGGAAGTTTTTGGCGTTTCAGCCGCCGCTATGGCTGCTCCGGCTGCCGGTGGTGGTGGTTCCGCTGCTGCTGCTGAAGAGAAGAGCGAGTTTGATATCGTTATGACAAGCTTTGGTACTGAAAAAGTTAAGGTCATCAAGGAAGTTCGCGCAATCACAGGTCTTGGACTTGCGGAGGCAAAGGCTCTTGTTGAAGGCGTACCTGCGAAGATCAAAGAAGGCGTCAGCAAAGACGAGGCTGCTGAGATCAAAGAAAAACTTGCGGCTGTCGGCGCAGAAGTCGAAGTTAAATAGTTTATCTCACAATAAGTATAACGCCGTTTGGGTATTGTTGACCCCAAACGGCGTTTTGCTTAGCAACTCATAAAACTTGGAGATTACACCTTGTGCACAGCCATGTCAACCCTGCCATCGGGCAAGAAGGTGATACCCTCAGTCGCCAAAAGGGCTTTTCGAATCTCTGCGTGATCTCCTCCGGCGATTGTGCCGTCTGATTTGACAACACGCTGCCAAGGCAGATGGTCGGGGCAACGATACATTGCGCGCCCGACTTCTCTCGCATTGCGGGGTTTTCCCAAAAGAAATGCGATTTGTCCATATGACATAACCTTTCCACAAGGAATGTGTTCAACGATTTCATATACTTGCTTATAAAACTGATTCATAAAGTTCCTCAAGCTTGTTGATATATGACCGGAGAGCAATTCTTAACGAAGTGTTGTCGCTCTCGGTAGAGAGTCCACGTAATGCAGTTGAGAAGTCATCGGTTATTTGACTGAACATTTTTTCCAGAGGCTGTACATCTTTTGCATCTGCACTCTCCGAGGTCTCCTGAGTGGCAAGCAACCTTGCTTCCTTTCGTTGGGTCATAAATGTGCCGTCCTCAATTCCATGTGCAATTTCTTTGATTGTTTCCTCTGGCTCATTCTGCCACTCGCGTATCTCATTTCGGCTTATTCCGGTTCTACCCGCAAGAATGATTTGTTTTGCTTCCGGAGAATGCTCGCTAATTGCATTGATGGAGGTTGCCAGTTGGGAGTCGCGGATTATTGTGTTCCGGGATACGCTATAGTGCTCAGCAAGCCGCCTTGCTGTTGAGCCTTCTTGAAAAGTCCCATTTTGGGACTTTATACTTTCGTGAGAACGTAAATTACTAGCTCCTTGCACTAGTTTTTCAGTATTGTAATGAAGCCCTCTAAAGTAACTGAGGTGTTTTGGGTTAAGATTTCGCCTTGAAACCTGCGTTTTTATGATCCAAATTACCACTTCTTCTCTTGAGTCAAACTCCATGCTGATAGTATCAAATTTAAGATTATGCTTTTTAATTAGCTCATATCGATTATGCCCGTCAATCAAGATTCCATTCCACAAAACCAGTGGGTGCATACAACCGTCTCGTAACAGTTGCTCCTCCAATCCTACTAACTCCATACTGTCCAGGGGAGGAAGCAGCCGCTTAAAACCTTCGTCGATGATGATGTCATAAATGTCAATAGCCATGATATTACCCTCTCCTACAATATTTTTTTTGTCTTTATGATATACTGTGCTTGTTGTAAAATCAAGACATGCAGCATAATATGACATAAAAAGCTTTACGAAAAGCTTTATATGGCCACTGTTTTATATGTTACTGCTTATTAGCTATGTGTGCGCTTTCGCTCAGTTTGACTTGCTATGGATAACCGATATATGGTATACTACAGTTCACAGAGCAAGGGGCTTACACGGCGGCGGCGTCATCGTGTCAGACTTTTTTTGCTTGGTTAACTGTGACAAAAACAAAAAAGGAGAAATACATAAATGTTTAAAAGATCTGATTCACAGTCGAATCAAAAAGAAACCAAAGCCGGAAAAATGGTTGGGATAGTTGTTTTGGTGGTTGCACTGATAATTGTAGTGCTGTCCTCATTCGCTATTATTCCGGCAGGTCACACAGGTGTCCGCGTAACCATGGGTCGTGTCGTTGGTCATGAGAGCGAAGGACTTATCTTTACTCCGCCATTCATTCAGGATGTTGTATTGATGGATAACCGTACACAAGCGCTTGAGATGGAAACGGAAGCTGTCACGAGAGACTTACAGGGTGTCCGCATGGTGTACACGGTAAACTATTCATTAAATGCAGATATGGCAGGTAATGTTTTCAGAGAAATTGGCACAGGTTTTGAAAGTATTATTATTCGTCCAACTGTTGAAGAGACTGTAAAAGACATTACAGCTAGGTACACAATTGAGGAGCTGATTACGCAGAGAGCTCGCGTAAGTGCCGACATCGCAAGAGCACTGCAAGAAAACCTTAGTGTCCGCGGATTTTCATTTGAAAGATTCAATATTGTTGATTTCGCGTTCTCGATAGAGTTTAGCAATGCCATCGAACAAGTCCGTATTGCAGAGCAGAGCGCATTAAGAGCGTATCAAGACCTTGAGAGATCACGGCACGAAGCTGAGGCAGAGCGCGTAATGGCTCGTGCGCAAGCGGATGTTTTGAGGTATCAAGCGGCAGAGCTGACCGATACAAACTTGATGGCAATGTGGATTGAAAAATGGAATGGAGTGCTTCCGACTGTTATGACCGGTGAGGGAAATGGCATGTTCCTTAACTTTGGCATAAATGACATTCAGTCAACTGTTGAAACACCGCGAGCACCGGCAGCGACTGCTCCAATACCAGCCCCATCGGTAACAACACCCGCCGGTGTTGATTATGATACCGACTAGTACAACGTTTTAGATACAGGCTTGGCAGCCTATCTTACTCGTTGGAACATAGTGGATGTGCTAAAGAATGGAGCGATGGCAGGGGCATTCTTTGAAACATTTGTAATAAGTGAAATCATAAAGAGTTATGCAAACAAAGGAATATTGGACATACCGCTAACAATGCTTTGATTTGAATAGCAGCCCTCGTAGTGACCGATAAATGACCGACAAAAACCGCCGAATCAGCGATGAAACGGCGGTTTTTGAACAGATGAAATGCTTATATTGCACGATTGTTTAAGTATTTCTCCATATAAATAAAAATCAATCCCTCTGCCACTATTTGCTCTCTAAACTTTGTATACCCAAGGCGCTCATAAAGCCTCAGATTTCTTATGCTTTTATCACTCGTGAACAGTTCATATCTTTCAACTTGACTTTCTCGCTCAATCGCTAAAATCAGTTTTGTTCCGATAAATAAGCAAAGCACCGTGCAGCCTGTGGTTTCTAAAGAATGCGCAATGGCGTGTTGACAAAGTGAACACATCTGTATATAATTATTTTAGAAAGATAAAAAGAAAGGACGTGTGCATTATGGCTCAGCAATTCATCCACGTACGCGTAGAACCAACGTTAAAAAAAGATGCGGAAACCGTGCTCAACAGCCTAGGACTTACCATGACGACAGGTATACACCTGTTTCTAAACAGTGTCATCCGCAACAAAGGACTGCCCTTTGAGGTTAAGCAAAGCCGCGAAGAACTGCTGGGAGATAGGGTTGCCGAGATGGAACGCGGATTTCAATATGCGGTTGCCGAGGCGATGGAAAGTAATATTACTGGCGGATACCCAATCGCACTATATGATGAGATAAAAAAATGCACATATTTGGAATATCCTGACGGAAGGCGAGAGTATCTGGAATATCCTGACGGAAGGCGAGCACATATAGATGGATAAGCCAACGGTTTTGGTATATGCCGGTCCGAACGGATCGGGAAAGAGCACAATCACAAAAGGCTATCCAATTGTTGGAATTTATATTAATGCTGATGAGATAAAGCGACATCGCGGTTGCACAGATATTGAAGCAGCTCAGGAAGCCGAGCTGCTAAGAGAACATTTAGTAGCTTCGAAAATGGACTTTACATTTGAAACGGTGCTATCAACGGAGCGCAATATAATTTTGTTGGAAAAAGCAAAAAAGTCAGGATACAGGATTGAGAGCGTATTCGTTCTTACTGCAGATGCTGAGATTAATGTAAATCGGGTAAGGGTACGTGTGCTCAAGGGTGGGCATGATGTGCCTGAAGAAAAAATCCGCAGCCGATACCACAAGTCATTACAATTGATTAAGCGACTGCGTGCACTAAGTGATGCACTGGTGATCGTCGATAACACGGTACGTCCTGAGGTTATATATAAAAATGACGAAGCTGGAGAGATTTATTTATATAATGATTTCTGGAATGAGAACGATGTCAGAGAATTGACTCAATGCGAATAAGTGGGGTGCAATTGCTTTTAGGTAGGTAAACACTGATTAATCAGCGGACGATCACGTTTGCCATTTGGATAGCAGGGTACTATGATATCCTTCCAATGTACACAAGCATGCAGTTAGATACCGCACAGTATGTTTAATGCGAGCGTTGGATTTAATCAGTGTTTACTCAATTACTTTGCGCTTGAGCAAAAGAAGCGCATTGTGCATGTCACGTAACAGCCCGAGTAGATACATGGTGGATATATAAATTAAGATATTAAAGTTCCGTGCTTGCGAGTAGTGGAGTCAGGACTTTTACGAAGGAGCAGAGGTTTAGGTAAAGTAAACAAGGAGGGGGTAGAATGTCAAGAATACTCAGCAACCAACAGGGTGTTCAAGCAAGCGCCGCAGTCATAGGTTC
>Ga0131853_10000968_pt1 | contig 51903 bp, 53 predicted proteins | sample TergutLab28metaG_FD_92764 | JGI IMG/M metagenome (GOLD analysis project Ga0131853, IMG submission 92764) | Labiotermes labralis P1 segment gut microbial communities from Petit-Saut dam, French Guiana - Lab288 P1 (version 2) (version 2) | ecosystem: Host-associated > Arthropoda: Insects >...
ACAGTCTTTACTTAATAAAGCAACCAATTCCATTTCTCTTTCATTTAACCGTGTCATTGACAATCTCTCCTTAGATTTTAATATGGAGATTATTCCCATTTACACGGTTGTTGATACGCTCTCATATAAATAGTTGTGCTTTTACTAAGGAGGACTCTCATGAAGAAAAAACTTGTAGATTTACACATGCACACCTATTTTTCAGATGGGTCACTATCCCCTGAAGAAGTTGTGGAATTAGCTTTACAAAAGAATATAAAAATTTTGGCAGTATGCGACCACTATACCATTGACGGGCTTAAGCGGACGCGCATCGCCTGCGAGCGTGCCGGAATTGAATTTGTAGTAGGTGTTGTGCTTGACGTAGATTGGAACGGGAGCAGGCTTCATCTGTTAGGTTATAACTTCGACATCGAAGGAGTCCGCCCTTTAGCTGATTCAATCTTTGAAGAGCGGGAACTCTATAATCGGAGTATGATCGAAAATTTATCCAAGGATTTTACTAATGTATCTCTTGAGGACTATGATAAATACGACCGCGTTTTAGAAAGAGGCGGCTGGAAAGCTATCAATTATCTCTACGACAGAGGCCTTTGCGAAAGTTTGCTGGATTGCATGAAATACTACAAGTCTTACGCCACATATAAAGAAGTTATCCCCAGCATTAAAACCGCTTGCGAAATTATTCGTAAGGCAAATGGCGTCCCTATTCTAGCGCATCCTGGTTCCTATTGGGGTGGTGACACGGAAAAAACTCTAGCGCAATTAACAACCTTGCTCCAAGAAGGCATAAGAGGCATTGAGTGCTTCTACCCTCTGCATAGTAAAGAGTTCACTGCAATGTGCGTGGAATTCTGCAAGACCAATAATCTCTGCATTACATACGGCAGTGACTGTCATGGTTTATTCCTTCAAGAAAAGTATGGCAATATCTACGACATAGGCGCAATGCAAGTTGATGCATCGATGCTACGCTTAAATGGCATTACGCTCAACTAATGCCACAGCCTCTACATGCATTGTATGACAAAACATATCAAATGGTTTTACAAGCTTAAGTTCATAACCATGTTCAGCCAAGAACTTTAAATCCCTTGCCAAGGTATCAGGATTGCATGATATATACACCACTTTTTGGGGCTTAAGCTTTGTTATAGCTTCAAGGAATTTTATGTCGCACCCTTTTCTTGGCGGGTCTACGACTATTATATCGACATCCACGTCTTTATTAATAAACTCATAAATCTTCTCTTCTGCATTGCCTAAGATGAACTCCATATTAGATACGTTATTCTTATCGGCAGTCCACTTAGCATCATTTATGGCGTGAGGAGATGATTCAATTCCATATACTTTTTTTGCTGTTTTAGCAAAAAACAAGCCGATAGTGCCTGTCCCGCAATATGCGTCAATGATTATGTCATCCCCAGAGACTTCTACAATACTGCGAGCGCAGTCGTAGATTTTAAGAGCCTGAGCAGGGTTTACCTGATAAAAAGAATGAGGCGATATTTTAATATCGAACTCTCCCAGCCTATCCATAATATACTCTTTGCCCCAAACAAATTCATTATCTCTGCCCATTATAACGTTTGTGGCTTCGTTATTATAATTGAAACAGATACTAGAGACACCTTCTATTTGTGAAAGTTCTTCTATCAAGATATTATGATTTTTCGGTAAAGTTTTAACTTTTTCATTTAGAACCAAGATAACCATAACTTGACCTGTTCCAAAGGCAGACTTGACCACAATATGTCTTATCATGCCGGATAAGTTCTGCTCATCGTAGGCTTTTACGTTGCACTTGACCATATATTCATAAACTGCTTCTACAACTTCCCCCACAACAGAGCTTTGTATATAGCACCCTTGATTTTCTATAACCCTATGGCTATTTTTTGCATAGTATCCAATCTTTATCTCTCCGTTTTCTTCCCTAACCGGGATTTGCGCTTTGTTTCTGTACGCCTTAGGGTTGTCCATAGGCTCTATCGGCAAAATCTCCAAATCATTAAATCCGCCCAAGCGCTTTAGGCTCTCCCCTACTTTCTTCTCTTTGAGCCTAAGTTGTTCGGCATAATTCATATGCATAAGCGCACAGCCGCCGCATTTATCAGAAACCGCACATAGAGACGTAACCCTAACAGCGGATGGCGTAAGTATCTTCATGACCTTGCCATAGGCATAGGACTTCTTCACTTTGAGTATCTTTATTTCACAAATATCTCCGGGCAAGCAATTATCGGCAAAAATAACGAAATTCTCTGTCCTCCCGATGCCTTCACCCTTATTGCCAATATCTGTTATTTCTATTACACGCACATCATTTTTTTTAAGCATAGTCATCCTCTATCTCATCTCTAATCCATATATCGTCACCGCAGTTGAAAATAATCAAACAAAACTTGTCTTTTTCTTCCAATGCATCGTCAGCGTCTTCAGCACTTTTTACTTCGGAAAAGCCGCCCTCCGGTCGTCAGGCTTTCTTGCCGATGCCTCCTCGCTGTCAATCTTCGAGAATGCGTCGCCGACGCTTCCTCGCCTTGTGAAAAAAATACCGCGCTTATGTTCTGACTATTTTCAACTCCCATGACTATATTCACAAACTGTGCCATTGCACATACAATTCCTGCACTTAACGAAACTAGACGCAGGGTGCGCTTCCCCATGCTTTAGCATGTCACGCATGTCTTTCAGTACATTTTTTAGCATACGTCTAAGCTTGCCCGTATTTTTTATCCTAAACATATAGTCCTTGTAAATAATCCAGCCATAAGGCGGCCTATCACCAAAGTATTCCTCAGCAATTGCAAAGTAGGATGTAAGCTGCATTAAATCGCCAAAATAAGGCTCGTCCCTCTCGCCTATCTCTCCGCTTTTAAGCTCTACAATGAAAAGCTTACCACTTTTATGGCGATAAATGTAATCAGGTTTTCCGCTTATATCCAGCCTTTCACTTCTCATAACCTTGCCATACTCTATATCTTCTTGTGTTTTCAGGTCTTGCTTTTGGTCACTGTAAATAAGCCTGTAAGCCTTTCCCGGCAGTTTCGGCTGTGATTTTATACATTTATTTTTTTGGGCTACAAAAAATGAAACAATCCGAGCCGCAGAATAAATAATTAAAGCGGCAACGAAAGTATAGAAAACAACTTCGAACATATATACGCCTCATTGAACCTAGCAAAAGCAAATCTCAAACAAACTCTTATAAAAAATTCTGATAATACATATATCCTGCTATAATCGCCGCTATAATTATAATAACGATAGCAACTCGTCTAAACATGCCGCCAGGCTGCGACTCTTCCCCATACTTTGAATGAAAATTCTGCCCTTTTCTAAAATTACTGAAAGCCGTATCTCGAAGGCCAAGTATTTTGTTTCTTTCTTTATACAGCTCACGTATGTAAGCTGCACCGTAAAGCCTTTCGTAATACCATTGATATGGGCAGTAGGTAAACTTATTTATTTCATTTGCAGAAATTGACTTTGAGCCATTTTTCATTATAAACCTCAATTAGAGTGTGTTCACATAAAGCTGCTACGTGATTTTAAAGTTGATGTTTCCGCCCTTTTTCTTAAGATAGATCCACCCCAAAAAACTTCGATTTTCAGGGACCCCGGGACAAAAACGGCACTTTGCGTCACCGGTATCTTCCGTTCACTGTCGGCGCTCACTTGCAGATGAATCTGAATATGCTGCATTCTGCTCCTAACATAGCAAAAAATCAGAATCTTATTCTTAAAATTACTGCGTGATTATACTCAGAAGAATTCATGTAGTTCATTTTCGTGAACACACTTTTAATAACCCGACTTCCTTAAGTTCCTGGCAAACATTTTATGATATCCAACCCACATGCCTGAGGTATCATCTTTTACCACTGCGTCTTCAAACATTTTGGTCTTTGCGTCCAAGTCATCAGCCATATTTAGTAAAAATGCCTCTACAGTTTTAGGCAGCACTGGAGATCCGAATTCATATACGCCGTGGTGAGCTAGTAGCATGTGCTTTATTAAAAGCTCTAATTGAGACGGAAAACCCTCAATCTTAGCAGCATGTCTACTAACAAGTTCTGAACCCATTACCAAATGACCTATAAGCTGACCATCGTCCGTATAATCATTGACCGGAAATGGAGAAAGCTCAACAACCTTACCCACATCATGCAAAAGGGCGCCTGCTATAAGTAAGTCACGATCAACAAACTCATAAGTCTCGCTTAAAAAATCACATATCTTTGCGACGGCGACAGTATGCTCCAATAGTCCGCCCATATAGCTGTGATGCATCTGCTTAGCGGCAGAATGAGTTTTAAAACTTCCATGTATCACAGGATCTTCTAAAAAAATGCTCTCTAGAAGCTTTTTAATGTTCTGATTTTTTATTGACTTGATATAATCGAGGAAATTTTTATAGAGAATATCGATGTCTTTATCAGTTCGCGGCACATAATCGGCAGGGTCGTACTCGCCCTCTTGGCTTTTACGAATTTTTGCGACCTTCATCTGTAAGTCATTTTGAAAAGTTGTGATTACCCCATCTATCTTGATGTAGTCGTTTTCTTCAAAGCTTTGTATATCATTACTAAGTTCCCACACCTTTGCGTCAATAACTCCTGTTTTGTCCTGTAGCTTTAACGATAGATAAGTTTTGCCTGCTCGTGATTTAAGGCTATTTTTTTGTTTACATAAATAGTGCCCTACTATGCGCTCGTCCTCTTTAAAATCTTGTATAAATCGCATTTTGCCTCCAAAATTGTTTTATTGTTTTAATCAGGGCTTAGTATCAGAAGATTCGATTAGGTCGATTGTCGACTTAACGAATATATAATCAATAATCATAAAAAGTCTGCTATTCTATTAATAGTATAGCAGACTTGGCAGGTCTTAACAATATATATTCTAATTCTACGGCGGACTTATAATTATCCCGTCAGGAGCAGAGTTAAAAAATACATTTGGGATTTCAGCATTAATAACAGTATTTACAAGCGGAATCTTTCTTTCAAGTGCAATTTCACTGCTTTGCAGCGGGTTTATAATACTCATTCTCGCATTTACATTAAGCCAAACCTGAAAGTTAACCTGATTAATACCCACCGAAGAAAAAGATGAGCTGTAATCCACCATAACTTCACCAATTGGCATCAAATAGACCGTATACATTGGCCCCATATTAGCCATTACCCTTACGCCTGTGAGAGCACCGTATGGAATTTGTATTCGTTCATTATCCATCTCCATAAGTTCCCTAGACATATAAACTGCTATCTCATTAGCCAAACTGTTTATAAGTATCGTGTTTACAGACAGAGTGCTTAACTGTCCCTCTTCATTTATGAAAACACTATAAAAATCCTCTGTTGCAAGTCCTTGCCTATCTATTGCGCTAAGGGTTGAGTAATTGATGATTTCATTCATCCTTCCCCTTGCAGTTATTTCGGCAGCTTGCAAAGCAACAGGAAAAAGCATCGCATCAAGCCGTATAATAAAAGCTATACCAACAATGATAAAGAAAATTGGGAGCAATACAAAAAAGGCCTTGGATCTTTTCTTCTTTTCCTTGCTCTTTTTGGCTCCTCTATAAAAAAGCCTCTTCAGCATAAAAACCCCTCCTTACTTTTGTCTTAGAGATTGTTTTATATCCCGCTTATTACGAGTTTTTGAGAAAATTTATTTCCATACAAGGAAGCGTCGACGACGCATAATCAAAAATGTTACGCTAGGAGACGCTGACAGCGACCGGAAGATGCCGGCGGTGCGAAGCTCCGTTTTCGCCAAAGGCGAAAATCATGAGATGTATGGTGATAAATTTACCAAAAAGGCGTCAGAATGAAGATATTAAACATGCTCTTATTACGGGGTTATTTCAACTGCATTAATAGTCCTTCTTATAGTATATTCACCTTATCTTGTTTTTGAGCAGGTACCAAAAAAATTATCTTAAAATTTCATAAGGCCAACTCAAAATTCCACCAAAATCGTACACATGCAAAAATCCCATTTCGGTCAATATACTTGCGGCGATGCCGCTTCTTCTGCCGCTTCTACAGTATACTAGAACTGTTTGGGATATAGACGAAATAACTTCTTGCGCCCTCTCCTGAAGCGCATATTCGGGAATCAAAATAGCTCCTTCAATATGTCCTTCATCAAACTCCTCTTGCGTCCTGACATCTAAAATCAGCACGTCGCCTCTCTGCATCATCTCATGCGCTTCCGAAGGCGATATTCTCACATGCTGGGTACTTTCTATTTCTACGCCGCCGGCGCAATCATTCGCAAAGGGCCCTCATGGATGAAGAAAAAACCAGCCTATGATAGCAATATGTAATACAAACGCAATAGGCATGAGAAGTTTAAATTTCATATTCTGTGTTTTATGACTAAAAAGTATCATTCCAAAAAGTGCTCCAAGGCTCCCGGCGCAAAAAGCGCACAGGACGAGCGTATTTTCACTTACTCGCCATTTACCTTTCTTCGCCTTTAATTTATCAATGCCAAAGAGCAGCATCACTATAATATTCCAAACAGCTAAAGCTATAATTAATACATTCATGCCTGTGTATATCCCTCCAAACGCATCTTTTTATATTTAGCGAACTCTCCCGCCTCTAATGCGCACCTCATTTCCGCCATAAGATTATTGAAATAGTGTAAATTGTGCATAACAGCAAGCCGCATGGCAAGCATTTCTTTCGCCTTGAACAAATGGTGGATATACGCTTTTGAATGTGTAGCACATACCGAACATTTGCATTCTTTAGAAATTGGGCTATTGTCTGCTTTGTGCTTTGCATTTAGCAGGTTGAGCTTCCCCTCATTCGTATAAACATGACCGTGACGTCCGTTTCTAGCAGGAAGTACACAGTCAAAAAAGTCTACCCCTCGCTCTACAGCCTCTAACAAGTTCTCAGGCGTTCCAACCCCCATTAGATAAGTCGGCTTATTTTGCGGCAAGTGTGGCACTACTGCCTCAAGTATGCGATACATCTCTAAATGGCACTCACCAACGGCAAGTCCGCCGATTGCATATCCTTCTAGGTTCAAATCACTTATCACCTTGGCGTGCTCTATGCGTAAATCTTCATAAACTCCGCCTTGATTTATGCCGAAAAGTATTTGGCTTTTATTTATGGTGGTCTCAAGCGCATTAAGTCTGTTCATTTCATTAACACTGCGCACTAGCCATCTTGTTGTGCGCTCTATGGAAGCCTGTACATATTCTTTTTCCGCAGGGTATGGTATACACTCATCAAAGGCCATGGCTATTGTCGAGGCCAAGTTAGACTGTATTTGCATACTCTCTTCAGGTCCCATGAATATTTTGCTCCCATCCACATGGGATGAAAACAGCACACCTTCTTCCGTAATTTTTCTAAGAGAAGCCAACGAAAAAACTTGAAACCCGCCCGAGTCGGTAAGAATTGGCCCATCCCAAGCCATGAACTTATGGAGCCCGCCCAGTTTGTTTATAAGTTCATCCCCGGGTCTTATGTGCAAATGATAAGTATTTGAAAGAGCGACCAAAGTCCCTATCTGCTCTAAATCCAAGGCAGATAGAGCTCCCTTAATAGCGGCTTGTGTCGCTACATTCATAAACACAGGCGTTTGAACCACTCCGTGGTTTGTGTGGAGCTCGGCTCTCTTAGCAAGTCCTTCTACTGCTAGTAATTTGTACATGCATTCCCCTCGTTCACTAAAGTTTAAAATGCTCTTCTAGTATTTTCAGCGTACTTTCAACGGTGCTGAATTCATTTCGCATTATGCTAAATAAATTATACTTTTTGGCATCCTCAGCCATTTCTTTCGCTTGTATTTTAAATAATTCATTTTGTGTTTTAAACTTTTTTTCCGGATCTTTTAAAGATTTAATGCATTCAGTAAACTCTTTATGGTCATCTCGTGTGTAATAATCACGAATTATTAACTCACCCGGAGCCAACAAGCACGCAATTCTGTTATAATCAGAAATTTCCGCAATCAAACTAATAGGAGCCCAAATATCCGCCACAACCTTATTCCCCTGAGATAATTTGATGAGCTCGATAATCGAAAACTCTAGATATTCAGCTGAGCCATGATTATCATTTTTATCCGCCAGAAACTCTTCAACCGACCTGCTAAAGTACGCTTCCCAATCGATTTGCATACGCTTAAGCGAATTCTTTTGATACTTTTCATCAATGATAGACTGCCAAACCCTATAATTATCTTCTTGCCAATTATCACTATAGTGAATAAAACCGTGCCTTTTCGATAGTTCTTTTGCCATAGTTGTCTTTCCGCCACACGCAGTACCGGTTAAGAAATATACGTTTCGCAGGCTGTGCGCTAAGATATTTTCGGAAATGTTCATGAGCTCGCCTCCGTTCTGAAAGGTTTCTGTTATTATTTTAGCATATTTATCACCATCTGCCAACAAGGCAAATGTATGAGTTAATTTTGTCACACTAAATAATGAGTACTTATATTTCAAATAAGACATACTGTTGTCGGGTTTCATGTGATATGCTTAATTTAACAGTGGACAGTATTAAATGGCAATGGTGCATAACCTCGTTCCGCCATCTTTGCGTGCAAATTTCCCAGAATTCATCGTCGCGTGCAAAGTGCCCGTACTTCGCTTCAGTACTGCACTTCATACGCTCCTTGCCTACCGAAAAATTTGAGCGCAAATCTAACGAAATGAGGTTATGCACCATTGCCACTTACAAAACACTGCATTTTTTTATGTTATCGGAGGAATCACATGGAATCAACAGCAAAAAAACTATGGAACAGAGACTTTTCACTGCTAGTGATCGGTCAGCTCATTTCTATATTTGGCAACCAAGTGCTTAACTTTGCGCTACCGCTTTATATACTGGAAATGAGCGGGTCTCCCGCCTTATTTGGAACCGTTCTAGGACTGTCCTTTCTGCCGCTTGTAATAACATCCCCTATGGGTGGCATCATGGCTGACAGGCTAAAAAAACAGCGCATCATGTTTTGGCTCGATGCAAGCATAACAGCTATGATTGTACTATATATGATAATGAGCGGCCTGTTTGCGGCTGCAATCGTGCCCATCGTAATCGTAAAGCTTTTAGCTTTAAATGCTATACAAGGTATGTATATGCCTGCGGTGCAATCCAGTATCCCGTTTCTTGTGCCGAAAGATAAACTGGTTCAAGCAAATTCAGCTACCTCTGTCGTAAATACATTGTCAAATATTGCAGCACCGGCCGCAGCCGGTTTTTTTCTTGGCCGGTTTGGATTATTCCCTATATTAATAATCTGCGCCATATGCTTTGCAATTACAGCTATTATGGACTTGATGATCCGAATTCCATATAAAAAGCAACAAGCTGCAGAAACCGTCGCACAGATCGTGAAGCATGATATGACCCAAGCATTTCGCTTTGTAAAGGAGAATCCTATCTTAACAAACATCGCGATCATGATGTTTGTCATTGCAGCACTTAGCATCGGCATACTCATGACTGGAGTTCCGGTATTCATAACACAGCACTTGGAGATGAGTATGGAGCATATGGGCTTGGGCAGAGCCATAAGCTGGGGCGGTGCGCTTCTTGGAACTGCAATTGCCAGCTTTTTAGGAGAGAGGCTAACAATTCATAAAGTCCCTTTATTTGCAATGCTTCTCGGACTTTCGATGATGCCTATCGGCATAGTTTTGTTACTTGATATACATTATTTTGCAGCTTTTATAGTTATGATTGCATCAGATTTTATCTTTACCGTTTTTGTACTTCTTTATATGATTGCGATGATGACTTATATACAAAAGATTACACCAGAAGAGCTTGTCGGGAAAGTCATGTCTCTTTTCTCTGGACTCCCCTTTGTGGCAGGCGGGCTCGGGTATCTTATTTTTGGGATACTCTTCGAGCAATTCTACTCACTGTCGTGGCTGATCGTTTTTGTAACGGCGTTTATTTGCTGTATTACGGTGTTACTTTTTCGTAAACATTTTGCAGGCAAGAATATCAATGAGCGTTCTGCAGGCTATAAGTATTCTGGACAGCATTAATATCTGCTTTTGCTTAAAATTTCTTGTGTTCTTGCCTTCCTTACCTACTTGTGTTATGGTTATAGTCATAAACTAGAGAGAAAGATTGGTGAGCCACACATGGACATTAAACTTATCGCAACTACCACCTTTGGGCTAGAGGCTGTTGTAAAACGTGAGCTTGAGCGAATAGGTGCTGAGAATATTTCACTATCTGATGGCAGAATTGATTATACGGGGGATTTTCATACTATAGCCAGGAGCAATCTATGGCTTAGAAGTGCCGATAGGGTTATGATTAATTTTGGAGAATTTGAGGCCAGAAGCTTTGAAGAATTGTTTCAAGGAGTGAAAGCTCTCCCTTGGGGTGATTTGCTTGAGAAGGATGCTAATTTCATAGTCACCGGTAAATCCGTTAAGAGCCAGCTCTTCTCCGTTCCTGATTGCCAAGCGATAACTAAAAAAGCTATTGTTGAAAAACTTAAGCAAAAGTACAATATAGACTGGTTCTCTGAAACCGGCACCGAGTATAAAATCCAAGTCGGCATATTAAAAGATATGGTTACAATAGCTATAGATACTACTGGAGCCGGGCTTAACAAACGCGGCTATCGAGAAACATCCGTTTCAGCTCCTTTGAAAGAGACTTTGGCACATGCTCTAATTGATCTCAGCTATTGGAATAAAAGCAGGATTTTGGCAGATACTATGTGTGGTTCGGGCACTATTCCTATTGAAGCGGCAATGGTTGCAAAAAATATAGCCCCGGGCCTTACTCGTAAGTTCCAGTCTGAAAGCTGGCCTTTTATTGATTCCTCTGTTTGGAAGGATATGCGAGGGGAAGCGTATTTGGCTATAACTACAGACGCTACTGCTCAAATCTATGGCTCTGATATCGACCCAAAGGCAATAGCGCAAGCTAAAGTGAATGCTGAGATTGCCGGAGTGGACGATATTATTAACTTTCAGGTTCACGCCGCCAAAGACTTTGTGTCCCCGGGGGAATATGGAGTGCTAATTTCAAACCCGCCGTATGGTGCAAGGATAGGCAATTTTGATGAAATAAAAGATCTTTATGCGGGATTTAAAAGATTTATGGACGCAAATCCTTCATGGTCAATGTATGTTCTTACTACCGATGAGGAAGTCGAGCAGTATATGAAGCGCAGAGCCACAAAAAAAAGGAAGCTCTATAACGGTAATATTAAAACTGACTACTATCAATTTATAGGCCCTAGACCACCAAAGAGTATATAGATAGGAATTAAGGCCATCACCTAGCTTATAGAAAGACTTGATCTTCATGAACAAAAACATACTTGGATACTTAGCTAATTATAATATGCCAAGAATTGGCGAAAACCGGCGATATAACGAGATTGATGGGCTGGTTTTCGCTATTTTTTCCTCTGCTCCCATAGGGCCTGATGTTAGGTGGCTTAAAGACTTTTTTCCTATTGATCCTATAGGTAAAACCATGGGCGAATTATCTGAGATACTTATTGATATAGACAATAACGACCTTCTAAGCTGTAGGTTCGGATTTAGCATAAGCGGGGATTATGGAAATCATTTAGAGTTTTTCACCCACATAGCCATGAACAATCGCTATAAAGGCATAAAAATAACAGGCTTTGATTACAGTAACGATGGATTTTGCCAATTTTCAGCCTTTACATTTAAGATTTGCGCAGAAGAGTATGTAATAGCCTATCGCGGGACTGACAATTCCCTCGAAGGCTGGTATGAGAGCATAAGGCTCTTTCATGACAATGTAGCTTCAAGGCAGCTTGCACTTAACTATCTTCAAAGTGAAATAGAAAAAAACAAAGGAGTTTTCAGACTTGTTGGGTATTCAAAGGGTGGGCATTTAGCATTATGCGCCGCTATCATGAGCGACACAAGATTAAAGACAAATATCCGCAGCATAATTAATTATGATGGCCCGGGCCTTTCTACGGAATTTATCGAAAAATATCATAAGAGTATATTGCTTTTACAGCATAAGGTTTATCGCTTTTCCCCGGCCAATGCACTGATTTCATCAATGCTTTTTGGCCATGATATCATGTGCTATGAAAAAAACAAAAGATATATTAAGCCTTACGGGCTAAAAATGCCACCGACTCAACACAATTATTTCAATTGGCTTGTAGTCGAAGGCAAATTTAAACAAGCTCCTAGAAGCAGTTTAAGCATTTCGTTTCAAAATGTTTCAGAGAGAGTTCACCATCTGTACAGTCTAAAAGAGCTCGAACGAATCTCTGAGCAAATTTATGCGCAGGCTTCAGGTATATATAAAGATGAAGATAATGTGCTAAGTCAATTTGACGTATTGACATTTTTCTTTACTATTGCGCTAAAGCTGATGGCAGCGTCAAGAGAATAAGGCTAGGGTGTATTTAACACCCTCTTCTGCACCCAATCCTAGTCAATATATCTTCTTCATTTAGCTTATACGACAACGTCATAAGTGAATCAGTCAAATGAACGTTCTCAACTTTTACATTATCCGGTGCTTTTATATCGATGCTGGAAAAATTCCAAATACCTTTAACACCGTAATCTATCACGGTTTTAGTGACGCTTAGCGCACTGTCTTTCGGCAGTGCTAAAACTGCTATGTCCACATGATTGTTCGAAAGATAGTCCTCAAGGCGAACTGAATTATATATTTCTATCCCGCATATGCTTAGTCCCACAAGGCGCGGGTCCACGTCAAAGATAGCCACGAAATTAAAGCCACGCTTTTGGAAGCGAGCATAATTAACAAGTGCTTGCCCGATATTGCCTGCACCTATTAAAACCATCGAGTGCTGTTTTTCAAGTCCTAAAATGTTTTTAATCTCACTATACAAAAGTTCAGTATTATAGCCATATCCTTGCTGACCAAAACACCCAAAATTATTCAAATCTTGACGAATCTGGGATGCGGTTACGTCCATTCTGTCGGATATTTCTTTAGATGAAATGCGAGTTATTCCATCATCTAAGATGTCACCCAAGTACCTATAATAACGAGGCAGCCTTTTAATGACAGCCAGTGGAATATTTTTATTAAATTGCATTCTGCCACCTCCCGATATTTTGAATATATTATAACTGATAAGTTAAATATTGTCAATTTCATAACATGCTGGTATACTGTAATTTAGATGTATAGTCAATCTGATTATTATGAGTTAGATTAAATCGGTCTAAACGAACTTGTTCGTTTTACCTATCAAAATTCAATGTACAATATTGACTCATACTTTTTGCATAGCGGCAAGTTTGAGTCAGGCCATCTGAGTTCGTTTTGTGAACTATTTCTAACCCTATATTAAAACCAATGGTTTGAGCGGCGCCCCGAAATGGCGAGGTGATACCGTTTCGGGATATTTAAACCGCGACAAAGTATTGTACTTTAATCAGGGCTTAGTATCAGATGGGGTCGTCTATGTCGCTTGTCGTCTTAAACGACCATATGAGCGTAAAAAGGAGGAGCCTGATGATTCTATCGGCTGCAAATATATCAAAATCGTTCGGTGCAGACTTGATAATAGAAAATATTACATTTCATATAAATAGTGGCGATAAGCTTGGAATTGTTGGCGTCAACGGTGCCGGCAAAACTACATTGATGAAAATTATAACCGGCGAGCTTGAGCCTGACTCAGGCATTGTGTCTATGGCATCCGGTGCCTCTAAGGGCTATATTGCCCAGTTGGGCGGCTTAAGCGAACAAGCGACTTTAGAGGAAGAGCTGCTGTCAGTTTTTGACTATATTATGGAGCTTGAGAAGAAACTTGAACTTCTAAGCCATAAAATATCCGAAAGTACGGGCAATGAGCTTAAGGCGGCTATGGACGAGTATGAGAAGGTAAGTTTTGAAATTGAGGCAAACAACGGCTACGAATACAGAAGCCGAGTGCGCGGGGTTATCTCAGGGCTTGGCTTTAATGGCGATGAATCAAAGCCTATATCTGTAATGAGTGGTGGGCAAAAGACAAGGGTTGCACTTGGTAAATTGTTACTGCGAAGCCCTGATGTACTTCTTTTAGATGAGCCAACAAATCATTTGGATCTGAGCTCAATTAAATGGCTTGAAGACTTTATTAAAAGCTACCCTAAATCTATTATTGTAATCTCACATGATCGCTATTTTCTTGATAAAACCGTAAATAAGATATTGGAAATAGAAAATAAGCATTCCGCCATGTTTAGGGGCAACTACTCCTTTTTCGCAGCAGAAAAAGAACTTATAAGGCAACATGCTCTTAAACGCTATTTAGATCAGCAGAAAGTTATAAAAAAGCAAGAAGAGTCTATTCGCCTTTTAAAATCTTATAATAGGGAAAAAAGCGTAAAGCGAGCGGAAAGTAAAGAAAAGCAATTAGACAAAATGGAGAAGTTTGAGAAACCGGAAAGTCTTCCGGACAAAATTCGTATAGATCTAACTCCAAAAATTCAGAGTGGTAATGATGTTATGTTTCTCAAGGGCTTGTCAAAGAGCTTTGGCGAGAAGCATCTGTTTAGTGATCTGTCACTTGAGATAAAAAAAGGCGATAAGATTGCACTCATAGGCCCTAACGGTATTGGTAAAACGACTTTGTTCAAAATTGCTATGGATGAGCTTGTGGCTGATTCAGGGGAAATAATACTAGGAACTAAAGTAAAAATTGGCTATTACGATCAGAGCCTTAAAGGATTGTCTGAAAACAAAACCATAATAGAGGAAATATCAGATGCCTACCCCAAGCTTACTCTAGGCGAGATACGGAATATTTTATCTGCCTTTGTTTTCTATGGAGACGATGTGTATAAAAAAATCAGTAGCCTATCTGGCGGCGAAAAAGGCCGTGTTTCTTTAGCTAAAATTATGCTCTCGGGTGCTAATTTCTTAATTTTGGACGAGCCTACAAACCATTTGGATATTGTGTCAAAAGAAATATTAGAAGATGCTCTAAAAAGCTTTGATGCAACAGTTTTATTCATATCCCATGATAGATATTTTATAAATGCGGTAACGAATAAAATATTTGAAATGGATGGGTCGGGTGTTTCAACTTACTTGGGAGATTATGACTATTATGTCTTGAAAAAAGATCAAATGAGTAAGGAGAACGTGGAGTCCGCTCCATTAGCTGTACAAACTGAGGTAAAAAACGATTGGCAATTAAAAAAGGAAAAGGAAGCCGCACTAAGAAAGCAAAAAAATCGTATCAAACGACTTGAGAGTGAGATTGCAGATACGGAATCGCATATAGAGAAGCTCTCGGAGGAATTAGTTAATCCTGAAATCGCCTCTGACTATGAGAAGGTAGGCGAATTATATAAAGAGAAGGAAGCAGCGGAAGGACGGCTTTTAGAGTTGTATGAAGAGTATGATGACTATGTATAAGTACCAGATAAATAAGTACAGTTCCTAGACAAGGAGAAAGATTCTTACCATACCCCTCTAAGGTACGGCTGGTTCTTTCGACGATGGATAGAAGAAAAATGTCATGCTTATTGGTTAGTTTTTTATGTGCATTTGCGATAAGAGAGGTTTGAAGAGTTGAAGATTATTTCTCCTATATATTTTAGTGGATTTTCTAAACGAAATTGGCTTTATTGGCTGTCAGATGATGAAAATAGTTACATGCGCCAATATCCAAGGGCTACTATAGCTTTTTGCATAATTATGTGGACACTTTTTCTGTTGCCATCTATTTTGTTCGTGTATAGTTTGATTGTTTTAACAAGAAATGATGTATATATAGTAGGACCGCTTGCTGGCTTGGGATTAATCGGCTGTATATTAATTGGATGGGGATTTGGCAATATAATTGCTGCTTTTATGCATATATATTTGGGGCATCGCGCTACGATTGTGTTCATACTGGCTGGAGCGATGTTTATACTAATAACTTATTATTTAATTTTTTTATTTGCCTAGGAAAATAAAAAATCATAATCTTATACTAATACCTAATTTAAACCCAAGGTTTTCGCGGCTTAAATCACCCCTAAACGGCTTCGGCTCGACGTTTCCGAGCGCCACTCAAACCTTTACTTTTAATCTAGGATTAGTATTAACAGGAGCTTAACATGGAAAGACGAGATAAGAACAACTACTACTTAGACATAGCCGAATCTGTATCGCAGCGTTGCACATGCTTACGGAGGCATTACGGTGCTGTCATTGTCAAAGATGATGAGATTATATCCACAGGATATGTAGGAGCGCCTCGTGGACGAAAAAATTGCTCGGACTTAAAAACGTGCATACGAGAAGAGAAGAAGATAGCCCGTGGCGAGAGATATGAGCTTTGCCGCAGCGTCCATGCAGAGGCAAACGCCATAATCAGCGCTGCCAGAAAAGACATGATATCTGCCTCAATGTATTTAGTTGGCATTGACATGAGTTCGAATAATTACATAGAGAATGCAAGTAGCTGCGCAATGTGCAAAAGACTAATCATTAACTCTGGTATTTCAAAAGTGTTTATTCGAGATAGCAAAAATAAATATCGTGTAATTACTGTTGAGGACTGGATTGTTAATGATGATTCGTTGGAGGCAATGCTTGGATACTGAGGTGAGTCATCTGTTTAAAAATAAAAGAATCATTATATACAGGCATACAAAAGCAGATACTCTTTTATTGGGGTATCTGCTTTTGTGTGCGAAGGTATAGAGAAATTTCCAGGACTGATTTAGGCTTCAGGAAAAAACAGTAGCTATATGAATCTATCCAGATATTCAATCCACTTCTCACAATGAAATTCATCTCAGACTTTATACTCACATGAACAATGGCCGGAACCTTTTCGATCTTATGTTAAAATCGTCTCATCCTATTATCTCCACGTTCCTAACTGCGGTGCGATTGTCATTTTTACACTTTTAGGGTCGAGTGATTTTACAAAAGAATCTGCAGTGCAGTCTGTGAATATTTTGTTTGAAGCTTCCTTTAATTGCTCTGCTGTTTCCCAATGTTGAATCATTATCCACATGTCGCTTTGTTCATCATAAATTAATTCAGAATCAATGAACCCTGATTGTTTAGAGTGGAAATTTTTTTCTAATCCGTCAACGATAGTGATAAATTCTTCTCTCGTTATATTGGCCGCCAATTTCATAGTAACTATTTCCGTGATAATGTACATAGAAATACCTCCTGTTTTTTCTCTTAGTGTAAATTAAAAAAGTCCGGAGGTATTGAATAAAAAGGACACTTACCTATAAATATATTCTACATTCTCTTTTATTGTGTTTTTTTCTAGCTGAAAAGCACGAGGGGATACCCCTGAATACTTATGAAATTCCCGTATAAAGTGTGCTTGATCAGCAAAGCCATTATCATACGCTATATCTAAGAGCTGACTTGGTTTTTGATAAACTAACTGATTCCCTGTTTTTTGAAATCGTTTTATTGAGTGTAAAATCTTAGGCGTATAACCTGTATAGTATTTTACATTGCGGGAAAATGTTTTTGTATGTATCTCATGTTTTGCACAAAATGATTGTATGGTGTGGTCAATATCTGATTCTAAAAAATCAAGAATTAGCATCGCCTTATTAATATAATCATCCGTGACTCGAAGTTCAAAGCACAAAGCTCTTTCAATATTGTCAATTATGGTTTCAGAAGCATCTCCATTTAAAATTGAAAACTTTAAATTTTGAGCCAAAGGCATTGAAATTTCAAACAAATCCACAACTTTGTCATTTATACTTGCTAAGGATTTATTAATAAATGGATAAAGTCCAAAAGGATAAAATGATATTCCGAAAACTCGGATACATCCTGCTTGGCAAATATAACTATGCTTGCTCCTCAGACCGTTTATGTGGAATGGGGTGGCCTGAACATAATGAGAATCTACCTCATAGCCTATGTTTCCCGATAAATTCAAAATTATATCAATACAATCTGTCGGTAGAAGTTTATAGTAAATATTCGCATCCTCAACTTCCAAGTACCACAAGAATTTTATCCAAGGTGCAAGGCATTCATTTTTTATAGCGTACCTAGTAATATTAAGCATCCTTAAATCACCGCTATCCCATTTAGCATTTGAATTATTCAATTATGCAAATTATAATAATATGTTGTTCTGCTAAGCGGCACGCAATTCAACTGTATATACATACTTGATAGCTTGATGGGCCTGAACCAGGGACATAATAGAAATATACAATCTCTCTTTCTTCTACTCCAACTGTCTCTTTATGATAAACAATGGCTTTATACCTTGAAAATGAATGGTATAATCCCTTTAAAGCGCAACAACTGTATGTCTAAACCGTACTAAGCTTATTCTGTTAACTATCTCCATTCAACTACATCGTCAAATTCTTTTCTGGGCCTGAGGTTTGGAGCTTCATCTGCATAACCAAAAGATACTGCCGCTATTAATTCGTTCTGTGAATTAAAGTAATTACTCAGCTCCCTATAAGCGAAAAATATATCGCAAATCCATAAACTGCCAATACCAATATCCGTTGCAGTCAATAACATATTTTCTATAGCTGCTCCTATAGATTGCACATTTGCTATGTGGTAGAATTTATTCTCAATACTTGTTTCGTTCCACAAGTAGCTGCTCTCTGTATTAAAGATAAATAAACTATTAGGTAAAAGCCCATCACCGTTTTTTTCATTTTCGATGCCTGCTCGCACTGCCTCTAACATATTGCTTTTCTCTTCTTTACTAGTTATAACAATAAATTTCCACGGTTGTCTGTTCTTAGCAGACGGAGCTTTAATTGCTGAATCCAATATTTTTTCAACAATTTCTCTTGGTATTTCTTTATCAATAAATTTACGAATACTTCTTCGTCTTGAAATTGAATCCATAGTTTCCATATTTAACAACCTCACAAAATAAGAATTTTCTACTATAGCATCTCGAAAAGGCAAAACCACTTTCCTAATTTCTATATTTCCTCGTCGCCTAGAGTCCCTATCCCCAACTTATTCATCAAAAACTTTGCATTCGTCGAGTCTGACTTTCCATAATTAAGTTTATAATCAAACACAATTTCATCCTTTTCATACTTTTCCGAAAAGCTATAATTCTTCACCCTCGTATAATCATCCTCTAGGTTACAAAGGGCTAAGTCATGAGTAGTTACAAGTCCCACAGACCCCTCACTGTCAAGGCTTTTTATTACAGTCTGTGCACCTTCTAAGCGGTCTTTAGAATTAGTTCCCCTAAACATTTCGTCAATAAGAAACAGAGTTGTCTTTCCCTTACAATCGTCTATTATACCTTTGATTCTCTTAAGTTCCGCATAGAATGTCGAAACGCCTTCCGACAAATCATCAGACACACGCATAGATGTTGATATGCCTATATTCGGCATCTTAAATTCAGAGGCACAAACAAAGCCGCCTGCAAGTCCTAAAACCATATTAATGCCGACAGTGCGTAAGAACGTGGTTTTGCCTGACATATTCGAACCGGATATTATAAATATTTCATCATCAAGTTTCACGTCATTATTAATCCGCTTTTCAGCATAAATTAAAGGATGCCCTAGATTTTTTGCTTCGAAGGAGTTTACGTGGGCTATCACAGGTATACAGCTATTTGAATCGACAAGACCTAAGTTTGCAAAACAAAGAAGCGACTCCAAATCGCCTAATGCTTCGAACCATCCCTCAACATAGTCTTGGTACTCGGCTTGCCAGCTTCTTAGTAAATATAAGCAATAAAAGTCCCACAGAAAGAATATATTCAACAGAAAAAGCATAATGCCGCTACGCCTCAAATCAATAAGCATTATTATCCTGTCCAATTTTTTAATGGCCTCGGATGCCACTATGCCGTTATCGGATTTTATTTTAGATTTAATGCTTTTAAGTGTAGGCGAATCAAACCCACGCCGCTCAACCATATTAAAAAGTTGCGAATACTCTCCTATCCTATAGCCACCGCCGGCAATTTTTCCCAAGGATCCTGGAAACTTAAATGAACAGAAAACCCACGCCGCAATATGAATTGCCAAAAGCACTGTAGCATAAAGATAAAACTCAGAAAGCTGCATAAAAAACGTGACTAGCATGAATACTGTCGAAAACACTGGCAAGACTATCAGATAGCTATAAATAGAAGGCATGTCCCTCGCACGCTCGCTGCCTTTCAGAATGCTTATAAGCTCTTTAATTTCGCCCTTGAAGCGAATCTTGGAGCCATGGAGTTGAAAGTCTGAAGTAAAATTTTTACTAGGCGAAAGCTCCCAAACAGCTTTCTGCCGGCCTTTGATTTCTTCTGAAACAAAATTCGAATCCGTCAAGTCTTTAGCAAACTTCTGTCTGCCGTGAGAAGTTTTTGTAATGTTTAAGTATTGGAAAAGCGAATTTTCACCAAATATATCCAAGTCATCGCTATATTTATGGCCCTTGTCTATGAACTCTTCTCCAACGTCTTCAAAACTGCCCCAAGTTCCGTCTATTCTGGCCAGATAATCTTCATTTATCTTTAGCTTAATTTTTGCATCTTCCAGTTTCTTTTCAGACTTAATCTGGACAATAGACAGTAGTATTAAGAGCTGTGTAAACACAATGCTTAAGAAAATCAATATAGCGTTAAGATTACGAAAAAGCAAAAAGATAAATACTATGATAAGCACCAAAGATATTAATTTAGCATTGCCAAGCTTTTTATGGAGTACGCTAAGATCTTCTATGCTTTCTTTAGCATCCCAAACTTCAAGTTCAAATTCTCTGCGCAATTTTTTACACCTCTGCTTCTAAAGTTTCTAAAACTATCTTGCATATATATAATTTGTTTCTCGCAAACCTGCTGATCCGGTTAAAAATTTGCCAGGGGCAAATTACGCTCTAAAAAATCGGCTCAACATTAGATATGTGCTATTGCTCTCACATAATCCCTTAAATTCTTTCGTCTTGCGTATATAACGTTTACGGATATCCTAAGTATATGATCAGCGATAATAGCCATCCAAATAAAACTTATATCAAGCCTGAGCACCCAACCAAAAAGTACAACCAGCGGCACACGAACCAGCCAAATACCTGCAAAAGATATGTACATAGGAATTCTTTTGCCGCCCGATGAGCGGATAAATCCACCATATACCCTACCCATAGTTTGCGGAATCATGGCAAAACCCATTAAAAAAACATAGCCCGCTCCGATTTCTTGCAATTCAGGATTATTAGTAAGTATCATCATAAGCTGCCTTGGGACACTGAATAAAATAATCGAAGAGACAGCACCAACAACCATTGCCATCTTCCAAATTTGCGAATAATAAACTCTATACAATGGCGCATCTCTTTGCCCAATTGCACGGGCCGCTAGGGTAGTTGCTGCAACGACAAAGCCTTGCGCCGGCATATCTGTAAGCATTTCGGCCTGTATGCCAAGCTGGTAAGCTGCGTAATAAGTATTGCCGTAACTTAGAAGAATCACACTCATTACAATGGCTGCAACCTGCCAAAACATAAACTCCATAGCCGCCGGCAGTCCTATCGAAAAGTAATTTTTAATCTCGGAGGTGTCAAGGCTTAGAAAGGCCTTGCCATGTGACGCCATGCGAAAAGGACCGCGCTTTCTATACAAAGCATACAGCCCTAAAATCGCACCGCAAAACTGAGCAATAACGGTTGCATAAGCTGCACCCATTATTCCAAAACCACCTATAGGACCTATTCCAAATATAAGAACATAGCCTGTACTTATGTTTACGATATTTAGTATAATAGCTATGAACATAGGAGTTTTTGTATCTCCCTGCCCATTTAGCGATGCAGTGTTGAAGCTTATCGCAGCCATGAACGGTAGTGCCCAAACTAAGACTCGAGTATAATCTACCGCAAGATACACCAAATTCCTATCATCTGTGAACAAGCTTAAAATTTGCACTGGAAACAAAGTCACAATAACAATCGCCAAAACAAGCATGGGAATGGCGGTTAAATAAGCTTGCTCAATAGTTCGCCTGCATTTATCAAATTCACGCTTTCCGTAATACGTAGCCACCATAACAGTAGCACCTATTGCAAGCCCACGAAACAACACAAAGAAAATACGATATACTATATTGCTGATGCCCTGAGCTGCTATATCATCCGCCAGAAGCCTCCCTACCATAGCGGTAAGCACAATGCCCGCCACCAATTGCAAAGTATTTTCCATCACAATTGGTACCATAAGGTGGAGGATTTCTTTGTTTATTCGATTTTTGTTGTAGGTAATTTCCATTGGGTTTATCCCAGCTCTTTCAATATGATAGCAGTTACATCTCGTATATCTTTGGCGCTAGACTTAGAGCCGCCTGGCTCAAAATTCCCACCACGAACTGCGTAGAATACAGCAAAGTCCTCGTAGTCGGTTGGATATCCATGGTCAGACATATAAGAGGAAGATCTGAAAGAGAATCCTTTTTTTGCAGCGATTCCGTAATAGGTAAGATTTTTATACCCACTCTCTTCCATCTCTTCTTGCGTTAGGAATCGCCCGAACCAAGGATGGCTTTCAATATCCTTAATTGCTTTTCTGAAAAATGCACTTCCGCCACATTGCTCATAAAGTTCTGCTGCAAAAAATTTGCTCAAATTTATCGTGCGATCAACATCCAAATGGCTATGGTCGGAACAGATTAGCACAGTTCGCGCTCCTGCCACATCAAGAATTTGCCCTAAATTCTTATCAAGACTCTTTCTAGCTATGTCCAATTTCTCCGACTCCCCGCCTACTTTATGGCGAAACGCATCGTAGGCAATCAAATGAATCAATGTCAAATCTGGATTTTTAGTGCGTAACAAATCACAAGAAACAGACGTAGCAAAATCATCCAAATACGGCTGAGTTGTCCCTGTAACCGCACCTAGAAGCTTCCAGCCATATTTCAAAATAGATTTTGGTTGAAAAAAGGGGCTGCCTATACACATCCCTGGCATATTCCATCTAATTTCTGCCCCGCAAGTCACAGGCCAAAGAATTGCAGCAGTAGTCATGCCTTTTCTATGAGCGTAATCCCAGATAGTTTCGGTCTCGATATATTTTGCTCTCCTAGACCATCCGGTGCTGGCAGCACTCCGATGATTTGAAATAATGCCGTGCTCATTCGGTAATTTGCCTGTAGAAATTGTTGTGTGAGCGGGCTGTGTGTTAGTTACAAAAGATGATTTAAGCCCACTGACGTAAAAAGATTGTTTTTTAAATTTTGCAATATTCGGGTATTTTTTACTATCTTCTGCAAGTTCCTCAAATTCCTTGTCGCCTACTCCGTCAAAGCTTATTACAATAATTGACATAATTAATACCTGCATTTTATATGCTGGTTTCAGTATATCAGATATTATTTGAATTTACAAGGCGATTTGGATTAAAAAACACCGTACAAGCCATGTTTTAGGCGAGGTTTTAGACCTTACCTATTCCCAGCACCTTCTCCATTCCATAGGCAAATTTAAGCAGCTCAAAATCACCCCTTGGCTTTCCTACGATTTGTAGCCCCATTGGCTTGTTGTCCATGCTAAAGCCCGCAGGAACCGCAGCAATAGGGCAACCGGTCATAGTCCAATGCGAAACCACTTCCATCCACCTAAAATATGAATCCATTTTCTTACCTGCAATCTCTGTCGGCCAATTAATGTTTTTATCAAACGGAAAGACTTGCGCAGTAGGAACTGCTATAAAGTCATATTCTTCAAACACATCAAGCAAGGCAATATATATTTCAGAACGAATGACTCCTGCAGAATATAAGTCTGATATTGTGTACTTTTGGGAGCTTTCGTATTCAAATATAGCTTCCGGCTTCAAAAGCTTTCGCATGTCAGGGTCATCATAGAGTGGCTTTAATTGCACCGAGCCAAAATGTCGAATTGGAAGCCATACCTTCTCCCAAAAGATAGCAGGGTCAAAAAAAGGTTCCAACGGCTCAACAATTACGCCTCCATCCGCTGAAAGCTTTTTAAGTGCCGTTTCGCAGATGGATAAAACTCCATCTTCCATCGGCAAATACCCGCCTGCGTCGCCTATCCATGCAATCTTTGCATTCTTGATATCTGTATCTAACCTCTCGCAAACATTGTCGGGTGTTAGAGCCTTTAACTGCGCATCATCTTCAAGAGAGGATGGAACTCTTTTATCATAACCGGACATAGTAGCAAGCAAAAGCGCTAAATCAGGCACATTTCGCGCCATAGGGCCTTTAACAGCACAATTCTGGTAGAATAGATCAGAGCTCGGCGAAGGCACACGCCCCCAAGACGGACGGAACCCAAATATATTACAAAACCCTGCCGGATTTCTAAGGGATCCCATAAAGTCACTGCCATCTGCCACCACTTGCATATTAAGTGCTACTGCACATGCCGCTCCTCCGCTTGAGCCTCCGCTTGAGAGCTTCGGGTTATAAGGATTTCCCGTAGCTCCGTAGATTTCGTTGTATGTATGTGAGCCAAAGCCCCACTCGGGAGTATTGGTCTTTCCGATGATGATTGCACCTGCTTTTTTCATCTTACTCACAAGAGAGCTATCTTCCTCTGGCAGTCTGTCTTTATACCCTAAATATCCGTTTGTGCTAGCGACTCCTATTGTGTCTTCCAAATCTTTGATTGCCTGAGGGAATCCGTGCATCCAACCTTCATATGCACCCTTAGAAAGTTGCGCATCTTTTGCTCCCGCTTCACTCAGCAATTCTCCGCGTGATCTTAGCGCCACTATAGCGTTAACATCAGGATTTACTTCATCAATTCTGTCTAAAAATGCCTCCATCACTTCGGAACAGGACACGTTGCGCCTAGATATTTCCTGAGATAAGCGCCATGCAGGTAGGTCCGTTATGGAAGGGTTTTGCGATTGGTCATTAACTGACATAAGGTCCCTCCTTTGTAGTTAGATTGTTCATTAGCGTTATTATAAATGCTTTGGGAGTAGAAGTAAATGGGGCTTTGGGTATATCGAAAAATTAGTCCAAACAAATAAAAACGTTATAAGCTGTTAATGATACATTGCCGCTTGTAGGCTTTGCATCATTAACAAGCCTAGCAACCCTCTAATTTTCGAAATAATATGTAGAAAGGTATACATTTTAATTTAGGGAGAATATGTTACACATACATACTCTATTGACTACCCGGTTCTCAGATTATATACTATAGTCAACAAAACATTATCCTGGAGGTTTTTATATGAGTGAAGTTTTTAAAAAAGCACAGTCGCTTAAAGGTTTTATGACAGAAGCAAGAAGACATTTCCATCAATATCCGGAATTATCCCACAAAGAGTTCGAAACGACAAAATACATAAAGAACTCACTCCAGGAAATGGGCGTGGCTTTACTAGATATAGAGTTTAACACGGGCTGCATCGCCATAATTAAAGGCGAAGGGCCGGGCCCTGACGTTGTTACCGGAATTCGTGCGGACATAGACGCACTGCCTATCATTGAAAATACCGGTGTCCCCTATTCGTCAAAAAACGAAGGTGTTATGCACGCATGTGGTCATGATGGCCATACTGCTTGCCTTCTTGGCGTTGCGAAACTTTTAAATGAGTCTAAGGACAAATTCAGCGGCACTGTCATGCTTATTTTCCAGCCAGCAGAAGAAGGCGACCGCGGCGCACATATGATGCTTGAGAACGGCGCATTTGATAAATATAAGCCTGATGAAATAATCGCTCTTCACGCTTTCCCGGCAGTTTCTACTGGAAAAATAGGCATAATGCCTATTAAAGCAATGGCTAGTGCTGACTCTTTCCGTGTTACTGTAATCGGGCGCGGCGGCCATGGAGCAAGGCCTTACGAGTCCATCAACCCAATAATTGCGGCCTCTTCTATGGTGAGTGCTATATCGGGCATTGTAAGTAATCAAATCCCAACGTTTGAAAGTGTTGTAATTTCTGTTTGCACAATTCATGCAGGCGTTGCGGCTAATGTTATCCCTCAAGAAGTGGTATTTGAAGGTACTGTACGCTGTCTAGAAAACGGTAATAGAAAAGTTGTAAAAGATTTCATAGAGCGCATTGTGTCCGGTACTTCTGAAAGCTTCGGCTGTAAATATGAGTATACATACAAAGAAGGCGTCTCTGCTTTGACTAATAGCAAAGTGACGAACGATAAGGTGTATCAAGCGGCGAAAGATACCATTGGTGAAGAGAATATAGACATTTTGGAAAATGCTACGATGGGTTCTGAGGACTTCTCTGATTTTATCATGGCTGTAAACGGTGCAGGGTCAATGTTTAGGCTGGGCATGGGTAATGAGGAAAAGACAACGCCTGCTCTGCATAATCATTTGTATGACTTTAATGATGAGGCTCTGCCTGTTGGGTGTGCCGTAATGTGCCAGTATGTATTTAATAAGCATAGGGTGTAGGAGGATTAACGTCACGGAAGTATTGAATAGCAACTTTTCCTTTTTCTAAACGACGGATAAAATAGCAACTATATAGCAATTTTACTAAAGGTAGCAATTCCGTTTGACACAGGAGGTTTTCTGCGCCGAATACTCCTTGAAGCGTTGGAGCTTTTCGGCTTGTAAATCTCAAGTCAAACATGGAACTGCTTTGGTAATCCGTCTTTTGATGCCCCAGCCTGACTGTGCACAAAAGCCGGACTATAATTAAGAAAATCGCTATATAATCTATACAAGATGTATTTACAAAAGGGCAGGCTATCTCAATTCAAAGCTTGCCCCTTTTCTATAAGTCGCTGGATGACGGAGGCAAGTAATGATATTTGGCAGTACACTGTTAGTTATCGGAAATGGTTTTGATTTACAATGTGGATTGGAATCAAAATATGAAGATTTTTTTAGGTGGTTGCGCCAAGATAAAGTGCGAGCCAGCGCTAATCTTTGGGCTATTCATTTCTTAAATAGTTCTCTCAGTGGGGATGGATGGATTGATGTTGAAGATCGCTTGCAAAAAGCACTGAATGATGATCGTACGGGTTCCTCACCTATTGAGCAATGGGCTAGGTCAGCCAATAGTTTCTACAACGGGCAAGGCATTTACCCGAAGGCTAAAGAGGCTAGATATATTGTTAAGTATATCGAAAATACAAAGACTTCCTTTCCTTTTAATTTCTACTGGTTTCTTGACGAATTAATAGAGTTTGAACGTCAGTTCTCTGAGTATTTGCGGGATAAGGTTTTAAATAATACCAAGTATTTGCCTAATGTCGCTAAACTAATGGATTTGATAACGGACAATGAAAAAGTGAATGTAATTAATTTCAATTTCACCAATCCGTTTATGCCTAATTCCGCCGATGAGAAATGGAGCGGAAGGATTGGGACTGTTACAAATGTACACGGTACTTATGAAAATGATAATATTATCTTTGGAGTTGACACTACCCAAAGATTACCTCGCAATGCTCATATTTTCTCGAAAACACACAGAAAAATGTTGCAAAGCAAGCCAGATAGAGCATTGTCTTGGCGCGTAGAAGCAGTCAAGTTTTACGGTCATTCTCTAGAAAAAGCTGATTATTCATATTTTCAGAGTATTTTCGACAGCTATAATCTCTATGGTGATAACAACAGTAAAGTTAGGCCCGTCGTGTTGCAGTTTTACTTTACTGTATATGACGAGAACAGAAGGACAGAAAGAGTTCGTGATGCAACAGACAAAGTTTACAAACTAATAACCGCTTACGGCGATACGCTCGACAATAAAGATAAAGGTAAGAATCTACTACATAAACTCCTATTAGAAGGACGCATTCAAATAAGATTTTTAGATAACATTAAATCATAGGCTCGTAGTATTTAATATGGAGGATAGGAATACAAACGGCTATTTTAATTCAACACTAAATTAAAAACTTAAGTGCACGCTTTTAACCTATTTTCCTATAATCCGGGTTGTATTGCGCTTTTCTTGAATGATAAGGAAGTGCCGATAATGATCGGAATATATCGGTATATGTGAAGCTAATGCTTTTGAGCTTAATCGCAAAGGCATAACATTAATGATTGCTTTTACAGCATTATATCATCACTATAGACAAAAAATAACCGCACTCTAGCAAAGCACGCTGCTGAGAGTAGGCGTTCACCCACCTACTCTCAGTACAAATATGTCCATATTATAATTAATTTACCTAACCCATAATCTTGCTAGCACAATCAAGCACATAGTCAATATCTTCTTCACTGACTTGACAATGCGTTAGCATACGAATAAGCCCGGGATTTCTCACGCCACACAAGACACCATATTTCTCTTTAAGCTCATTACCAAAATAAACAGCATCTTTTTTGCCTTCATCAAATTTAATAAACACTAAATTAGTCTGAACAGCCTCTAAGTCAACTGTTATACCGTCTATCTCATTTAGCCCTTCCGCAAGCCTTCTAGCAGCTTTATGATCATCCGTAAGCCTTTTGGTCATCGCTTTCAAAGAAATTATACCCGCAGCAGCTAAAATCCCTACTTGCCGCAAACCACCACCCAGCATTTTGCGAACCCATAGAGCTTCTTTTATAAATTCTTTTGTTCCGCAAAGCATTGAGCCTACAGGTGCACTCAAACCTTTTGACAGGCAAAACATTACACTATCGGTATGTTTTACAACTTCCTTAACATCAACATCTAAGTAAGCGGCTGCATTAAAGACTCGAGCGCCGTCCATGTGAAATTTCATATTATGTTTATCAGCTATTAACCTATATTCTTTCAAATTCTCTAGGGGATATACAGTGCCTCCGCCCGCATTGTGTGTATTTTCAATGCAGATCATCCCAGGGGTCGGAAAATGCACATCCTCTTTTCGTATAGCCGCCCTCAAGGCATCCGGATCTATAATGCCGCGCTCACCTTTAATTACGTTTGGCATAAGACCGGCAACCCTAGCAATACCACCAACTTCGTATAAGTTAATATGGCTAGTCTGCTCCATAAAGACTTCCATGCCCGCACGGCAATGGCACATAAGCGCAATTAAATTGCCCATTGTTCCGCTAGGTACAAAAAGAGAATCTTCCATGCCGACCATTTCAGCGGCCAGCTCTTGTAGTTCAATAACGGTAGGATCCATTTTTTGTACATCGTCGCCAACTTTCGCTTCGTACATAGCTTTACGCATTTCTTCAGTAGGGTGAGTTACTGTATCGCTCATTAGATTGATGATTCTTGACATAACAGCCTCCTCTAGAGTCCTATCGAATATCTCATTCCGATGAATTTTAGGCTTACTTTCCATCATGCACTGTTGCACCCTCCTATGTCACCAAAGTCCGTGCAATCTTGATTTGTACGATTGCGACCCATGATTTTTGGCCGTTTTTCGGGTACCTCGGTGCAAACATGGGCCAGAATCTTCCGCTGAGCCAACGGCAATGCTGACAAGTATTTAAGCACTTTGACCTCGAAAATAAATCGAAATGAAGATGTTCGATATACTCTTTTTTTTATATTAATAGAGGGCGTCGCCACCCCTTACTTTACAACAGATCTTTAAGCTTTTTCTTCAACATATCCGGATTTCCCGCACTCCCAAGCTCTTTCATCGCCTGCCCCATGAGAAAACCAAATGCCTTTTCTTTGCCTTCTTTATACTCTGTAACCGCCTTAGGATTATTGGCGATGACCATCTCAACCACCTTATCAATTACGCCTGAGTCACTTACCATTATCAGATTATGCTCATCAATATAGCTCTCCGGGCAAACATCATCTGTAAAAACTACCTTTACGACATCTTTATAAGCTGCTCGGCTTATCTTGCCCTCTGAAACAAATGAGATGAGTAGGGCCAATTTATCCGCATTTATATCTAAATCCTCCGGTAAAGTGTTTGTAGTGTTCATAAGATACATAAGCTCGCCAGTGATCAGATGAGCTGACTCCGTTGGCTGCTTGCTCTTCTCCACAAGCTGTTCGAATAAATCTGATATGTTTTTATGCCCTGTTAAAATCTGGGCATCAGCTGCGGCAATTCCATAATCTTGAGTATAGCGCTCACGTTTTTCATGCGCAAGCTCTGGGAGGCCTTTTTTAATCTGCAAAAGCCACTCATCATCAATCACTATAGGCAGTAAGTCTGGGTCGGGAGAATAGCGATAGTCCCTAGCATTCGCTTTTTCTCGCATACCATATGACTGACCTCTATCATCATCCCAGCGGCGAGTTTCTTGCACAAGATGACCGCCCTCTTCCAAAACCTCAATATGACGTGCCGACTCATACTCTATAGCACGTGCAATGGCTTTAAATGAGTTTATATTTTTCATCTCTGTTCTGGTTCCAAGCTTCTCATCACCAGTACGCCTGACGGAAAGATTAACATCAGCACGGAAGGATCCTTCCTGCATCTTACAGTCACAAACATCTAAATATAACAGAATTTCTCGAAGCTTCTCAAGATACGCAATAACTTCAGCACCGCTTCTGAAGTCCGGTTTAGTAACAATCTCTATAAGCGGAGTACTGGAACGGTTAAAATCTATCAAAGTATGCCTACCGTCATGAATTAGCTTACCCGCATCCTGCTCCATATGGATTTGATGTATGCCAATTTTCTTTTTTGAGCCGTTTGCGTCAATCTCTAAGCTTCCGTTACAACATATTGGTGCAAATAGTTGAGACACTTGATACGCACTGGGCAAATCCGGATAAAAATAATGTTTACGATCAAACTTATTAAACCTTGTTATTTCGCAATTAAGTGCAAGTCCTGTTCGCACAGCATATTCCACAACCGCACGGTTAAGAACCGGCAATGAGCCGGGTAAGCCAGCGCAACCAGGGCAAACGTGCATATTAGGCTCTGCTCCGAATTCTGTACTGCATCCGCAAAAAATCTTAGACTGTGTGGAGAGCTCAGCATGTACCTCAAGCCCCATTACAATTTCCCAACTCATACGACTCCACCTCCCGGCCTTTTTGTGTGATGCGTTGTTCTGCTTTGATATACACCTGCTGCCTCTATGAGCTTGTTTTCTGTAAAAGCGTTACCTACTAGCTGAAAGCCTATGGGCATACCTTCTTTATCAAACCCGCAAGGCAGTGCCACAGAAGGTAGGCCCACAAGATTAACAGAAGTGTTATACATACTGCCTGTGTACATTTTAGAAGGATCGCAAATACTCTCCCCAAGCTTATGAGCAGTTGTTATGGTAACAGGAGATAGTATCATATCAAATTGTTTAAAAATTTCGTCATAAGCATTTTTTAGAAGCCTGCGCGCTTTAAGAGCCTTGGAGTAATACTCTTCGTAGCATTCAGCCGACAGCGCAAGGGAACCTGCAAGTATCCTCTTTTTAACTTCCGCTCCAAAGCCTTCACTACGAGTGAGAGTATAAGTTTCAGAAAGGCCCTTCGCCTTTACGCTCCTGTGCCCGTACTTAAGCCCGTCAAAGCGTGAAAAGTTTGACGACGCTTCCGCATAAGCAATCACATAATACATTGGAACAATATACTCCGTAAGCGGCATATCAAATTCTGTTACTACAGCCCCTGCAGCTTCAAACTCCCGTGCAGCTTCTTGTGCGGCCTGTTTCACTTCATCGTCTATTCCGATATCAACATCAAAGTAATTGCGTGGAATGCCTATTCGGGTACCATCTAGCTTATCGCCTGAATCTAAGCTAAACTCAAACGGAGCCTTGATAACACATGTGCTATCCTTTTTACACGGTCCTGAAATAATGGAAAGAAGTGCTGCACAGTCTCTTATATTCAGTCCCATAACGCCAATCTGATCCAAGGAAGAACCGTATGCCACCAACCCATAGCGTGATACTGAGCCATATGTGGGCTTTATGCCGGTTATGCCGTTGTAAGCGGACGGCTGGCGGATACTGCCACCTGTGTCAGTGGCAAGAGACACAGGTACTTCACCTCCGGCAACTGCTGCCGCAGATCCTCCTGAAGACCCGCCTGCTGTGCGTGATATGTCCCATGGATTACGCACAGCTCCAAACACTCCGGTATCGCTGGAGCCGCCCATAGCAAGCTCGTCCATATTAAGCTTGCCAAGGACAATCATCCCCGCCTGCTCAAGCTTATCTACAACAGTAGCGTTAAACACAGGCTCATAGTCCTCAAGGATTTTAGACGCACAAGTAGTCAAAATCCCTTGCGTGGATATATTATCTTTAATAGCTATCGGCACTCCGGCAAGAGGCGATATATCCTCTCCCCTATCTATTTGAGCCTGAACGTATGCCGCACGCTCCATAGCATATTCTTTTGTAACAGTTATGAAGGCGTTAAGCTGTCCATCCTTTTTCTCTATGGAATCCAAATAAGCCTCTGTAGCCTGGGTTACAGTTACTTTTTTATCTTTAATCGCCCTTGACAGCTCAAGTGCACTCATATTAAGTATCATATAAAGGCATCCCCCTATTCCACAGTTTTGGGCACAATAAACATTTCTTCATTTTTTTGACGTGCATTTTTAAGTAAAAGAGACCTATCCAAAGACGCCTCTACTACATCGTCACGAAACACATTTACATTATCAATCGGATGTGTAAGCTCTAATACGCCTTCTGTATTAAGCTCTTTAAGTCCGGACATCTTGTCCAGAACTCTTTGCACGCTGCTAATCATATCCCCTCGCTCCTCATCAGATAATGCGATATATGATAGCTCCTCTAAATATCTAATCAATTTGTCATCAACTTGCATAAGTCTACCCCCTACCTAATCTTAATATGAGCCTCGCGCAATTGCTGTTCTGTTACGGGGCTTGGCGCACCAAGCAGCACGTCTTGCGCATTAGAGTTCATCGGGAAAGCAATGACTTCACGAATGCTATCTTGCTCAGCAAGCAGCATTACTATCCTATCAAATCCGGGCGCCATGCCCGCATGCGGCGGCGCACCATAATGAAAGGCGTTAAAAAGCGCTGAGAATTCTCTCTCTATATCAGCCTTTGTATATCCAGCGATTTCAAAAGCTTTTACCATTACATCAGGTCTATGGTTACGCACAGCCCCGCTTGAAAGCTCAATGCCGTTGCAGACAATGTCATACTGATAGGCCTTTATATCCAACGGATCCTTCGTTTCTAGAGCCTCAAGCTCCCCTTGCGGCATAGAGAATGGATTATGCGTAAACTCAATATTCCCGGTTTCCTCATTTATGCCGTACATAGGATAATCCGTAACAAAGCATAGCTCGAAAGAACTATTGTCAATAAGCTCCAAACGCTTACCAAGCTCTTGGCGTATCTGTCCTGCAAGTTTGTCAACCATCTTTGGCGCATCGCAGATAAAGAACAATGTGTCATTTTCTTTTAATTCAAGAGATTTGATAAGTTCTTGCTGACCCTCGGGGGTCAAAAATTTTACAATCGGGCCTTTTAGTTCCATACCCTCAAGAATCGATATATAGCCGAGTCCTTTCATGCCAATCTCCTCAGCGAAAGCCAGCATCTTTTCAAAAAACGACTTGGGCTGCAGAGCACAATTAGGTGCTGCAATACCGCGCACCGGCTTACCTTTAAACGGCGTGAAGTCAACACTTTCAAAGAATTCTGTCAGGTCAGTAATAAGCAATGGATTTCTAAGATCCGGCTTATCGCTGCCATATTTCAGCATACTCTCATTATACGGTATGCGCCTGAATGGTGCTGGGCTAACTTTTTTATCCGAAAACTTCGTAAATGTTTCATACATAACTTTTTCGGCTACTTCAAAAACATCTTCTTGTGTCGCAAAGCTCATCTCAAAATCTAATTGGTAAAACTCGCCCGGAGAGCGGTCCGCACGTGCATCCTCATCTCTAAAACAAGGAGCAATTTGGAAATATCTATCAAATCCCGAAGTCATAAGTAATTGCTTAAAAATCTGAGGTGCTTGCGGAAGTGCATAAAACGTTCCATGGTGCTTTCTGCTAGGAACCAGATAGTCTCGAGCACCTTCCGGCGAAGATGATGTCAATATCGGAGTCTGAATCTCCAAGAAGCCTAGCTCCTCCATCTTCACACGCAAAAATCTAGCAACCTCAGAACGAAGGACTATATTTTTATGAACCTCTGGATTCCTTAAGTCTAGGAAACGATATTTTAGCCTAAGCTCTTCCCTAGTTTGTGCCGACTCACCTATTTCAAAAGGAAGCTGAACAACCGCACGACTTAAGATCTCAATCTTCAGCACTTTTAGTTCTACTTCTCCTGTTGATAATTTAGGATTAATCGAATCTTGCGCACGAGCTTCTAAAACGCCTTGAGCTGATATGACGCATTCCTTCCCAAGCCCTTCCATAAGAGACTCGTCATGTATTACAAGCTGCGTCGTACCAAAATGATCACGTAAATCAACAAACATTACGCCTCCATGGTCGCGTATTGTATCAATCCAGCCGGCCAGTTTGACATCTTGGCCAACATTGCCTTTGCGCAACCCGCCGCAATTGTGTGTTCTGTATAAACTCATAATGATTCCTCCTAAACTTACGCTTTTATATCTAAATCACTTTAAAACGGAGCAAAGCTTTATAGCCAACCCACTTAAAAAGCATCCGATAAAACTTGCCCTTTATCCGTATTGCATCTCAAGATTGTTCCTTGCCCGGTAAAGCTTGCTTTACTTTAAACTAGTTTTAATGGGTTCTCGCTTGCCTTAGGCCCACCCCAAAAAACTTCGTTTTTCGAGGACCCCTAGGCAAAAACGGTGTTGACGCACCGTCGGTATCTTCCGCTTCGCCGACGGCTTGCAGCCAGCCAGCCTTACCTTACAAAAAAAGAGCTAAGTTTTATTCGCTCACTTTTCAAGTGGGCTGACTATATCAGAAAAGCTCCGGTTTCTGGGAGTTTTCTGATGAAGATGCAATTCCGTATGAAAAACAGCCTCGCAAATTTTGTATTGCGGTTTCTGTGCATTACAAAATTTAGCATGAATTGTTTTGGGACTATTTTAAAGTAGATTTAGTGTAATTCAAAATCCAACGTACCCCGCTCCGCACCATTGACAATGATCGCAATAGAGTGAGTTCCCGGATAATGTTTTCTTGTACTTACATCTGCAAAAGAATGTTTTTTCGTATAGGACTTTTTCTGATTTTTATTTATCGAAACTTCTGATATTTGAAATATCTTCCGATTTCTTTTACCATTAGATTTTACGTAATCAATTCCATATTCTAATCGCACTTTTGTAGCTTCCTTTACTAGAATTGTAAACGAAAAAGTAAAGTCCGATCCAATCGAAATGGATGTCTCGTCTATGTTAAAGTCATTAACATCTATAGATGACGCATCATTGAATCCAAAAATAGCTAACACATCACGATTGCCCTTTTTAAGTAAAGTTCTGCAACCATGCTTTATTATCCAGTCAGTGTATTCATTTTCGCCGTACCAATCTTTTGCGAGCATTGCTACTAAGTCGGGACATGTTTTGGAAATATCATTTAAATTGTTAGCTACACTCTTTCGTACATATGGTGACGGGTCAGTCTTTAGCTGCTCCAGTATATGCAAAACCGGCGCAGGGTCTTTTTTAAATTTAGGCAATGCCTGCCCCCACGGCAGCGCAGGTCTACAGCCTTCGCTGGCAAGTCGTCGGACGTGCTCGTTTTCATGCTTAGTCCATGCATACATTTGTGCCATCATGCGCTCTTCATGATTAATGATAAATGGTCTTACTGCAAATTCAGCGGACCCGTATTGAGTATACCTCTCCATAGCGGCTATAGATATATCCCAGTTTGATTCATCTTGTCCATAAACCTCAACAAAGTCAGGAAAAACAATACTAAAAATGCCATCATGATTCATTACCACTTTGTCAATAATGCTAATGGCTTCTTGGTATTCTGCTGGCAAGTATTTACCTAAATTTGTGCTTATCTTTCGGCCCCTGGCTTTTAGTTCTAAATCATCCCACGTTTCATCCATTGTCGATTTCAAGAAATCGTCGGTTATAAATGGGCTATATACTGACTTAATATCCAAAGCGAGCTTATGAAGTGACTCGTGATTATACATATTTTTTAATAAGTCTGCCATATATTAACTTCCTCCCATATAAATAAAAAAAACCACAAAAACAAATTAATGTTTTTGTGGGGCGAGACTACTCCCGCGGTGCCACCCACCTTGGCGCTATGCGCCCAGCTTGGTATTTAATTATTGTATAACTAGAAAAGTGTTACTCATCCACTACTCTCTTAATCGGCGCTTTCAGCCACGTCGCCAACTCTCTAACCAAACTCTTAAGATTTCCAAAAAGATGAGGTCTCTTCCTTCTTAAAATGCTACCATAAAACTTGGCTCTTTGTCAAGACATCAGCATCTTAATCCCCAATGACTTTCTAAGTTCTTCACCTAAGATGCCGCTTTCTTTTTGAATATTATGCCCAAGAAGCAGTCCCGCATACGCAAGCTCAACACTCTGATCCAAAATAAAAGCCGCGCCCTTGTCCACCATATACCTTGTCGTATCGTATTGCATCAAGCTCGAATCAAAGGACGAGAAATAAAAGGCGATGCTCTTGTCTATACATTTTTTATAGAGATAATATATTGATGTTTTTGATGGGTCTTCAGGATATTCGCCACCTACCTTCTCATCCAAGCACATTGAAAAACTGTGGTATGTGCCGTGCAACACCGCTTTAACGCCATCCAAATTTATTCTTGAATAATCCAAGCCCACATAAGGATTTATGAGCATAACGCAATTTTCAAGCGGACCTATGTTTTCAAGTAAATTAGAATTGTTCCAAGTATTCGCCCAGAGCTTCACCGCAAGGTCAATATCGCAAACTGAGAAGACCCCATTTTCCATATAACCAAAGTCTATCCCTGCATAGCTTCCATATCTGTTAATAAACGGCTGAGATTGCGTAATATGCTTAGCTAGATAAAATACAGTCTTTTTCAAATCATAACTAAACGCGGCAAATACACCACCATATTTGCTTATACCTTTACAAATAAAACTCACACTATCTTCAAAATTCTTATGCCCATTTGCCGTTGGAAAGGCTAGCATTTCATTGCTGGACACAAGAATTACGGGTTTTGATACATGCTTTAGGAGTATGCTAAAAAGAGCTGCGCTGTATGCAAGCGTGTCCGTTCCATGAGTAATAATTACACCGTCATATTTGTCAAACTCTATTTCTTTAAGTAGCTCAATCATTCGATTCCAAATGTCAACCGTCATATTTTCGCTCAAGACTTTAGTGCTTAGTTCTTTCGTGTCAAACACAACCTTGCTTTCGGGGTTTCGCTTCTTATGGCTTTCAATTAATACAAAAAACTTCGCTTGCTCAACTTCCTTAACGCCGCCCACTTCAACCGAACCAATTGTTCCTCCGGTAAATACAACGAGTATTTTCGGCATTTGCCACACCTCCAGTATTTTTATTTTTTCCAGCAAAGTTGGGAAAAACGGCTTATGCTTTTGCCCCGGGCAAAGATTCATAACCCGTTCATAAACTACGCCTACACATTATAGTACGTTAAGCTAATGGCATTGTCAAGAAAGTAAAATTATGATACGATTGGCTATATACCTATATAGTTGTTTAAGTCGACTAGCGACTTAAACAGCCCTGCACTCATACTTTTGGCCGTGGAAAAATATGAGTGCAGAGCTGTTCGTTATACTTAAAACGTCTAAACAAACAAGTTCGTTTAGACCTTATTAAATTTAACTCACTATAAAAGCAAAAAGGAGGCTGACATCTTGTTTGAAAACTTTGAAGCTCTAAAGAGTGCAGTACATAACAAAGCTCCTAAAACTATCGCAGTAGCACAAGCGGCGGATATGCACTCGCTTGAGGCTATACGTGATGCCCAAAAAGAATTGAGTGTGAAATACAAGCTTGTAGGCGATTCCGATAAGATTGAGGCAATAGCTAAACAGATAGGATTTGAGCTAGATAGGGGTGCAATCATTCATGCAGACTCTGAGCAGGAAGCGGCACACCTAGCGATACAGCTAATACGTAACGGACATGCAGAAGTGCTGATGAAAGGCAGTCTGCAAACAGCTACCCTACTTAAGGCCGTACTTGATAAAGAAAGCGGCATTTCAGGGGGCGGAGTTTTGTCCCACATTGCTGTTTTGGAGTCCCCTGCGTATCCTAGACTTATGTTTATTACGGACGGCGGCATGAATATTTCACCTGACTTGGCTCAGAAAAAAGCTATTTTGGAAAACTCTGTAGCATTCATGCATTCAATGGGTTATAACTGTCCAAACGTGGCGGTCTTAGCTGCAGCCGAATCAGTAACTGACAAAATGCCGGAGACGCTTGATGCTTACGAACTTGTCAAAATGAACAAAAGTTCAGTAGTAAAAGGTTGCGTAGTTGAGGGGCCATTGTCTTTTGACTTGGCTATAAGTCGTGAGTCTGCTAAAATAAAAGGTATCGACTCCGCTGTTTCCGGAGAGTCGGATTTGTTCTTAGTACCCAATATTTCTACGGGGAATATTGTGAGCAAGGCTCTGATTTATTTGGGTAATGCAAAAATGGCGGGCTGTATATTAGGCGCGACAGTTCCTATCGTGCTTGTTTCAAGGGGAGCGAGTGCAGAGGAGAAATTGCTGTCGATTCTTTTAACGCTTTGATATTTTTATGATGCGCTAAAAGAAAATGATTTACACCGGAAAAATTTTAAACAGAACTCACTTTAACAAATGCAAGCAACGGCATAATAGTTGGGACGGTATAATTATGATTAAAGCAATAGCTGATAGAAAAAGCACGAGGAAATATAACAATACCCTCGTTGAAAAAGAGAAAATACTTAAGCTAATTGAAAGCGCACGTATGGCTCCTTCCGGCAGTAATACGCAACCTTGGAATTTCATCATTGTAACGAATGAAGAAACAAAAGAAAAAATTATAGAAGTCAATAATAATCAGCAGTGGATGAGATCAGCCCCTGTCTTTATTGCGTGCGTAGCAGATATTAAGTGCCGTATAAAAGAAGATAACGATATTTACTTGGATGAAAACAGTGGTTTGCCTGAATTAAAGCAAATAATTCGAGATACGGCTATCGCCATAGAGCATATTCTTTTGGAAGCAGAAAATATAGGGCTATCAAGTTGTTGGACAGCTTGGTTTTCACAAAAAGAAATCAGACCTATAATGGATATCCCCAGCGACAAATATGTTGTTGGAGTTATTACAATTGGCTACTCTGATACGGTAAGTAATGAAGCACCAAGAAAATCTTTAGAAAGCATTGTGCGATACGAAAAATGGTAAGAAGTTTTCCTAATACCACATTACAGCTACATCCAAAATACAACAAGGAGGAAAAAAGATGAAAACTCTTTTAACCGGTGACGAAGCAATAGCCCGCGGCGCCTACGAGGCGGGCGTAACTTTCGCTTCGGCTTATCCCGGCACACCAAGCACAGAGATTTTACAGAACTTAACCACGTATGAGGGGATTTTTTCCGAATGGGCGCCTAATGAGAAGGTAGCACTTGAAGCAGCGGCCGGTGCGTCAATCGCAGGCGCAAGAGCAATCGCTGCAATGAAACATGTAGGGGTTAATGTAGCTGCTGACCCGTTGTTTACCTTTGTCTATATGGGTGTAAATGCTGGTATGGTATTAATCTCAGCTGATGAACCGGGGCAGCATTCCTCACAAAATGAACAAGACAATCGCTACTACGCTCAGTCTGCTAAAATTCCTATGTTAGAACCATCTGACTCTCAGGAATGCATAGACATGATGAAAGCGGCTTATGAAATTAGCGAAAAATTTGACACACCCGTTATGGTTCGTATTACAACACGTATAGCGCATTCAAAAAGCCCTGTGACTCTTAGTGAGCGCAAGGAAGTTCCTTTCAAAGAGTACAAAAAAGACCCGTCAAAATACCTTATGGTACCTGCACTGTCGATAAAGAGACGTGTGATTCTCGAAGAGCGTCTGGCTTCCCTTAAAGATTATAGCGAATCTACAGAGATGAACTACATAGAAAAAGGTGGCAAAATAGGCGTTATAGCCTCAGGCATGTGTGTTAATTTTGCCAAAGAAATATTTGGTAATGACGCTACGTATTTAAAACTTGGGATGTCGTATCCTCTCCCGGATAATATGCTTGATGAATTTATGACAATGGTTGATAAAGTTTACGTAATCGAGGAGAATGATCCGTATTTAGAGCATTGGGTACAGCGCCGTGGTTACAAATGTATCGGAAAAGATATCATCCCGCCTTATGGTGAAATGACACCTGATGTACTTCGTAAATCTATTTTTGAAAAAGAACTTGAGGGTATAAATTATGACAAATCTCTTGTCGCACCTCGTCCTCCTGTTCTTTGCGCTGGTTGTCCGCATCGTGGGTTTTTCTACGAGCTTGCCAAGAGAAAAGATACTATTGTAGCAGGCGATATTGGCTGTTATACATTAGGCTTTGCCCCGCCATTTTCCGCTATGGATTATCTTATTTGCATGGGGGCTGCTTTCAGTGCAGGGCATGGCTCTCAGATTGCTATGTCCTCTGCCGGCAAGTCCACGAGAGTTGTAGGCGTTATGGGCGACTCCACCTTTTTCCATATGGGCATACCTAGTCTAATCGAAGTTCTCTATAACAAAAGCAGTACAATCTGCGTCATTTTGGATAATCGCACCACAGGTATGACAGGCCATCAGGAGCATCCCGGCACGGGAAAAAATGCCTATCGTGAACTGGCTCCGGAAATTGACATAGAAACTGTAGTCAAATCACTTGGGGCTAAAAATGTATCTACTATTGATCCGAACGATTTGGGCGCAGTGCGCAAGGCTCTGGATAATGCCTATGCCATAGATGAACCCTCGGTTATAATCACACGCTGGCCTTGCGTGCTAAAACCAATGTCAGATACTGATTATACGGAATTCGGAAAAGATCTATTCAAGAAAAAGTACACAGTAGCGGAAGATAAATGTATCGGTTGTAAGATATGTATACGTGTCGGTTGCCCACCGATTTCTATGGAGAATGACAAAGCTAATATTGATTATGAAATGTGTATGGGCTGTGGCGTTTGTGCGCAAGTTTGCCCTAAAGATGCAATAGAGTTAGCAGGGAGGGCTGAAAATGACTAAGAGCATATTGCTGGTTGGCGTTGGCGGCCAGGGAACTATTTTGGCTTCAAAAATTCTTTCGCAAGGCTTACTTGAAGCCGGCTTTGATGTAAAAATGAGTGAAATTCATGGCATGAGCCAGCGCGGCGGCTCAGTGTCTACGCATGTTCGTTATGGCGATATGGTCTACTCTCCTGTAATTGAGCGCGGCGGTGCAGACATGCTCGTCTCTTTCGAGCAAATGGAGGCATTCCGCTGGCTTGAGTACTTAAAGCCTACAGGCAAAGCCATAGTTAACAGCATGGTCATAAATCCTATGCCTGTGCTTATCGGTCAGGCAGTGTATTCGGATAAAATTCTGGATGAAATGCAAACAAAAATTAATACAACTGTTTTTGACGCTCATGGCGAGGCGCTAAAGCTCGGGAACTCCCGTACACTCAATATACTGCTCTTGGGTGCGACAGTTAAGCTTATGGGTCTTACTGACATCGATTGGTCGCAGGTTATAAATGCAAATGTTAAATCTGCGTTTGTGGAAATTAATCAGAAAGCTTTTGAGCGTGGAATGAGTTTGGTGTAGAGGATGTGACAACTCGTAGGAGCGACCGTCCTTGGTAGCCGAGATGTGAGTATAGAATCATCCAAAGATATTAATCGTACTTAGACTGTTGGAAATTTAAATATAGATAACCCCCATATGCATGGCTTGTGAAACTGCCTGCCTTATGGGGGTTGTTAAAATGAATCTCAAAACGTCTATTCGTCCCAGTAAAACTCAGCCACAGTAAGCAGTAGGTCACCTTCGCTGATAGGGGTATCGATACTTCTAAATACACTTTTTCGTATTCTGTACAGCCCAGTCTCCAAGGGCTCAACCAACCTTAAATCCTTAATAAAAATCATAGACTCCCCAGGTTCAATACTATACCCTATATCAATAAATATGCCCTCAAATGTTCCGTACCAAGGAACTTTGCGCCAATGTATGCCATCAAACGCCTCGACAATAAAATGTTCGCCCGTAATTATCTTATACTCGGAATTGTTAGAAATAGTCAAAGTCGCTTGATTTTGGCTCCTATCTATCTCTGTAACCAACATGCTCACTGTGCTTTCCAATGATTGTTGAATGTGAATTGGCTCATTCGGCTTGGCGGTAGCACTTGTATCTGATGTGGGCGCCTCTTCCGTGTCAAGGGAAGTTACAATTGCTTGACTGCAAGCAGTTAAATATCCGCATAGAAGCGATATAATTAGTAGTACAAATAATATTTTTTTCATTCGCGTCTCTCCTGAAAAATTAGAATTTACCAATTTAGACGCATAAAATCTGAAAATGTTCCTAATATAAATTTTGTCCATTAGTGATTGTAATATTGCCTATATAACCTAATGCTTATTATATAAGTCTCAATTCTCTCAATAAATCATCTTTTATCGAGTCATAATAGACAGTATATTTCATAGTTTCCTTAACCTGCTCTATACCAATATTTCTTTCCTCTTCACTTTCACAATCTATCATTAGTGCCTTTTTCACATTATGCTCAAGCCACCATATTCTGTCATTACTTTTATATAAATTTTCCCAGTCTTCCTCTATAATCCCATATTCTTAGATGTATGATTTTATAAAAACTGTTAATAAACCATAGTTTATCGCATAATGCTCACAACCAGACCAGCACAATGCCAGTTGAAAAAGTTCTGTGTAAGGATTGCTATAAGTCAAACATTCTAAATCTACAATGTGTGGTTTACCATCAACCCACAACACATTTTTACTATCCATATCACCATTTGAGATTACGATATTATCAGAAACCTCTTTAAGCGCGGTATCGTAATCTGTTTGAACTTTATATAAAAGTGTCCTATTATTTTTTAATAAATCTGCTATTTCAGAGCGTTTTTTCAATGCCATTTCTATATAAAAATCCCAATCAACATTGATTTCAAATTTATCAATGCTTTTTTTGTCATGCTCTATTTTGTGTATTTTTCCCAAAATCGAACCGATTATTTCGCAATGCTCCTTTTGAATTTCATGCGAAGCTAACGCCCTTCCTTCAACCCAATCAAAAACATAGAAATGTTGATTATCTATAAACTGCATTTTCTTTCCGTTAAACTCTAAAGATGGGACAATAGGAAGCCCATTGTCCTGTAATATCTTTTCTAAGTATTCTGATGTTGCATAATTTTCAAATCCACCATGTCGAACTATAGTTTCTTGGTTTAGTAGCTTAATCGCATATTTGCGCTTGTTGGTTTCTACGGCAAACATTTCATGGGCAAAACCACCAGTAAGCTTTTTTGCAGGAGCAATGATGTTACCTAAATCCAACATATTTGCTATATCATTAAAAATTGTATCTTTTTTCATATTCTCAACTCCTAAAATATAAAATTTGCTCGCTACAGGTTACCTAATCATCTTCACGGCCTAATGCTTGAGACTGTGTAAAAATGAAAAGAACAACGTACTCCACAGTCTGAATATTGTGATATAATGAAGAAAAGCAAAGTGTAGCTACTGCAACACTGCCTGCAATTGCTTTGTTCCAACTATATTTATCAGCCTTTTTATGTTGTAGGCTAAAAAGTGCAATAAAGATTCTGTCCGCACATTTTCCGTACCTCTAGTCAGAAAATATGTGAACCCTAATGCCCTCTTAACTGTTCGAAAAGGATGCTCAACAAGTTCCTTGCGCTCTGAAAATAGCTTTGTGTTCTCTTTTGTAAATTCATCAACTTCATCCGAAAAACTATCAAACTCCAGTCTTGATATATAGCGATATTTGCTTTTGGGCGTACATAAATTTTTTGATGGACAATCGGAACATGCAGTTGCGTTATAATAACGGTCACCTTTTCTTACAGCACTTCTTTGTTTTGGTAATGTCAATAAAGCTCCCATGGGGCAAACATAGCAGTCTCTGCCTTTGTCGTACTTGAAATAAAATTTAGTATATCCCTTGCTTTGTGAGCGACTTCCTCTATCGGGTTTTGGTGCTATTGGCTTTATGTTTTCTGCCTTGCATTTTACAAACTCTTCACCAGAATAATAGCCTCTATCAGCAATAACGGTTAATTCATCAACTTGTAGCTCTTCTTTTGCTTGACTTGCTATGTTGTAAAGCTGCCCATAATCCACTGCATCACTTGTTACGTCTACTGCTACAACAAAATGGTTTTGTGGTTCTGTCGCTGTTTGGACGTTATGACTTATATCACCACCGCCATTATGGGTTCGCATTAGCCGAGCATCCGGGTCGGTTAGATATATCGTTCCTTCGACCTCCACTTTTTCTTGGATTGCTTCCAGTTCGTTTACACGCTTTTGAATTTTCTCTAACTTTTCTTTCAACTCGTCGCGTTTATATTGGCTTGGCGGGTTCTCGTTTTCATCGTTGTCACTATGCTCCAACAAGTTCATATATTTTTCTACGGCTTCTGGTAATGGAGCAGTTTCTCCGCTATCTTGCCTTTGCTATGGTATCTCATGCGTCCATTGCAAGCACGAAATTTACTGCCATCTACAGCTACTATTTCTTTGCTGATTAAACCCAACTCATCACATATCATTGTGAAACGACGGAATGCTGCTTTGATTGCTTTTTTGTTATCTTTCCTGAAATTTGCTATCGTCTTGTGGTCGGGCTTTAATTCACCTATCAACCACAGCACTTCTATATTTCTGTGGCATTCTCGTTCTATTTTTCTCGAAGAACGGATTCCGTTATAGTACGAATAGGCATAGAGCTTGAACATATCTTTGGGGTCGAATGGCTTTCTGCCAGTGTTTTTTGTTTCGCTATACTTAAAGCCTAACGATGAGATTAACATTGCTTCTACTATGGCATCTATCGCTCGGACTGGGTTTTATTCAGATATCATGTCGTCGAAATATAACGCCTCTAGCCTTAGCTGATCTCTATTTTCACCTTTAGTATATCGACCCATAAACCCAACTCCTGTCAGCTCCTGATGGATTTATTATACCAGTTTTATTCTCTGATTGCTTCCGTTTTTACACAGTCTGGCTTATTTCCTGCGATTCATATATAATCATTTTGCTCTATAAGCACCCACGGTATATCTGCATAAATGTCTATTTGTATGGCTGGAAGCGGAAAACTATCATCAAGAAAATCGCAACCTTGATCGAAAGATACTTTACTGTACCATTGGCATTAGCGCAATTTACATATGATTCTCTAGCTTTTTCATATCAATGCCAAGCTGAGAAAAAAATAATATTACTTTACTTGATACAGAATCAATTGCTTTTTCATAATTCGGCAACCGCTACAAGAGCAATCTTCACTAATAAACTTAGCTGTACTGTAGTATTTTTTTGTTCTATCAACATCAATATCTAAAGTGAACTTCGATAAAGAAATTATCATATCAATATCCTAATAGTAATACTTGCTTTTCCCCATCAATACAATTTCAAATCACCTTCAACTTCTCCACCATTTCCCTTAGCGCAATCCCCCTATGGCTAATTCCATTCTTATCTTCCTGAGAAAGCTCAGCCACAGACTGCTTCGAATCTATCGGGTAAAAAATAGGATCATAACCAAAGCCATTTGCTCCTCTTTGCTCACGCCCAATCTTCCCATGCATAATCCCCTTAGTGGAAAATGTCGTGCCATCTGGAAAAGCCGCCGCAATAACCGATACATATCTTGCACCACGCTTACTTTCCTCCACATCTTTAAGCATGTCCAAAATAGCCGCATTCCTCAGTAGATATGGCGTCTCTCTCCCCATATAATTTGCTGAGTCCACCCCGGGCTCATTATTTAGATAATCTATCTCCATGCCTGAATCGTCGCTTAAGACGATTTTCCCTGTAGCATGCATTATTTGCACTGCTTTTTTCATGGCGTTGTCCTCAAAAGTCTCGCCATCTTCAACAACATCGAAATCTATACCCGCCTCCTCCATGCCGAGCACTGTGTAGCCTTTCAATATTTCTTTCACTTCCCTTAATTTGCCTTTGTTTTTCGTCGCAAATATTATCTCCACGTTGGCCACCTTCACCTAATACTTAATCTGCGAAATTATATTATAACCCTCAAGCACCCCTCGACCCTTTAGAGCTTCCAGCTCTATGAAAAAGAAGATAGCCGCTACCTTTCCACCGCATTCTTCAATAAGCTCGCACAGAGCCTTACACGTTCCGCCGGTAGCCAATAAATCGTCTACAATAACAACTTTCTGTCCTTTTTTGACTGCGTCCGCATGTATTTCCAATGTAGCGGAACCGTACTCCAAATCATATGACTTTGACATTGTTTTATACGGAAGTTTCCCTGCTTTTCTAGCAGTTATAAAGCCTTTTTTCAACTTATATGCAACCGGTGCGCCAAACATAAAGCCTCTAGCCTCAGGACCCGCCACAAGATCAAAGTCTATATCGTTCAAGTGCTCGCATATGGAGTCAACAGCTAAACTAAAAGCCTCTCCGTCTTGAAAAAGTGTAGTAGTATCTCTAAACAATATACCTTTTTCCGGAAAATCCGGTATCGTTCTTATTACTTTTGTAAAGTCCATTATTTTTCCTCATTTCTTATTGTTGGAAGTCTAAAGTATCTCGCCAATAGATTTTAAAGCCTTCCAATTGATTTTATACATTTTTCGTCAATACTTCATATGCTAGCACTTCTTACGCCCCGTGCAAATCGTAGATTTACACGAATGCATCGTCAGTGCTTCTTAATTAACTTGATGAGGCACCCTAAAATCTCTCAAATTAAGCTGCAAACTAACATCATTATTATACTCATTTATGGTGATATAGTAAAGAATGTCAAGTCGAAGTTCCAAATTTGTTAACATGCCTGTATAAATTTTGTCACTATCATAATCATCGAAGCTAGCTTTTATAATTTCTTTAAAATAATCGTTTTTCCCAAATGTTACACCTTTAATTCGCCGTCCGCTTTCAGTTTTAAAAGTGAAAATTATGGTTTTCTTCTCATCTATTAGGCGAATGTCTGAAACCAATATATTTAAGCTGCCTAAAATCGGCTCCCTATTTGCCTTGCCGAAGGGGCGAATTGTTCTTAGCTCTTCATATATTTTGAAAGTTACATCGTCCAGAGCCATAAGTGAATCAACTTTTATGACTTCCACAAAGTCATCCTCGCATAAAGAGCAGTTTTTATTAAGCCTCTTTCTGAGTTCGTCTATATTCTCTACAGGCAATGAAAGACCCGCCGCCATAGGATGCCCGCCAAAGCGAGTAAACAGGTCCTTGCAAGCACTTAGAGCCTCGAACATATTATAGCCTTCTATGGATCTTCCTGAGCCTTTAGCACCATTTTCACTCTTAGTAATCATGATAGCAGGACGGTGTAAGTTCTCTTTTATTCGCCCTGCTACAATACCGGCTATGCTCTCGTGCAGTTCTCCATTGAACACAACAATTACTTTATCAAGTTCCTTTTCTGCTTTCAGCTCGTCCAGTATAACTTCACATGAACCTACTGTTAAAGCCTTTCGCTCTTCATTTAGAGCACTTAAAATTTTAGCATACTCTAAACACTTTTCTGCATCAGAGCTGAGCATAAGCTCTACCGATAAAGACGCATGTTCCAGTCTTCCAGAAGCGTTTATGCAAGGGCCTATGATAAATCCGATGGTAAATTCATCAATCTGTTTTTTCATGTAGTTTTTTTGAGCAATGAGAGCTTTTAGCCCTTCGTTTGGAATATCTCCACAATTTAGCGCTTCAAGCCCTAGATAGGCGATTACCCTATTATCCCCAGTCAAATCCACAATGTCGCAGAATGTAGCAATTGTAGTCATTATAAGAAGCTCTTTATCCAAAGGAAACTCTATGTCATGATTCTCGTAAAAACCCTTAATGAATAGATAACATAGCCCGGCGGCACACAAATGTTTAAAGCTGTATAGGCAATCTGATTGCTTAGGATTAATGATAGCATCGGCCGGGGGAACTATTTGCGTATTGTCATGAAATGGCGGCTCATGATGATCTATTATAATTACTTTAAGCCCCTTTGACTTGGCCATTTCAATTTCTTCATAGGCCGATATGCCGCTGTCGCAGAGTATAAGCAAATCACATCCTGACTCAGCAATCTTTGAAAGTGCGTCCAAATTTAGGCCATAGCCTTCCTCAATCCTTGCGGGTATATAATATCCCACAGAAGCTCCCAGAGCAGACAGGCCTTTAGTTAAGATTGATGTACTCATAACGCCGTCTACATCATAGTCACCGTAGATTACTATTTTCTCTCCGTTTAACAGAGCACTCTCTATAATTTGAAAGCCTTCCGATACGCCTTTCATCGTTTTTATATCCTCAAGTGCATCAAAAGAAAGTTTTGTAAGGTCGTTCCATTTGCGTTTGGTATTAATATCACGATTTATAAGTATTTGACAAAATATCTCGCTTAAGTTAAGTGCTCGAGACATAGTATAGATATCCGCTTTTTTCCTTTTTAAAATCCACTTAGCCATTATGTACCTCTTTGATAGCAAATGCAAAATTGAACTTGCCATGTCTACTTCGTCGATAAACGTCCAAAACCTGGCTTTTCGTATCGCTTTCTTAGTGATAGGCATGGAACTAGTTTTATTAAAAAACCACTGCTGTTTCATTCCAAGCCTACAACAATTTTGTAAGTTGCTGTATTGATAATGAAGTCTCTCTTTCGCTTCGATCAAGAGCCGTACAGCCGTCTTTGCATGTGAAACGTGTGCAAAACTCTGTCCAGGCTTGAAAGTGCTTTTAATTTATTCTTGAAGTCCAAATAACATACTATAATAACTTAAAACGCTCGATAAAACCGATAAGCCCCACCGAATAAATGCGGTGGAGCTTTTACAGAATAACATATATTTTTTTATTTGACTATCACTTTTTGAAATTTATCCCTATCACACCGCCAAGGCCTCCACCTGCGACAGATAAAATCAGAAGCGTTGTCGCTCTTGAATCCATATTGAACCCTCGCTGAACCCATGTCATAATCGCAAGGAGAATCACAGCATAGACAAGGCCAGCTATCATTCCCCAAAGCCAGCCGCGGCCCGCAGCTCCCTTGGCTGAGTCAAACCCTGCAACGATAACCGATACAATACTTGTAATAGTGACTATGAGAGATATGTTGTTTTCCGAAACATTGCTATATGTAAGAAGTATCGCATAGCCTATAAAAACTATACATGTTATAGCATACGCAATCAGAACCCCGGAAATTACACTCCCAATCTGTTTTCTAAGTTCGATATTCATAGATAGCCTCCCTAAATAATAAATTAAGCTTGATACATTTTACTGACATGGATGGCCAAATATGATAACATATGTATATATAGTGAGATAAATTTAAAACGGCCCAAACGATCTTGTTCGTTTTACCGGCTTAAATTTTACGAACGACCCTGCACTCATGTTTTTCGTATAACGAAAAGTATGAGTGCAGGTCTTCTGAGTTTGTTTTGAGAACTCAGAAGGAGTAGTTTTTAAACGACTATAATTAAGCGATTGAGGTGACTTTTCTTATGAGCTATATAGACTTACACACTCATACAACATTTTCTGACGGCACTTTCACGCCGAAAGAATTGATGGAATATGCAGCTAAGAAAGGCTTAAGAGCCATTGCGGTCACTGATCATGATACGGTGGATAGCTATGAGCCCAGTGCGTATTGGGCTAAGCATTACAACATAGAATTTATCTCTGGGGTGGAGATAGAGTCTGCTTATGAAGGCATCGAAATCCATATACTCGGATTATTTATTGACTCTACAAGCAAAGAGTTGATTGGGTTACTTAAAGAATTACAAAAAATGCGTGCAGATCGAGATAATAAGATCATAGAAATATTAAACAGCGATGGCATTAATGTAAAATTAGAGGATATCCAAGCTCTTTCAAGACATAAATCTACAAGCCGTCCACATTTTGCGAAGTTTTTAGTAAACAACGGTTATTATGATAGCATCTCCGATGCAATGAGACAGTATTTAGGTCGTGGAAAAAGAGCTTATGTAGCAAGACCTCTGCCCTCTCCTACTATCGTTTTTGATATTATTAAAAATGCCGGTGGCATACCAATCCTTGCTCATCCTGTCCAGTATAGAATGGAATATTCGAAAGAAGAGCGTATGATAGAAACGCTTAAAGATTGCGGGCTTGGGGGTATTGAAGCGAGATATTCCGAAAACAGCCCTGAGGATACCCGAAGATACTTAGAAATTGCAAAAAAATACTCCCTCCTTATATCAGGAGGAAGCGATTTTCATGGTGATGTTAAGCCTGGGCTGGACTTAGGGTCAGGGCGTGGGGATTTGTGGGTGGAATATTCGGTGTTAGAAAGGCTGAGGGAATACAGGAGGCATTAGCATGGATTTATTCTCTGTGGCAGAAAGAGAGGAAATAAAAGGCTTTTTTATAAATCTCGCACAATGTAATGATAATATCTTGTCTGTGATTCTTGTTGGTTCAGGGGCAGTTGGTTTTACCGACGAGTTGTCTGATTTAGACTTTTGTGTTGTAATTGATGCCATGGAAACTTAGAAAAAACGATGGATTATATCCATTCAGGAATTAAAAAGTATATACCCGTTATAGCTTACCAGCAGATGTTAAAAAGAGGGCTGCAAGTCTACCTTCTTGATAATTATTTGGAACTGGATATAGGTTATGTAACAATAGACATGGTAGTTGCAAGGCGTGGACGCTGGAAAGTGATGTTTGATAAAGCAGGCACCGTAGATGAGGATATGATAAAGTCATGGGAACAAAGTTCAAAAGATAACCGTGGAAAGACTTCTAGCGTGAATATGGATGAAAAACTTTCCAATTACGTAAGTGAAATTTGGCACTATTTATTTCAAGCAGCAATAGCAATAAAGCGAGGAGAATATTGGCGTGCTACTCGCGAAATGTATATTGTGGGAAATATGATAATTGAGTTGAAAGGATTAAGGCATTCTCTAGAGACCAAGCGCTGCAGAGATGTTGATAAATTCCCATGAGACGAATTAATAGCTATTTACAAGACCATAATTTCATGCCGGTCGCAAGAAAAATGTTAAAGTCCCTTTGCTATTTTGTTGATGTGATTTATGATGAGATCGAAGCGTATTGTGAAAAATACATAGTCATTGACAGAAAGCAAGTGAAGGAATATATCAGTGGCATTTTTTGACTGTATAAATAATTTTCTGTAAAGGTTTTTTTATTCGTGATAGAATAAAATATGGAAGGAGAAGCCTTTACAGAAATTGTATGCATAAACTTTATTGCAGAGATTCAATCATTTTGATCATCTGATCCGGTTCCAAGTGACCATATAAGAAGTACACCTTCTCATCTATATATACAAGAAGCACACTAAACCATCGATACTCGCTCCAATAATCACTAAATCCACCCCAATAATTTATATACCCACTATGACCATTGATTTCAATTTCTTCAAAATCTTGACTGTTCTCATCATAAGTGCCATCCCACCAATGTTGGGGGAAAAACAGATCCCATCCACCGAGTATTTCCCATACTTCTTTGTGGTGTACACCAAAGCTGAATCTGTTAAAATTGCTGTCGAGGTAGTAAATGGTTGCGCTTCTTCCAGCCAGAATTTCATTCGGATTTCTTATAGGACATACATGAATTTTAACTCGCATGAAATGAAGATTTTCTGGTATATAGGTTGGTCTCATAACGCCATCAATTGTAAGATAGCGATTTAGCACCTCATCCAAATCTGAATCAGAAAAAAAATTACGCGAGGGAGTGTAACAAAAACTGTGTAAACGGAATAGTCTCATGAAATAAAGTCAACACTTTTACTACAGCATAATCAGGTCAATGCAGGAGTGCATCCCGACGCTTGCTGTGGTAAATACGGTAG
>Ga0131853_10000969_pt1 | contig 51897 bp, 45 predicted proteins | sample TergutLab28metaG_FD_92764 | JGI IMG/M metagenome (GOLD analysis project Ga0131853, IMG submission 92764) | Labiotermes labralis P1 segment gut microbial communities from Petit-Saut dam, French Guiana - Lab288 P1 (version 2) (version 2) | ecosystem: Host-associated > Arthropoda: Insects >...
ATCTTGCCTGTTCTCAATTTGATTTGGATAGAAGCAGTATTACTATTTGTGAAGTTGCCGATACCAAGTCTAACACCAATCTTGATAAAGTAGACATTCTTGTATATGAAGACGAGGGCAAGAGCGGCTTCTACGCTGACAGACCTCTGTATAAAAAGATGTTGAAAGACATTGAGAGCAACAAAATAAAAGCGGTAATCTGTTACAAGATTGACCGCATTTCTCGTCGAACTGTTGACTTGCTTAATCTTATTCAACAAATGGATCAACGCAATATCGCCTTTGTTTCCATCAGTGACAAAGAGCTTGACACCAGCACCCGAACAGGCAAGATAATGATATCCATGCTTTCTGCCATTGCCGAGTTTGAGCGAGACATTATCGCTGAACGCATTACCGATAACATGTATGAGCTTGCCAAAGAAGGGCGTTGGCTTGGAGGCAAATGCCCTCTTGGGTATTACTCAAAAAAAGAAAGGCTCGAAGTGGGTGGCAAGAAAACTACAATCAACCATCTTGAGCCTGTACCAGAAGAACAACGTGCCGTTAGACGAATTTTTGAGATATTCTCACAAATCAGCTCCTTGACAGGCACAGCTGCCCAAATCAATAAAGAAGGCTTCAAAACAAATAACAATAACGATTTCTCTAACATTGCCGTGAAGAATATCTTGCAAAATCCTGTCTATGCCATTGCAGATAAGGATATGCAGAGCTACTTCACTTCTTTTGATGTGCCTATATGGGCAGATGATGCCGCCTTTAACGGCGTAAATGGCATCATGGCATACAACAAAACCGAACAGTACAAAGATATAGGCGCAGACTCAACCGCCCTAGACCCACAATATACACAGAGGTCGTTGCGCCGTGACATTAAGGAATGGATCGTTTCTGTAGGCAAACATAAGGGCTTAATTACTGGAGTTGAATGGATCAAAACCCAAAGCATCATTGCGCAAATCGCCACCGACAAATCTGCAAGACCGAAAGAAGTTTCTAAAGCACTGCTGTCTGGGCTAGTTAGGTGCGTCGAGTGTGGCAGTCGCATGTTTGTGCGTGCAGAAAGTGGACGGTATAACCCAGATGGGTCTGTTCGGTTTGGCTACAGATGTGATGTGAAATATCGTAAAAAAGGTGGCTGCGAAAATTCGCCTAACATAAAGGGATACGAACTGGACAATTTCGTTATCGAGCAAATATGCAACATGAGTACAGGTGAAAACGCTTTTTATGAAGAACTACTCAACACAAAAAGCACCCTTCAGTTAAAATCGAAAGAAGCAGCCGAAGAAGAACTTGCAATAAAAAAGCGCCTCGCCCAAATAGAGCAAGACATCCAAAGTCAAATATCAAACCTACGTACTGCACCGGAAGTCGTTAAGTTGTCCATATACGCAGACATCGAAGCCTTAACCAAAGAACAAGACGACAAACGAATTCGCCTTGATTCAATTTTGGAAGATGAACGAAACCAAGATAGCCAGATAGCTGATATTGAAAAAGCAAAGCAGACCATAATGGATTTTCCAAGGCTTGTTAATCTAGTTGACCACGCAGGCAAACTACAACTGCTTAAACGGATAATAGAGTGTATAATCGTCAAAGGCGATATTGTACACATTTTCTTGAAAGGCACAGAAACAGACATAAATTTTCTGAAGGAACAAGAAAGGAGTGTTGTGCATCACACTGAGGCAGATAGCATTTGCAATAAGCATTGTAGCGTCAGTCGTTGCTGAACTGACTATCGACCTTGTTAAGAAGTTACGCAAGGAGAAACTCCGCCCCCGTAGCAAGGACTAGCGGTGTTTCTCCAACTGAAACATTTGCGACGCCGGTCGCCCTCCGGGCGGCTCACGCACGGCTGACGGAGAGCCCTTGGAAGCTCTCCTTCAGTTTATTATACTGTAATTATACGCTATATATGCGCAATTGTCAACATTGGCTTTAAGGCTGACTTGCTTTAAGCTTCGCTATCTCTTGTTCAACAGAGTCAATATCCTCCTTGCTGCACATTGCTCTGACAGCCGCTTCAGCTTCTCCAAGAGTCGAAGCACGCTTAATGCTGAACAGTACGGCTCTTAAAATTGCTTCCGTTTCTTTTGCCACAGCTTCTCACCTCCACAATAGTAAGTTACTTGACTATGTTACGCCAATCAAGGTCTCCTCGATCCATTGCCAGCAGCAGCATTTCGGCGGTGGCAAGGTTTGAGGCCAGCGGTATGTTGTGGATGTCGCACAGGCGCAGAAGGCTGTTGATGTCGGGCTCGTAGCTCTTGGGCTCCAGCGGGTCGCGCAGAAAGATCACCAAGTCTATGTCGTTGTGCGCGATGTGCGCTCCAAGCTGGTGTTCCCCGCCAAGCTGGCCGGCAAGATACTTTTGCACGGGAAGACTGGCCGCCTTTTCGACTATCTGTCCGGTTGTGCCGGTTGCGTACAAAGTATGCTTGTTCAGAATGTACCTATACGCAATGCATAAATTCTCCATAAGAATCTTCTTGTTGTCGTGGGCAATCAGGGCTATATTCACGGCTTCATCTCCTCTACTCGAATGTCTCGAACATTGACTTGCTCTTGCTCATCTGCACATTTACAACCAGCCCCACCGCGATCATGCTTGTCCACAGCGACGAGCCTCCGTAGCTTAGAAACGGGAACGGTACGCCGGTGTTGGGCAGCAATTCCGTAACGACCCCTACATTTATGAATGACTGGAACGCCAGCTTCATCGCGACGCCTGTAGCGATAAGCCGCCCAAGCATATCGGGCGCGGTCGCCGCGACAAACATGCACTTTCCTACTATGAAGAGCATAACCAGCAGCACGCCCATTAAACCCAGGAATCCAAACTCTTCGCCGATCACCGATATTATGAAGTCGGTCTCAGCGGCCGGAAGACGGGCGGCCTGGGTTATCGTGCCTTGGTGCAGCCCCTTTCCCATAAGCTGCCCCGACCCAATTGCGGCGATAGAGCGCTCTATTTGAAACCTTGCGTCAGTGTCGGCGGCTTCCGGGTTGAGAATCGTCTCGACACGCCCTATCTGGTATTCGTGGAAAATATGCGTGACCAGTATAGGGTCGTCGCTGGTAAAGTCGTTGGCCAGGAACACAAGCATGGGGGCAACCAGCACCATCGAAATTAATATATTTTTGCCGCCCACATTCCCCGCGAACAGCACGGCAAGCGTAATCAGCAGCAGCAACAGCGAAGCCGAAAGCGACGGCTGTATCATTACCAGCCCTACGGGAAGGGCTATCGAGGCGCCGAGAAACGCCAGCATCCGAAAGTTATTGATCCCCGCGCCGTGCTTGTCTATCATCTTCGCCAGGAATATTATCATGAGCACCTTTGCGAACTCCGACGGCTGCATACTTACACTGAAATCTCCAATACGGATAATTATCCAGCGGAATATCGGCTCATCCGGCGTAATCAGGTATCCATAAAGAAGCGTAGCCGCAAGAAGCCCCACACACACGACATATATTGCCACATAAAATCTGGCGATAAAGTGATAGTCGATAAACGCCGCAAGGAAGAAGAATATTAGCCCCAGCGGTATAAGTATCATCTGCTGGTCAAACTGAGGCGACGGCATTATGTTCGCGCGCGTTGCGCTGCCGATCATCATAAGGCCGAAGGCCATCAGCGCGACAATCGCAATCAGCAGCATATAATCGAATGACGACAATTGACGCCGTATCATTTCACCACCCCTTATGAGTGTCTATCGCGTTTAAGGCTTAAAATTGGGATGTTCGCAACCAGCATCGGCACGTTTACGCCGCCGTCGTTAGTGGCCTGGGATATCTGTATGTCCAGCTCGGCCTCGTCGATCTCCATGTAATTGGTTATTACCTTTATGATGTCGGTCTTGAGTATCTCCAGCAGTTGGGTGGACACGTTCGCGCGGTCGTGGATCAAGACCAGCTTGAGCCTGTCCTTCGCGACGTCCTTGGAGGAAGACTTCTTAGAAAACAGCTTGAAAATATCCATGACACCCTCCTATTTCTTCTTGAACATCTTCATGATCGAGGATATAAAGCCCGATTGCTCCTCCAGGTCGATCATGGGAACGTCTTCGCCCATCAGCCGGCGGGTTATGTTGCGGAACGCCGCCCCCGCGCGGGATGTTTCGTCCAGCACGGCGGGCTCCCCCTTGTTGGAAGATACGACAATGCTCTCGTCGTCCGGCACTATGCCAAGCACGTCTATAGCCAGGATGTCCGTGACATCGTCCAGGGTCATCATGTCGCCGCGCTTTACCATGTCAGGGCGGATGCGGTTGAGTATCAGCAGAGGATTTCTGAGCTCGGAGGCTTCCAGCAGGCCGATGATGCGGTCGGCGTCGCGCACGGCCGAGACTTCCGGCGTCGTCACGACTATCGCGCGGTCGGCGCCGGCTATTGCGTTCTTGAAGCCCTGCTCAATGCCCGCCGGGCAGTCTATTATAACGTAGTCGAAATCTTCCTTGAGCTGTTCGCAGAGCTTCTGCATTTGCTCGGGACTGATGGCGTTCTTGTCCCTTGTCTGGGCCGCCGGAAGAAGGCACAGGTTTTCGTTGCGTTTATCCCTTATCAGCGCCTGCTTCAGACGGCAGTTTCCCTCTATGACATCTATTATATCGTATACTATGCGGTTCTCCAGCCCCATTATCACGTCAAGGTTGCGAAGCCCTATGTCCGCGTCTACCATTACGACCCTCTTACCTTGTGCAGCAATACCCGTGCCAAGATTAGCGGAAGTGGTCGTCTTACCCACACCGCCCTTCCCGGATGTTATTACGATGATTTCACTCATTCAAAATCCTCCCGTAGACGTGGCCGACACGCCTGTTTCATGACAGTTGCTGTATATTGCAAAGATTTAATCATCTACTAACGGTGCAATGTATATCTGACCGTCACTGATAAACGCGTATTGCGGCGCGCCGCCCCATGTGTCCTTGGCGTCGTTGGGCATGTACGTAATCTTGTCGGCTATACGAAGCTGTGACGGAGTCAGGCTAAGGGCGCAGATGAAGCATCTGTCGTTGCCCATACATCCCGCGTGTACAAGCCCCTTGAGGCTGCCCAGCACAATTACGTTGCCTTCGGCCAATATTTCCGCGCCGGGGTTTACGTCGCCCAAAACTACCACAGAACCCCGAAATCGTATGATTTGCCCCGAGCGCAGGCTGCCATGCTGGAACTTGGTATTGTGTTCGGATATGTCAAACGGCTTATTGCCGCCTGCTTTCGGTGGAAGCTTGGCGCTCAGGTCGACAAGCGGGCCTACTATGGGGCGTTTTGCCTCGGGAGCTTTCACTTGATAACCCGCGGACGGACTGCTTTCCTGCCCGGAGGCTTGCTGGACGGCGTCCCCGGGGAAGGCAACGACGTTCGCGGCTTCCTCCGACGGTTTCTTGGCGTCCTCGCGCAATATAAATGTTATGTCAAGGTTCGAGTTTTCGGCCAGTATGTCCAGAAGCTCATTCTCTTGCTCTTCCGTAAGTATGCGCCCCACGAATGATATGGCCGAGCTGGCTCCGCCGAAGAATCGGCTGGCCTCTCCGACCTTGCTCAGAAGAACGCTTTTCAGTTGTTCAAAGTCGGCGTCGGGGTCAAGTATCACCAGGATCGCGTCCCGACCGCGTTTAAACATTACGATGTTCTTATTCAAGGTCGTCCTCCAGTTTGACAGCAGGCTTTGCCCACTCATTCATATACCAGACCTCTTCGGAAATTGCCGCAAAACCGGCATTGCCCAATTCCCGGAGAGGTTTATTATTAAATATTTGATTACGGCGTTAAAGCCCGCATAACTGATTGTCTCTCCGGCTCGACTTCCATATCGAAGAAAGCGCCGATTACGTCGCGTCCAACCTGTGTTGCGGGTGAGCGCGTAGTGGAAGTGTCACTGAACGGAATAATTACGTAGACGGCGATCTGAGGGTTTTCAAACGGCGCGAAACCGCCAAAGCTGGTGTGGCTGGGACGGCCGGTTATTTGCTCGGCGGTTCCCGTTTTGCCGGCTACACGGATTGGGAAACCCTCGAAAATTTGAGTCGCGGTTCCGTGGCGGTGTTCTGTTACCATTATAAGCCCTTCATTTACGTGTTGGAATGTTTCGGGCGCGGCTGCGACTATTGCTTCGACGCTGGGTGGAAAGCGTCGCCTGACCTCGCCCCGGTGGTCTTCGATTCTGTTCATTAGACGCATCTGCCGGCGTACGCCTTCGGAGGCGAACGTTGCGTAAACCTTAGCCATCGAAGCGGCAGTGTAGTTGTTTGCGCTTTGCCCGAACGCCGTGCGCGCGATATCGCCGTCAAACCAGCCGTACTGCAGGAAGTTTGCGTTCGGGTTTACGCGAAGCGTCATAAATTCCTTGAACTGCGGACTGCTGACAGCCAGCATGTCGCGCGGCAAAGTGTCGCGGTATTCATCAATCTCGACGCCGGAACGGTCGTTTAAGCCGAAGTCGCTCATGTACCTGATGAACGCCATTGTAGCCAGATGCTGTCTCGCGTCCTGGGAATTTCCAAGCCTCCAGCCTATTTCTGAGAAAAAGTAGTTTATTGACGCCGCCATCGCCACGTTAACATCAACATATCCGAAGGTGTACTGAGACCAATTGCGCGAGTAGGGCCGCCCAGCCTTTGTAAACACAACGCCGTCGCGTATGAGCGAGTTCTTGGTAATTGCGCCGGTTTCGATGCCCAATATAGCCGTAATAGGCTTGAACGTTGAGCCCGGAGCGCGCGCTTCCATGAACGGCCGGTTGATCCAGGGCGACGAGTGCGTGTCGGCGTTCAGCCGTGCGATATATTCCGCGCTGCCGGGGCCGGACAGCCGGTTGTTGTCAAATGTGGGATATCCCACAGCCGCCAGCACGTCGCCGGTCGCCACTTCCACAACAACAACAGAACCTGTGGACGGATCCAGCCCGGTCATCTGAGGCGTAATCACATTCGCGCGGAGCAGCGCCAAAATAGCTTGCTGCGGAGTAACGCGGCGATCCAGCAGGTAGCTGGTAAAATTCTCCTCCACATCTATTATTCCCAATTCATACAGGGTCATAAGCATGTGGGTTGCGCCAAACTCAATATTTTCAACCGCTTCGGCAAACATTCTGCGAAGCTCGTTGATGTTTGGCTCAGTGTTATAAATGTTCCTGGTCGGAGTATCAACTCCGGTTCCAAGATGGTCTCCGTAAGTCTCCTCGTAAAGAACACGCCGGTACTGCTCCATCAGGAATTCCCTTATCGCGGTAACATGTTCACCGTCGTTGTCTTCGTCTATAATGGCCGTGACAGGGATGTTGTTGCTGCGCACCATTGAACCGAAGAACATCTCGTGAGTAATAAAGTCCTCGGCTCCGGGAGCCGTCAGCTTGTTGATGATTGTTTCCGTGAGCATGTCGCGCAAAATATAATAAGCCCGGGTTTGCAGCTCAAGATCAATAGTTGTAAACAGTCTGTCGCCGGGTACGGGCGGTACCGGGTCAAGATAGCGGATTGGGCGGCCTACGGCGTTGACCTCGACCACTTGCTCTCCCCTTCGCCCGCGAAGGCTGGACTCGAAGCTGGCTTCCAGCCCCGCCATGCCGATACGGTCGTGCGGGCCGTAGCCCTGGTCGGCAAGAGCTTGAAGCTGCTCGGCATTAATGCGCCCAAGGTAGCCCACTATATTGCTGACATAACGACCGCCGGGATAGTACCGTACAGAATCCACGTCAATAAATACCGACGGGAAGCGGTCGGAATTTTCGGATATCGCCACAACCGTGTCAAATGACACGTTTGTCGCAAACAGAATCGGTTCGGTCTGACGGAAACGATTCATGAAGATCGCCGAGCGAAACGCAACGATGTCGCGCGCCTCCCGGTTAGACATTTCTTCCGGTATGTCGAAGAGGCTGCCCCGTAAGTGCGCCATAGCCGCCTCAGGCGTCGCGCCTTCCGATACGGTCATATCCTCTCTCCAGCGGTTCTCGCGGTTCATGTTCCCGCCAAGCATAAACTGCATGGGCTCGTCTTCGGATTCCGGCACGTATATCGGGAATGCGTCGATATAGTTCTCCCCGCTGGCTCGCAGCAATGCCATCAACTCGACGGCTACATTGTTCATCGTCTCGTTGCTTCGTCCAATCGCGGCCGCCGGGTCAATCATTACTACGTACTCCGTGCGGTTGGCGGCCAGCGGCCGGCCAAACCTGTCATATATCGTCCCGCGAGGAGCATTGAGCTCTATCAATCTGCGCCCCGTAACATTCAACTCGTTAAGAAAGTGCGCGCCCTGTACAATTTGCAGTTCAAACAGCCGCGCCGCAACCATGTAGAACATAACCAATATAAGCAGGGCCAGCAGCATCAGCCGGTTTGAAAATATCTTCAGAAAACCTCTAGGCATTGTAACCTCCCAGCCTAAACACACAATGTAACAATTTCGTAACAATCAACCAAAGTTTGTGACAAGCCCACACAATAAACTATAGCAAAATTTCTACTACAATGCAAGCTTTTATTGCTTATTCACTTTATTAAAAGACCCTGCCGGGAAAGTACGATTTCCCTACAGGGTCTGATAAATTCATGCTTTCATGCTGTCTAAAACTTTCACAAAAGATAACTTTAGCAAAAAAACATTAATGGAAATTTTAAAAATTTAAGTTGTGAAGCGTCAAGATTCCTCGGCGTCATCTATTTCGATCTTCGCCATGCCAACGACTTTTACGCCGCTTTCCAGGTTAATCAGCTTTACGCCCTGGGCTACTCGGCCTGTAGTGGATATGTCGTCGATGCGCATACGAATTATGGTTCCTTCGGAGTTGATAAGGATGAGCTCGTCATTTTGACTGACCTTGCATACGCCGATGATCGCGCCGGTCTTTTCGGTAATTTTATAAATCTTTACGCCTTTCGCGCCGCGCTTATGCGGTGTGAATTCCTCGCATGGCGTACACTTGCCGAAGCCGGATTCGGTTACGAACAGCAGCTTGCTCTCGTTTTCAATTGTGTCGGCGGCTACAACCTCGTCGCGGGCGCCCAGACGAATTCCGATTACACCGGCGGCCTGGCGGCCCATCGAGCGTACGTCGGATTCTACGAAGCGCACACCCTGGCCGTGCCTGGTAGCTATGAATATCTCTTGTTTGCCGTCTGTGCGTATTACGGAAACGAGCTCGTCGTCTTCCTTGAAATTGATAGCTAAAAGCCCCCGAGAATGCTTCTTCGCGAAACTATCCAACGGAGTCTTCTTGACGATACCTGCGCGGGTGACAAACATAACGTACTCGCCCAGACCGAATTCCTTAACAGGCATCACGGCGGCGATTTTTTCGCGTTCGTAAAGGTTAAGCATATTTACGATTGCGCGCCCGCGCGCTGTGCGCCCCGCTTCCGGTATCTCGTAGGTCTTTGTCTGGAAGACACGGCCCATGTTGGTGAAATATAGGATATAGTCGTGCGTGCTGGCAATAAACAGGTCTTTCACAAAGTCCTCGTCGCGGACGTGCATTCCTGTGATTCCCTTGCCGCCGCGGTTCTGCGACTTATATGTGTTAAGCGGGATACGCTTCACGTAGTCCATATAGCTGAATGTTATTACGGAGAGCTCGTCGTCAATCAGGTCTTCCAGATTTATCTCGCCGTCTTCATGGACGATAGCGGTACGCCGCTCGTCGGCGAACTTTGTGCGCAGTACGGCAAGTTCTTCGCGTATCTTGGCAAGCAGCAGATTTTGGTCATTCAGCAGCGCCGTCAGCTCTTCGATCAATGATTTTAGTTCGGCGTATTCGGCCAGAAGTTTGTCCTTCTCAAGTCCGGTAAGAGCGCGAAGGCGCATCTGGACGATAGCCTCCGCCTGTTCCTCTGAAAGCTCGAAGCGTTCGCGAAGGTTGTATTTGGCGGATGCCGTATCGTCGGAAGCGCGGATAATGCGGATAACCTCGTCGATATTGTCCTGCGCGATAAGCAAGCCCTCGAGTATGTGCTGACGCCTCAGAGCTTTGTCCAGATCGAAACGCGTACGGCGGGTCACTACGTCAACCTGATGGTCAAGGTAGTGCTCCAGCACTTGCTGAAGGTTTAGCAGTTCCGGCCGATTATTAACCAGAGCCAGCATTATGACACTGAAACTGTCCTGCAGCTCAGAATGCTTGTAGAGCTGGTTCAGCACAACATTGGCGTTGGCGTCTTTTTTGACATTGAAGACGATCCGTACGCCTTTCCGGTTTGTTTCGTCCACGACATCGCTTAGACCTTCTACCTTCTTTTCGGCCACAAGTTCGCCTATTTTTTCCAGCAGGCGGCTCTTGTTGCACTGATACGGAACCTCGGTGACAATGATGCGTTCACGTCCGTTCGGCATCGTCTCGATCTCGGCATTGGCGCGGACTACTATGCGGCCGCGGCCGGTCTGGTATGCCTGGCGGATTCCGCTAGTTCCAAGTATTGTCGCTCCCGTGGGAAAGTCAGGCCCCTTCACGATGCTAAGAAGGTCTGAAATATCCGTCTCGTTGCCGTCAATACGGTTGTTGATTATGTGCAAGATAGCATCACAAACTTCGCCCAGATTGTGAGGCGGTATGTTGGTTGCCATTCCTACGGCTATGCCGGACGAACCGTTCACCAATATGTTGGGAAAACGCGAAGGCAGCACGGTGGGCTCGTTGGCGTCGTTCATGTAGTTTGGTGTGAAGTCTACCGTATCCTTGTCGATATCGGTCAGCATTTCCATTGAAAGCCGGCTTAGCCGGGCCTCTGTATATCTTTCCGCCGCCGCCGAAAATCCGTCCATCGAACCAAAGTTACCGTGGCCGTCAACAAGAGGGTAGCGCATTGAAAAATCCTGCGCCATACGTACCATAGCGTCGTATATCGAGGCGTTGCCGTGCGGGTGATACTTACCCATCGTATCGCCGGTAATGCGCGCCGATTTCTTGTAAGGCTTGTTAGGCTCGAGCCCAAGTTCCGACATGCTGAACAATATGCGCCTCTGAACGGGCTTGAGACCATCACGCACATCAGGCAGCGCCCGCGACACTATTACCGACATGGCGTACTCAATGTACGATTTCTTCATCTCCGTTTCCAGCGCGATAGGCTCAATTTTATCAAATAGTTTCTGCTGTTCTGACATTATGTTCTCCTACAGTCCTATGTTTTATGGTATAGCTGATTGAGCCGAAAATGGTCTTGCATTTGCGAGGATTTTTGTCGCAAGGCAAGGAAACGACGCCGACGCGTGCCCATAGGCACGCTAGAAGGAGTTGACGCAGCATTGCGGCAAAAAGACCGCTAAGGCAAGACTGTTTTCGGCTCAATCAGCTATAAGTTCCTCTTGCCCGTAATGGACGACAGCGTTATCCTATATACCCTCATACGCGTCAAAGCTGCTGCGGAATCATATACAAATCCATGATAGCCGCAATGGGAACATATCAAGTCAAGCCCCTTAACGGCTTCCTCTCCGTCGACCGCTTCCGCCTCGCCAAATCCTATAACGCTCTCATACAGGGTGGTAAGACCCCCTTTATCAGTTTCGGTATAACGGTGAAAAATTCCCGCTTCCACGCACACATTGCAGTTCCTGTCCAACAGCGTATGCTTGAAGCCTTCTTTCGCTCCATGAATATATATCACAACTTGCCCGTCGCGCTCCTCAAACCCGAAAGACAGCGGAACCACATAGGGGAACGAGTCACCGTTCATACCCAGCCTTATAGTGTCCGCGCGACGCAGCACGCCCATCATTTCTTCCCGATTCTTTATCCCTCTTTCCGATCGTCTCATGGCCGTACCTCTCCTTTATTCTTTAAATAGAAATTAACAAAGCTCTCAACTGTATAATCGGTTAAATCAGATATATCCTCCGAAACAAGCAGCCAGAAACACGAGGGTACCTCCCCTTGACGCAAATTCTTTTCGATGCACGGGTCACATCCCGACATGTGCCCGGCAGGATGGTGCGGGCAGTTAACAGCGGGGCATTTGCAGAAATGTTCACTCATAAAGGACTATCCTTCCTCCGTCACAGGCGCTTCAAAAGCGTAATAGCGCATTTGTCTCAGAAATTCAGCGTTTACCGGATATCCTGAGCTTTCACCCAATACGGCGTCTATTCCGCAGTATGGACACAGCGCTGTTTCCCCTTCACATTCACCTTCATCACGGCTGTCACACAACTCCAAAACATCACACCAATCAAAAATTTCGCTTGGAGAAAATATCTTCAAACAGTGATAGCACCCGCAAAATTCATCTGTAACAATGCTATTTTTGTGGTATACCGCAAGTTTTGCAGTTTTTAAATATGCGTCGTAATCCACATTATAATTTCTAAGTGTCGATATTGACGGCATATTCGGCATGTTCATTTATAAACTCGCGGCGTGGCTCTACGCGGTCGCCCATAAGCTGGTTGAATACTTCATCGGCGACTCGCGCGTCTTCGATGTCCACACGCAAGAGCGTGCGCCTTTCTGGATCCATGGTTGTGTTCCAGAGTTGTTCGGCGTTCATCTCTCCCAAGCCCTTATAGCGCTTGAGGGCAATGCCTTCGCGGCCTATTTCATCATAGATACGCTCCAGTTCCCGATCGGTGTAAGCTTGATATGTCTTTTTGTTCTTTTCGACCTCATATAATGGCGGCTGAGCGATGTATATGTTTCCATCCTCGATCAGCGGAGTCATGAAACGATAGAGGAAGGTCAGCAGCAAGGTGCGGATATGGGAACCGTCCACATCGGCGTCTGTCATAAGTATTATTTTGTGATATCGAAGCTTGCCGATATCGAAGTCTTCATGTATACCTGTTCCAAACGCCAATATCATGGACTTAATCGAATCGTTTGATAATATTTTGTCCAGGCGGGATTTCTCGACGTTCATTATCTTGCCGCGCAGCGGAAGTATGGCTTGCGTTTTGGGGGTACGCGCCAAAATGGCCGATCCTCCGGCGGAGTCTCCTTCTACTATAAATATTTCGCAGTTGGCGGGGTTGCGGTCGGAACAGTCTGTAAGCTTTCCAGGAAGGCGCGACGTCTCCAAAACTCCCTTGCGGCGTACAAGCTCACGTGCGCGCCTGGCCGCCTCTCTCGCGCGCGAGGCCGTAAGCGACTTTTCAACGATAGACTTGGCTATGGCCGGATTTTCTTCAAGAAAGTATCCAAGATGTTCTGACAAAACTGACTCGACGGCGTAGCGCGCCTCGGAATTGCCCAGCTTTATCTTTGTCTGACTCTCAAACTGCGGGTCGTTTATCTTGATAGAAACTATGGCGGCAAGACCCTCGCGCACGTCGTCGCCGGATAGGTTCTTGTCGGATTCCTTCAAAATCCCGGCTTTCTTAGCATAGTCGTTTATGGCCTTTGTCAGACCCGCGCGAAAGCCCGCCAGATGGGTACCCCCCTCGGCGGTATTAATTGTGTTGACGAATGTAGACGTAGACTCGAAGAACTCTTCGGTATACTGCATGGCAATCTCGACCAGTACTCCGTCTCGTTCGGCTTCCACGTAAAATATCTGCTTAAACAGGGGATTGCGGTTCTTGTTTATATGTTCGACAAATTGCTTTATGCCGCCCTCGTAATGGTAGGCGCGCTCCTTTGCCGGTTCCTGGCGGACATCTCTAAGAATTATTTTAAGGCCCTTAGTAATAAAAGCCATTTCTTGAAGGCGCTGTTTAAGCGTATCAAAGCTGTACTCCATCTCCTCGAATATTTCAGGATCAGGCCAGAAATGCACAAACGTTCCCGTCTTAGAAGGGTTACATTCGCCGATTACGCGCAACGGCTGAACGGTATCGCCGCGCTCGTAAACCTGTTCATGTACCTTACCTTCATTACAAATGTTGACGACAAGACGCTTGCTAAGGGCGTTTACCACAGAAGCTCCAACGCCGTGCAGGCCGCCGGACACCTTGTATCCTCCTCCGCCGAACTTGCCCCCGGCATGAAGCATGGTAAATACGACCTCTACGGCGGGAATGCCCTGAGTAGGATGGATTCCAATCGGAATACCCCTGCCGTTATCCACAACCGAAACTGAGTTATCTTCATGTATTATGATAACGATTTCCGTACAGTGCCCGGCAAGAGCTTCATCCACAGCATTGTCAACAATTTCGTATACCAGATGATGCAGCCCTTTAGCCGACGTCGTTCCGATGTACATTCCGGGGCGCTTGCGGACGGCCTCAAGACCCTCCAGAACTTGTATTTGTGATTCGTTATATTCGTTTGACATATCTTCTCCTTGTGCTATTATCGTCTCGCCTGAAAATTGGTCTGTACTGCCACGGAGGCTTCTTGTGAATCATCACGGTTATCGCCCTGGTTGGACAGCGGTTCACACAACGGTAACATATTGTACAATTCTCTCTCTGTATAACTTTTCCGCTATGTATCCGCAGGTTATCCATGGGGCATATATTTGTACACAGACCACATAATGTACAACCTAAGCCGACCCTTATATCCCCCCTGGCCCATTGCTCCATGAAGGCAAGCCACGGGACGCCTTGGAATTTCCCCAAAAAACGTGACGCGCCGTTGAAACCTCGTCTGCGAACAATACCTGAGCGTAGTTCCCGGCAGACTCGCTCCAGCTTCATTTCAGCGCGCCTTATACATTGCTTGGCCATGCTCCGCGGTAGCTTCAGCAACATAAAGTTGGAGACGTTGTTCGGCATGTTGAAATGTTCGGCGTAAATAACATTTATATACCCGCGTTTAAATATGTCTGTAAAAGAACGAGCGCCGTCACCGGAAAACAGCATCTGCGTCACAAGTATGATAATTTTTTTGCCGCGAAGCCGGTGCGCGTACTTAGCGGCGAATTCGCGCATAATACGCGGGGCTCGCGAGCTGTAAATAGGATAAGCAAACGCAATAATATCGTGCGAATGTATCTCGGCGTCAAAGTCGGCGTCGTCTTCTATCGACAGGCATTTGCATCCCATTTTGGCGGAAAAGCGCCTTGCGATATACTCTGTGTTTCCTGTTCCTGAAAAATAAAGCATCATCACTGGGCGACAACCCCGCCTTCTATTTGAAATATTTTATAGCTCTGCCCTGATGACATTTTACGCACAACATCCTCAACCCCGGTACAGGTAATTATGGCCTGTGTTCCGCTAATGCTTTGCATAAGGCAAGTTTGGCGGACTTCGTCAAGCTCGGACAGCACATCGTCCAGAAGGAGGACAGGTGGTTCCCCCGCAAGCTTGGTCATAATCTCTATCTGAGCAAGTTTTGCCGAAAGGGACGCCGTGCGCTGCTGGCCCTGCGAACCATATATGCGAGCGTCGACACCGTTTATCGCAAAATACAGGTCATCCTTGTGTATTCCAACAGAGGTGGATCCCAGGGCAATATCACGCTCAAGAGACTGAGACAGCTTTCGAGGGAAGTCGTCCGGGCTGGTATTTGGCCTGTAAGCAATATTAAGCGACTCAGCGCCGCCGGTCAGCCGTGAATGTATATTCGCGGCCGCATTATTCAGTTCCTTTATGAACACGCTTCGCTCGTGGTGAATCTTGGCTCCGTGTTCCGCAAGCTGCTCATCCCATATCGAGATAGTGTCTCGGAGCTGCCTTGCCGCAGTTCTGTCGCCGCGCAGACTTTTAAGCAGGCTGTTTCGCTGCTTTAACACGTAATGGTATGTTTGAAGATGGTATACGTAAACACGGCTTATCTGGCACATCTCCATGTCAATAAAACGGCGGCGCTCGGCGGGCCCTTCCTTTATCAGCTGCAAATCCTCAGGCGTGAATATTACGCAAAGCAATATCCCAAACAAATCCGCAAGCTTGCGTATCGGTATGCCGTTTATAGCTATGCCCTTAGGACGGTCGGCACGAAGATGAATGTCGATCTGTGAAGGGTACACCACGATATCCTGATGTACCGTAAGCTGTACATAAGCCTCGCTTTCGCCAAAGCGCACAAGTTCGCGGTCATGCTTGGAGCGCTTGGAGCGTCCGCTGGCGCATAGATATATCGACTCCAGCAGGTTCGTTTTGCCCTGCGCGTTTCTCCCGGCAAAAATATTTAATCCGAGAGAAAGATTAAGCTGCTGATGAACCAGATTCCTGTAATTTTGTAGGCGTATCTTTGTCACATGCATTGGCGCGAGGTCAACTCTCCAGGCGAAGCGGCAGAACAAGGTGCTTACCGTTAGATTCGCCGGCGGCCCTGATAATACATGGGCTTAGCGGCGAGTTAAACGAGAGCGTAATAAACTCGGCGTCAATAGCCTTCAGGGCATCTATAAGGTAGCGAGGATTGAAGCCTATCTGCAATGGGCTCCCGTCCATATCGATATCCAGCTCTTCATTAACGGTTCCTATCTGAGCGATAGACGCTATGCGTATGGTATCTTCGCTGATATCAAGGCGCACCGGGCTCTTGCGGGTCTCCTTGATTGCTATAAGGGCGGCTCGTTCAAGACATGCCAGAAGTGATAGACGGTCGCACGTCATCAAGGTAGATTGTTCTACGTTGAATATCTGCTTATAGTCAATGAAATCGCCTTCAAGAAGCCTTGTTACAAGAGTCGCGCCCTGCAACTGGAAAAGGGCGTGCTTATCTGTGGCGTGGAATGATATATATTCATCATCAGCGCTCGATAGTTTCAGTATTTCGGACAGGGCTCGAGCAGGAACAACTATCTTTAGCTCGGATTGGCCCGAGGGTTCGGGGAGACTTGAGGCGGCGTAAGCCATCCTTACGCCGTCCAGCGCGACAATACTCATAACCCCGGTGTCCTCCGCCGGATGATGTTCAATGAGCGCGCCGGTAAGAACGGGCTTTACGTTATCCTGAGCCGCGCAGTAAATTGTCTGGCGCAGCATATTACGAAACGTAATTGAATTGAGGCGGTACACCTGGCTTTGTTCCACGAAGGGCAGTGTAGGATATTCGTCAGGGTTTAGGCCAAGCAGCTTGAATTCTGATTTATCGCACTCTATCTTTATCAGATTACCCGGCTCGACGCTGATGACGGATATCTTGTCGGGATTTAAGCGGCGCACTATATCGCTTAACATACGCCCGTCTATAACCGCGCGTCCCTCTTCAACAATTTCCGCTCCTATTATTGGGTCGGTCTCTATTGACATCTCCAGGTTGGACGCAAACAAGCGAAGACAGCCGTCTTCCGCGGTAATAAGTACACATTCCAGAATTTCCATAGTAGTTCGCGACGATATGGCCCTTATGGCTATGTTGATATTATCCGTCAGCAGTTGGTTTAAACATTTTATTTTCATATTTCGTCCCCCATGATGTTGCTGCTATCGCAACCCGAATACTCAACGGCATATGTAGTTACTGTATATCTATTTTTTTAGAAGAAGAAGTAGTAGGTGCGTGGATAGTTGGCATAACACTTGTAAGCTTGGTATTCAAGGCATCTTTTAACGACGATTAACCTGTTGACAGTCCGTGGACAACCTCTATGTTATAAAGTCTATCCACAGACGCTAGAAATTATTAACAATCGTACATATTAGTCAACATACTATCCCCATACTTATCAACAATCTGTGGATATGTCGTCGGCTTTACCCCTTTACTCTATTTTCGAGATCAAAGAGAACATTTCTGAGATTAACGTCATGTTCGGCGTCGAATCCTATCTTTTCATAACCGTGTATGATAGTCGAATGATCCTTTCCGAATGCTTTTCCGATTTTTGTGCTGGATTTATCGAGCATTTTTCGGCATAGGTACATCGCTATCTGTCGTGGATAGGCTACGTTTTGTGTGCGCCGGCGTCCCTTGATGTCCGCCAGTGTCAATGAGTAATAGTCCGCAACCGTTTTCTGGATCAGTTCCATGGTGACCTCTCGCTTGGCGCTTTCCCCCATGATTTCTTGTACGACAAGCTCTACGTTTTCGATTGTAACTTCTTGCTCGGACAGCTTTGCCATAGCGGATATCTTGTTCAGTGCGCCTTCAAGGTCTCGTACATTGGATACTATATTCCTGGCTAGATACTGTGTAATGTCCGCGGGAAGCTGTAAATTTTCATCGTCGGCTTTTTTTTCAAGTATTGCGGTACGCGTCTCAAAATCGGGGAGAGTTATGTCTGCTATCAATCCCCAGCCAAAACGTGAGCGCAGACGCTCTTCAAGGGTTTCGAGCTTCTTTGGAGGCTGGTCGCTTGTTATGACTATCTGCTTTCCGGCATTGTGCAGCGTATTGAAGGTGTGAAAAAATTCCTCCTGAGTGCTCTCCTTTTCCGATATAAACTGTATGTCGTCGATCAGCAGCACGTCGACTCCACGGTACTTGTTGCGAAATTCTAAGTTTTTACGCTCCTTGATTGCCTTTATCAGCTCGTTTGTGAAATCTTCGCTGCTGACATACAGTACCTTGGCTTCGCGGTTGTTTTCTATAATGTAGTTACCTACAGATTGCATGAGATGTGTCTTGCCAAGACCCACCCCGCCGTATATAAACAGCGGATTGTACGAGCTCTGTCCGGGGCCTTCCGCCACAGCTACTGCCGCGGCATATGCGAAGTCTGTGGTTTTGCCTTTTACAAATGACTCAAATACATATCGCGGTTTAAGGTTTGATCTGTTAAGACGCTCGTGCATATTATCATATTCTTGGTCTGAGTTCTTTCCAAGGTTCTGAGTTGAAGTTATTTTTACTATGAAGTCTTTGTTCGTAACATTCCGCACGGCTCCGGTGATATCTTTGAGATATCTTTGTTCAATAGTTGATTTGAACATATCCCGGTCGGTTTGAACGATGTAAATCGCGTCGTCATAATATACAGGCTCAAGAGTTTTTATCCATGTTTCAAAAATAACATCGGTGTACAATCGTTTAAGAAGCAGAAGCGCCTTGGCCCAGGACTCGTCCAAAAACTTGTAGTCTTCTACGTTGCCTGTCATTGCGAGATCCTCCTAGAAACTAACAATCTGGAAATAACAAACCCGGACGCAGGCACGCGCCGTTGGTTTCTCTACCCATTATAACAGCCCTTGTGTTAAAACGCAAGAGCTGCCTGTTATACGTAAATCCATAGTGAAGAATATTTTGTAAAAATAGAATTTATTTCATAATTAACAATCCTCCTGTCACCTCTGATTTACGATGATTATATCATGGATAAAACAACAAGCCAATGGTTATTTTAGATATACTTTAAAATCCCATATTTGAAACCGACTTTACATTACTTGTAATAATGAAGTCAGATATTTAGTAATTTATTACAATTTATCTTACAGGAAATTCATCAAATCTCACAAAATAAAAAAAACGCTTGATTAGTCAAATCAAATTTGGTATAATACAATAATTCAAAAATTTTATTTCACAATTTGCCCAAGTTTTTGAATTTAATTTCAAAGGAGAGAAAATGGCTAGAGAATTTTTATCTGACCTGGACAAACAAATTATCTCGATTTTGATAGAAGACGCTTCGATAACCAATCTTGAGCTTTCAAAAAGAGTTGGTATATCTCCGTCGACGTGTCTGACAAGAACAAACCGGCTCAAGGAAGATGGCGTTATTAAACAAATTGTAGCAGTCATCGATGAAGAAGCTGTCGGCATGGAGTTTATGGCTTTTACGGAAGTAACCCTCACTCCGCCTACCCGTAAAACCGCCGAAAAGTTTGTAAAGCACATCAATCCCCTTTCCAATGTTCTTGAGTGCTATAATATTTCGGGAGACAGCGATTTTTTGCTTAAAGTAGTGGCGAAGAACGCTTCGGAGTTTAGAAATTTTGTGCTTGACGAGTTGATGAGTTTAGAGGGGATAGGAAAGATCAGTACAAGCGTGGTTTTGTGTGTGGAGAAGTGCAAATTTTCGTTTTCAGAGTTTAAAAAGGATACATAGAGCATAACAGTTATATAATAAAGGTGGGTGGACAGATGAATAATATAATGATAAGGAGGGGTGCCGGATAGAAGGAATAGTAGAAAAATATTTAATAAAGCGGCATGGTAATAAAAATTAAGAAATCAGTATAAGGAGGAAAACAATGGCAAAGTACAAGGTATATTTAACGGACAGCATATTTCCGGATCAGGAGCTTGAAAAGAAAGCGTTAGCGGCAATAGATGCGGAGATTATTTATGCGAGCAAGAAGGATACCGAAACGTTTATCAGGGAAGGATCGGACTGTGACGCGGTATTGGTGGTGTATGCGGAAGTAGAGAGAGCTTTTATCGAGTCAATGAGCAAGTGCAAAATAATTGTACGTACCGGGATAGGGTACAACAATATTGATGTAAACGCGGCAAGTGAGAGAGGCATATTTGTTGCAAATATACCCGACTATTGCTTTGGAGAAGTAGCGGATCACGCTATGGCTCTGCTGCTATCCTGCCTGCGCAAGATAGTACCTTATAACAATCAGGTTAGATCCGGGGTATGGAATATGAACAACGGACGCCCTATTCCAAGGATAGCCAGTCTAGTTTTTGGCTCGTATGGTTTTGGAAATATTGCACAAGCTACATGTGCGAGGGCGAAGGCATTTGAAATGGACGTTGTTGCATTTGACCCGTATATACCGGACAGCGTATTTGAAAAATCCGGTGTGCGCCGCGCAACGGACTGGGAAAGTTTCCTGCGTGAAATTGACGTGCTTTCGGTTCACGCGCCGCTGACCGACGAAACCCGCGGTGTAATCAATAAGGACGTTTTCAAGCACATGAAGAAAACATCCTGCCTTATAAACACAGCCCGCGGGCCGCTGGTTAATGAAGACGACCTTTACGATGCGCTTGTGTCAGGTGAAATAGCAATGGCAGGTCTGGACGTACTTATAAAAGAACCGCCCAACCCTGATCTGAAACTCTTGCAGCTTGAGAACGCAATAGTTACGCCGCACGCGTCATTCTATTCCGACGAAGCGGAAATAGAGCTGCGCGAGAAAGCTGTTAACCAAATCATTCTTACATTGACCGAAGGAGCGCCTAAGTACTGCGTGAATAAAAAGCAGCTGGGTGTCTAGGCCGGATTATCATGTATAATAAGTTCCCTATTGTCTAAATAATATATATAAAGGAGAATTTAAATGAGCAAAACACCTTGGAAAACCGACAAATGGTTTACCAGCCCTTGGAACTTTGCTGATGAAGTAGCAGGCGGGCATGATTTTGCAAAACAGATAAAGTTTCATGACGTTTCGCTGCGCGACGGCGAACAGCAGGCGGGGCTTGTGTTTACAAAGGATATGAAGATACAGTTGGCTGAAAAGCTGGCCGAGATCGGAATCCACCGTATAGAGGCCGGAATGCCGGCTGTTTCCCCCGACGATGTCGCGGCTATAAAGGAAATTGTAAAGCGTAAGCTTGGCCCGCAGATATTCGCTTTTTCCCGCTGTATGAAGGAAGATGTTAAGCGTGCGATAGACTGTGGAGTAGATTCGATTGTAATTGAAATTCCCGCCAGCGAGCACATAGTTAAGTACGCTTACCGCTGGGATTATCAGAGGGCAATAGACCTGTCGATTGAATCTACTTTGTATGCTAAGGAACACGGCTTGTACACGGTGTTCTTCCCAATTGACGGAAGCCGCAGCGATATTCCCACATTTATCGACTTGATACAAAAAGTTGAGAAAGACGGACACATGGACGCCCTGGCAATTGTAGACACCTTCGGAGGGCTCAACCCACACGCTTGCGGTTACCTCATCCGCAAGATAAAGGAGCGGATCAAGAAGCCGCTGGAAGTACACTTCCATGACGACTTCGGCCTTGGCAGCGCAAATACGATTATGGCTCTGGCGGCAGGGGCAGAAGTAGCGCATACTACCGTTTCCGCGATAGGTGAACGCGCGGGCAACGCCGCATATGAAGATATCGCCCTATCCCTCCTGACAATGTACAACATTGACACAGGCATCAAGCACGAAAAAATGTATCCTCTCTCGAAGTGGCTTAGGAGGATGAGCGGACTTAACATGCGTCAAAACCGAGGCATTATGGGAGACGATATAAACAAGATCGAATCCGGCCTTATAACTGACTGGTACTTTAACGCCAGGGAAGAGGCTCCGCTGGAACTGTCGCCGTATCTGTACACCCTCACGGGTCACCCGGATGTTGACGTTGTGATCGGTAAGTACAGCGGGGTGCGTTCTATCGACATTTATCTTGATAGAATAGGAAGAAGTTGCGACGACAAAGACGCTAAGATGGAAATACTCGCCAAGGTAAAGGAAAGGTCTTTAGAAATCGGTGGACTTTTGAGCGTTGGCGATTTTGAGAACATAGTTTCAAAAGTACTGGATTAGTATCGTATGTATTAAAAATGTTTAAGGAGATTGATAATAATTGAAGAAGAAACTGATAGTATTTTCGAGTTTATTAATTAGTGCCGTGCTTGTCGCCGGCTGCGCCGCTCCGGCGGCTCCAGCGGCCCCGGCAGCTCCGGCGGCCCCTGCAGGGCAGGCCGACGCGGCGGATGAACCGGAAGCAGGCGGGGATATCGACCCGATGACAATAAGATTCGGGCACGCCGGCCCTAACGATCCCACAGACCAGATGCAGTACGGAGCCCTAATATTTGCCGAAAGAGTATACGAGCTTTCCGGCGGGGCGATGGAAGTACAGGTATTCCCGGCTTCGCAGCTTGGCGATACCCGCACGATGATCGAGAGCGTACAGATGGGCACACTGCACATGGGTGATTTTGAAAACGCGCCGATGACGGGATTTGTACCGGAAACAACCTGGATAGACCTCCCGTATATCATCCATGACTACGACCATGCAACCCGCATTTGGGATGCCGACAGCGGCGTCAGCCAATGGATAAGACCTATCTTCCTGGAGAGAAATCTCCGTATCCTTGGTGTCGCTCACGCCGGTATGCGTCATATGATGAACAATGCCAGGCCGATTTATCATCCGTCTGATATGGAAGGTCTGCTGATACGCGTAATGGAGAGCGAGGTTATGATTCAGTCGATAAACGCTTTTGGCGCTACGGCGACTCCGATACCGTTCGCGGAGCTTTATACGGCGCTTCAGCTTGGAACGGTCGACGGAAACGAACAGCCTTTCAGCTTTGCGCTTTCGATGGGATTCTATGAAGTACAGAATTATATGTCTCTTACCGGCCACTTCTACCTTCCCAGAAACTATGTATTCTCGGAGATATTGTGGCAGCAGATGTCTCCGGCGCAGAGAGCGGTTGTAGAAGAAGCTACAGCATACACTATAGGAAGAATGAACGACTTCCATTTTGCTAACCAGGAGCGTTTGGTGGCGTCTCTCTTAGAAAACGGATTGAGCATTAACGAATTGAGTGATGAAGGTTTGGCGGCGTTTAGGGAGCGCGGAGCCTCGGTTTGGCCTATGTTCTATGGCCATATCGGAAGCGGCGACGAAGCGCGCGGCAGAGAAATCCTTGATATGATAATGTCATACGCACAATAACTGTCTGATTTGCCTAGGGTGTGTCGATAATAGTTTTTCGAGAAGATTTTTGAGGCGATTTTGCGCCAATCGAGGAGGTGACAACGCCGCGTACCCGAAGTGGTACGCAAGGAGGAGCCGACGAAGAGTGGCGCAAAACCGGGGTCCCCACGAAGCCCGACTTTGGCTTCGTGGGGTGGAGTTCGATCAAAAATCTTCCGAAAAATCTATTGTCGACACACCCTAAGGCGTTGGCGTACATTGCTGATGCCTTAGACATTTAAACATATTTAAGAACCTGTATTCAATATGCCGGAACACTGTCTTAACGGCTGATTTTACGCCACTCGTCGTCGTCAGCTCCTTGCGTACCTCTGCGGATACGCGGCGTCGCTCCTCCTAGATTGGCATAAAATCAGGCGCGTCAATCCAGCATTCCGGCTACTGAATACAGGCTCTAAGAAATCTGAACTCACCATTTTTGGGAGGTGATATGCTTGAAATTTGTTAGCGAATTCATAAAGTACATGCTGGTTGTTTTGTTAGTTCTTATGTTTTCAATAACTTTTATACAAGTTGTTATGCGTTATGTATTCCTGAACGCCATACCTTGGGCTGAGGAAGCGGTGCGCTTTATGTTTGTGTGGGCGAGCTTTATCGGCGCGGCAATCGGTATAAAGGAAAAGATACACATAGGTATAGACCTTGTCACTGCGCGCCTGCCGCAGAAGGCTCAGCGCGTTACTAGTACGGTGGTTTACTTCATTATAATGTGGCTGGCGTATTACATGGTTACAGCGGGTTGGGAATTTACTAGATTTACTCACGCACAGCTTTCTCCTGCGCTCACAATACCAATGAGCTATGTTCATGTAGCGATTCCTATTTCGGGTGTACTGATTATTATCTACTCTTCTATCGAAGTTTTCAAGCTATGGAAAAAACCTAATCAAGACGCGGTGTCAGGGCAATAGTTCGACACTAAGTTACAGTAAGGAGGGGAAGCAAAACACATGTTACAGACAATGGTAATTGTTCTATTTGTATGTTTTTTCCTTAATGTGCCGATTGGCTTTTCACTTGGCGCTGCGTCGCTTGCCGCACTTTTGATTAGCGATATCCCAATCATGGTAATGTCGCAGCGCATGGTTGCGGGCGTTAACTCGTTCGCGCTTCTGGCTATTCCGCTCTTCATGCTTGCGGGTTCCGTAATGGAACGCGGAGGGGTTTCTAAGCGGATAGTCAAACTTGCCAGCGCCCTTGTCGGGCACCTTACGGGCGGGCTTTCGTCGGTGGCAATTTTGGCGACTTGCTTCTTTGCGGCGATTTCGGGTTCCGTGCCGGCTACGGTTGCGGCCATAGGAACGCTCACTATCCCTGAAATGCACAAGCGCGGTTACGACCTCGCATATTCGTCCGCTATTGTTGCGTCGGCCGGACCTTTGGGCGCGATACTGCCGCCCAGCATTACGATAGTTATATTCGGCATTGTTGCCAACGTCTCAGTCGGAAGGCTTTTGATAGCAGGAATTGTCCCGGGAATATTGATTGGTATTGGCCTGATAGCAACGAACATCGTGATGTCCAGAAAGGCTAATTTCGCGTTAGAGCGGAAAGCTACCGGGGCGGAATTGGTAAAAGCCTTTAAAGACGCTATTTGGGCGCTATTGATGCCGATTATCATTATGGCCGGTATAATGACAGGCGTTTTCACGCCCACCGAGTCGGCGGCGGTTGCGGTTGCATACGGCTTGTTCGTCGGATTCTTTATATACCGTGAACTGAAGCTTACGGACATCGTGCCGTGTTTCTACAAAGCTTCGCTTAATTCCGCGATGATACTGATGCTGATCGCAATGGCCAACCCGTTCGGGTGGATTATGACGGCCGAACAGGTGCAGCTTCATGTAGGCAATTTTATGCTTTCAGTCACGAATGATCTAACGGTTATTTTCATAATTATTATGATTGTGTTCATTGTTCTTGGTACATTTATGGAAACGGCTTCGCTGATTATGCTGCTGGTCCCTCTGTTTGGGCCGATTGTACAGGATTTTGGAATGGACATGGTGCATTTCGGTATAATATCCGTGCTGGTGCTGTCCATTAGTAAGGCCACGCCGCCTACGGGGATTGCGTTGTTTGCCGCGTGTGGTATTTCAGGGATATCGCTGGGGCAGATAGTTGCCAAAATCTGGCCATTTGTCCTTGTGTCCTTTATCATTACCTTTATCCTTGCCGCTTTCCCGCAGGTTACCACCTTCCTTCCCAATCTTATCATGGGATAGTTATTGTGTCGCTTGTTAAAGCCTCCGTTTATGCGGCGGCTTTAACAAGTACAAAAATATCGGTTATGTTCTTTGGAGGCTGTCATGAACAAACAGAAGTTTTCAGAACTTTTACATTCCTTTACGGATAGTTCCGAGCTTAACTATCTGCAGGAGGGACATGCGCTTTCGCCTGATATTGTCGGAAAAAGGTTCTTTGGGCCGCCTGTCTTTGGTTTTGCTTCGGCGGACGACGAGCTTTTTCAGAAGAATAAGGAGCCAGGGATAATTGGCGGACATTATATGACCCCACAGGAGTGGCTTCCCGGCAGCAAGACGGTTATATCGATTTTTTTCAGATTCTCAAATGACGTGATAGACAGCAACTGCGTGAACTATGATGAGCCTTCTCTCCTTTGGGTTCACGCAAACAAGGAAGGAAGGGATTTCCAGGTAGGTGCGCTTAGTTATTTGAAGGGGCTTTTAGACGCCGAAGATATGGAATGCGTCGCGCCAATGCTCGACGAGCGTTACCGCGTGCTTACAGGATTATCAGACCTTGCCGACTTTCCGTCACACGCGAGCAACTGGTCGGAGCGTCACGCCGCGTATGCAGCGGGGTTGGGCACGTTCGGACTCTCAAAATCATTCATTACCATAAATGGGTCGCCGGGAAGGTTTTGCAGCATCATAACAAAGGGGCATTTTGAGCCCGACAAGAGACGGTATTCAGAAATTTATGAATATTGCAACAACTGCGGCGCATGTGTCGCGCAGTGTCCCGCGAAGGCCATTTCATACGAAAAAGGTAAGGATCACCTAGCGTGTTATAATTTCTTGGAAGAGGTCAAGGCTAAGTACGGGGGAACAAGCTGCGGCAAGTGCATGGTAAACGCGTACTGCACGCAAGCGCGTTCTGAACATTAAGAACCAGCGGTCAATAACGCTCAACGCCGTCTAGAAGGTCGAATTCCACCCCACGAAGCCAAAACTGGGCTTCGCGGGGACCCCGGGCGTCGCCGCTTCCTAGATTGGAGAAAAATCTCCGCTTCTAGCCAGCATTTCGGTTATTGACCGCTGGTTCTAAGCAGATTTGGATATTAAGCTGTCAAGGAGATTGATGTTATGCAGGCTGTGAAAGGCCAATGGGTACAGGTATCTAACATTGTGCTGGATGTAGGAGAGCGCGCCGCGCAGGCTCCGAAAGACACGCAGGCTTTGCCGCTTGAGATGTGGGTCAAGGGGCATCTTGTGTCTGACGCACAGCTTGACGATCAGTGTACGATAGTGACCCCAACAGGACGCCATGTTGCGGGCAAGCTTGTGGAAATCGAGCCGGGTTATCATCACGCGTTCGGAGAATACGTGCCGGAGCTTGACGCCGTGCGCCGACAGGTGCTGGAGATGATGTCCTATGTATATTCTAAGGGGGCGTCAGGGGTATGAGCGACAAGTCATACAATGCGGTAATGTCACGCAAGGTCGATATCATGAAAAAAGCTATAGGTATCGATTATACACAGTATGAGTGGGGTGGAATAGGCTTCGATTACGAGCGCATGATGAGCGAGTGCGGCTACGGCCTTGATGAAATCACCAGGATTCAACACAGCGTAGGGGTTGGCGGCACACCGATTATCGAGATGAGAAATATAACGACGCTTGCGCGCAAAGTCTCAAAGACAGGTAAGGCCGCGCGGATTTTTATCAAGGACGAGGCGTGCAACCCGTCGGGAAGCTTTAAGGCCAGACGCGCGGCGAACGCGGTATATCACGCTAAGAAGTTGGGATATAAAGGCGTAATAGCGGCGACAAGCGGAAACTACGGGGCAGCCGTTGCAAGCCAGGCGGCTATGCAGGGGCTCAAGTGCATAGTGATTCAGGAGTGCTATGATTCGCGCAAGGTAGGCCAGCCGGAAATACTGGAGAAGCAGCGCGCCTGCGAAGCAATGGGCGCGGAGGTTGTACAATTGACCGTAGGGCCGGAGCTGTTTTACACATTTCTTCTTCTTCTCGAGGAGACGGGCTTTTTCAACGCTTCGCTTTACACTCCTTTTGGAATAGCCGGTGTTGAGACTCTTGGAGCGGAGCTGGCTCAGCAAATGCGCGAGGGCTATGGACGTCTTCCAGACGCGGTGATTATAACTCACGCGGGCGGCGGAAACGTTACCGGAACAGCCCGAGGGCTCATAAAAGCCGGGGCAGGAGCCGTTCAGATAGTTGGAGCGAGCGTAGACCTTTCGGGCCTTCATATGGCGTCGGATGCGGCGTTTAATAAAAAGTCGTTCACAACAGGCCATACAGGGTTTGGCATACCGTTTGCCACATGGCCGGATCGCTCGGACGTTCCGCGTAATGCTGCAAGGCCGCTGCGATACCTTGACCGCTACGTGCTGGTAAAACAGGGAGAGGTATTTTATATGACGGAAGTCCTGGCCGCGCTGGAAGGCTTGGAGCGCGGCCCCGCCGGCAACACTTCCTTGGCGGCGGCGTTTGCGCTGGCTCAGGAAATGGAAAATGAGCAAATAATTGTTGTGCAGGAAACCGAATACACGGGCGCCGGCAAGCACCCGATGGCACAACTTTCGTTTGCTCGCGGCAATGGTATAGATATTGTTATCGGTGACCCGGATGGCGAAATACCGGGAACCAACATCATCTTGCCCAAGGCCCCGGAAATGATACAAGCCCGCGATTTTGACTTGAACAAGGCAAGAAAGTCGTATATAAGAAACTCGCTTGCAAACACCGTCGTGTCAAACCCGGATTCGGATGATATCAAGTTCTTAGTTGAGGAAACTAAGTCGGATGAGGTATTTGTAAAAGAGGCTGTTAAAAGTATTTCGCAAGGTTGAGTAATAACTATTTCCATGAGTAATAAGTGAAAAGCCAAACAGAGCCTGCGGAGTATCTGCAGGCTCTGTTTGATTTTAAGAAAACGTTTGTCAACTGCTTATGTTGTTGCCGGTTAAGTAAGCCTATTTTATCGTAGTGCATCTATGTATCTTGGATAGATCTATCAACAGCATCGTGTAAAATAGGATCAAAACAAACTACGTTTTACAATCGTCGAGAGAAGTATTGCAGAGAAAATATAAAGAAATTTATTATAGTAAGGCCTACTTTTATGTAATGGCTGTTATGTAGAGGATATTTAAGATTTCATAATAAATTTGACATTGCATTTCGACAAAGTTCGTGGTACAATTTCAAGATACTTGAAATAATTAAAAATTCAAGCTGTTATAAAAAAGTAGACTTATTTATAAGCTCGGAAAATTGAAAATAAGAACAAATATTATTTAGCTTTATGGCTAACACAATTACTAAGTATGAAGGGGATTGGGGAATTATGGTGAAATGGCTCAACGATAAGAGAATCAGGGCAAAGTTGTTGGTTGGTTTTGATGCCGTGTTTTTGTTGGGGGTGTACAACTGTGCTTAATAGTCTGAAGGGTAAGCTGATTATACCACTGATAGGGGTATTGGTACTGATTATTTTCTTCATTGTCGTATATGTAACCATGTCTACGACAAATCTTGTTTATGATTTGACGGATAACCGAATTACGGCGGCTTCCCAGTCAGCTCAAGCTTTCCTTAATAAGCTTGAGGAAAGCAGCCAAATGACCGTTCGTGTTGTTGCCGCCAGTCCAAGCCTTGTCACGCATGTGCAAAGCTGGAACCAGGGGTTAGATAGGGCTCAGAGCAGGCAGGCTCTGCTGCAATACCTGGACGGCATGAAGGGCGAACTTGGATCAGATGCGTTTGTAGTTACCGATATAGATGGAACAGTTATCTTACGATCCCACGATATTGAAAGTTACGGCGACTCAACTCAGGATATTCCGCCTTTTATAGCGGCCCGAAGCGGCGAGATTGTAACCACTTATTCTTCAACCGCGTCCATGCCCATGGGGCTTACTTCGATTGTGCCGATAACGGTGGAAGGTAATGTAATCGGTACGATTTCGGGTATCATAGACATGGGTACGGATGAGTTTGTAGATAGTTTTGCGGAGGCGTTTAATGCAACCGTAACTGTCTTCACCGGGGGTACCCGGGTTGCTACTTCGCTCGTTGACGAATTTGGAATCCGCCCAATCGGTACGGAAGTTGACCCGGAGGTCGTAGAGGCGGCGATTGACCGTGGGCAGGTAATAAGAACATTGGTGAATGTGAACGGGATACCGTTCTATGTAAATTATTTTCCTCTGTTTGGATGGTACGGAAATCCGGTCGGTATGTTTTCCGTAGGCTTTTCTAATGAGCATACGGTAGTTGCGACTGCCGCGTTACAGCGCAATCTTATCATAATATGTATAACCGGCATGGTGATATCCGCCGCTTTTATGCTTTTAATGGTCGCGAAGGCGTTAAAGCCCCTCGAAGAACTTACATTAAGCGCTGATGCCGTAGCAAGGGGAAATGTATCAATAAATTTCAGAACCGAAACAAACGATGAAATAGGTCGGGTTTCCCGTTCATTCCTGGAGATAACGAAGACTTTGAAGATACTGCAGGAAGGTTTTGATACCTGCAAGAAAGAGGTTGCCAGAGGAAACATTGATTTCCATTTTATGGATGACAGACTGGGGGGCGTTTTTAACGATGTTATGCGGCAGCATAATGACGTTGTTGTGGAGTTTACAAAGGGCTTTGATCAACTCACCGAGGCATTCGTTATTATCGATAAGGACTGCAAGGTAATGTACGCCAACACGATAGTACGGAAGTTTACGCATACGGAAGACAGCGAAATTCTGGGTATGCACATTAATGACTTCTTGAACGGGGATGTAGCCGGACACGAGTATGTGACAAAAGCCTTGAGTGACGGGCAGGCCCGCGTAGAGGCGGAGATCCGGCTGCAGCTTAGCCCCGGCAAGCCGTACGACCTGGAGCTGAATGTAATGCCCCGCAAAGTTGACGGCGAGGTAGTAGGAGCCATGCTCCTTATGACCAACATCACCCATATTAGTGAGATGAAGAGGAAGTCTGAAAAGCAAAACCTCTTCAGCAAGGAACAATTCGTAAAGCTTACCAACAACCTCACGGCGGCATTGGCCGAGGGGCATCTTGACGTGTCTTTTGAAACAAGCGAAACCGACGACAATGATATTAAAGCCATAGCCAACGAGTTCAACGCCATAAAAGGCATCATGACCGAAAGCATGAACCTAATTAACGAATATATCAATGAGCTGCAGGCTACCCTGTATGCTATGTCCAAAAAGAACCTGGATCAGAATATCGTGCGTGAATATAAAGGTGACTTCATCAAGATCAAGGATTCCGTCAATGTCATACTGAGGGACTTAAATTCCTTTTTCATGGATTTGCACGGGTCGTCCGATATCGTACATAAAGGCTCGAGCACCATAGCCGCCTCGGCTCAGGAGATGTCCGCGGGTTTTGAGGAACAGCTAAAGCTTGTGACCAACATTCGCGATCAGGTAAACGTGATTGCTCAGGAAGCCAGTCAAACCCTTGAAAATACGCAGCAAGCCCAGAATCTGTCCACCTCTGCGAAAAATGACGCCAATACGGGCAGCAGTCATATGACGAACATGCTGAAAGCTATGGAGGAAATCCGCAGCAGTACAGGCACTATAGCGGGCATCATCAAGACTATAGAGGACATTGCCTTCCAGACAAATCTTCTGGCGCTTAACGCTTCGGTAGAGGCCGCAAGAGCCGGAGATCACGGCAGGGGATTCTCCGTAGTGGCGGAGGAAGTGCGCAGCCTTGCGATACGAGTCGCCGGTTCGGTCGGTGAGTCTACAGGATTTATCGAAGCCTCGATAAAGAAAGCGGAGGCCGGCGTGAATATCGCCCAAGAAACCGCCAAAGCCCTGAGCAAGATCGTAGGCGGCGTAGAAAAAATAGATACCGTAATCGAAAAAATAGCGGCTTCGTCCACAGACCAGAAGAAGTCCATAGAACGTATAGAGGGAGATGTACAGGTAATTAATTCGATGGTAGAAAACGACGTGCGGATAGTTTCAGCTAATGCCGACGCCACTCACAACCTTATGAGGCAGGCAGAGGTGCTTAGGGACAAGCTTAAAGAATTCAATTTGCGTAACTAGGTTTACAGTCCAATAATATGATGGTACAATGGAAGGAGCCGAAACAACAGAAGCAGTTCGCCGAGCAATACAAATCGGTCGGGACATTTAGAGACGCATGGCAGATTGACCCTAAGTTGACAGCGGGGAGGATATAATGAGAGTGGACAACATACTTCTTTCTATTTCACGGGGGTTTGATCTTGTGGAGAAAGAAGTATTTGGTGTTGCATCAGGACACAGCAGGCGCGTAGCCGCCATTTGCAACAGTTTGGGAAGCGCTCTTGGAATGAACGATGACGAGCTTATAACGTTATCTGTCTGCGCACTGTTCCACGACAGCGCATTAACTGAATGGCTGATTACAGGTGAAGATAGTAAAACTCACTGTATTATTGGTCAACGTAATATAGATACGCTGCCCTTACCCACGAGCGCAGACGGGATTGTACTGTACCATCATGAGCGTTCGGACGGTTCCGGTCTGTTTGACATGCTCGACTTTCCGCTTGGAGCGGAGATTATAAGCTTTGCCGATTCATACGATATGGGGGTGCCGCTAAAAGGTTTTTCTCCCAAAATACTTGCGGTCTTTGATGCCAGCGCCGTAAATGCGATAATTCCAGAGTTTCACTTATCACCGGTCGATGCTATGAAGCTGGGTGACATTATCGCGAAGGCCATAGACTACAAATCAATATTTACGCGCAATCATACAATGGGCATTGCGCAAAAAGCCAAGTATATGGCCGGGTTCTACGGATATGATGAATTCGATACGGCAAAGCTGTACCTGGCTGCCTGTCTGCACGACCTGGGGAAATTATCTACGCCTACGGAAATACTTGAAAAGCCCGGAAAGCTGACGGATGATGAATTTAATACTATTAAAGATCATGCCCGTCAAACTTTTGAACTGCTTGATGGCGTTGATTCAGATATTCGGCATTGGGCGGCCGGGCATCATGAAAAGCTTAACGGTACCGGATATCCGTTCGGGCTGAATGCGCAAACGCTGGATTTCAACGCTCAGTTGATAGCTTGTATTGACATTTACCAAGCCGTCAGCGAGGAACGCCCGTACCACCCTTCACGATCTCACGAGGAAACTATGCATATACTTTACCAAATGGCGGAAAGAGGCGTAGTTAATGAAGCAATATCCAGGAACTTAGATTCCGCATTTGGGTAATGTTCTGTCGAAATAAAGTTATACAAGCCACATAAATACAAGGATGAAAGCGTTATTATGGATACTAGCAAAACAATCAAAACGATTACCGATTATATGAATGACGAAACAAGAGTAAGCCCCGCGGAGCGTGAGCGCATAAATTTTGAAGCGGCTTTAATCGGCAAGATGATTGAGGCAAGGGAAGAAAGAGGGTTGTCACAAAGGGAACTGGCGGAAATATCCGGCGTAAAGCAACCTGCAATAGCCCGATTAGAAACCCTAAAAGACACACCGCAAATTGATACTCTATTCAAAGTGCTTTATCCGCTTGGCTATACAATGGAGATAGTGCCGCTTAACAGTAAGCAGACCAAAGTAAAATAAAGGCTAATTGTAATTTCGCTATATTATTCAGCAGATGCTGCCTTGCTTTTAAAAAGCAAGGCAGCATCTTTTGGTGCTAATTAAAAATTTTGAAATTCCTATTGACTTAAGAAGTTCTTAAATGTTATACTTAAGAAGTTCCAAAGTGAGGTGATTATTTGGGGACAAAGAAAATGGGGCGTCCGACAGATAACCCAAAACCGCATCAGATGACTATAAAGTTTGATGACGAATGTAAGGAGATTATTGAAGGCTATAGTCGTCAAGAAAGCATATCAAAAATGGAAGCGGTTAGACAAGGTGTTAAAAAGCTGAAAGGTGACCTCAACAAAGAATAAAGGAAGCGGCGCTCCTCCGACTAAGGATACACGCCACTTCCCCAAGCAGAATACCTCAAAGGGCAAACTACATGAAATATTATATCATGCTTGGTTATGTTCTTTCAAGGATTTTGCAAAAGTCTATTGAAGGAGTGATATTATGGAAAATATTATCTTTAGTACGGCTGTATTGTTAATGATGAAGATTTTAGCCGCTGGAAACAGTAGGAATAGCGGAGGTGCGTTATGATGCCAAAAAACATACTAAGAAGCCTATTTAACGGAGAATTTAGCGCATGGGAAAGACGGCCAATCCGCACAGAAGAAAACAAGACAGTCCACCGTAAAATAGAGGATGAAAACCGGTATTTCATTCAAAAGATGTCTATTGATGATGGTGAGCGGTTTCAAAAGCTAGAAAACCTCTATACATACTCAAATGAGTTTGAGCAAGAGGATGCCTTTGCATATGGTTTTAGGCTTGCGGCAATGCTTATGTGTGCAGTATTTATGAGTGACGGAGAGCCTACGTCTAAGTGTAGCGAATAAAAATCATAGTTAAGAGATAAGAGGATAACTGTAATTTCACTATATTATTCAGCAAGAGGCTGCCTCGCTTTAAAAAAGCAAGGCAGCCTCTTTTGGTGTTAAACCCACGCAGAATACAAAGGACATATTATATTGAAAGGACAATTGAATAGCTTTTATTCTATCGGTGTATGTTCCGCATCTGGAATGAAAGTTATTATGTCTTCAACCCTGCAATCTAAAATTTTGCATAGATCATCTATAGTCCTACTTGATGTAGGCATATTCTTTACCATTCTTGAAATGGTATGTTGCGCTATTCCATGTTTATGAACTAGTCTGTATTTTGTGAAGCCCTTGTTTTTCATAGTTTTCCAAAGAGCATTATAAATTATCATAAAATCACCTCTTGCAATAATTATAAATTGAAGCTATAATATAAAATACGTAAAATAAATTTTAGCTAAATTTTATTTAAGCTATATGAAGGGGTGAAATTATGTACGACAAAGAATTTTGGAAAAGAACTTGCATACGTCAAATATTTGAGTTTATCCGTACCGGCGGAGAGATGATAAGTAATGACGCCAAAGAAAGTACGGCGGAAGACAGGCATAAGTATTATACAACCAGCTTTTTGCGGGGTATGCACCTGGCAAGAGATAGAATAATCGCTTTTGATTGGAACAGCGTTGGTAATGAATTTGAAAAGTCCAGAAAGACAGATGAAATGTTTGATGAGCTCTTAAACGCGTCAAGCGAATTGAGCGACCTTGCTTTTGAAGTGGGCTTTATTTCTGGGGCAAAGATTTGTGATGAAGTGTACCAACGAACTCATAGTAAAACCGAATGACCGCAGGTAAAGTACCGCCTCTGACCTGTTTTTAAGTGTGAATTGTCATTAACTTGCTGTTGTGGTATTATAATTATCATGTATAGCAGACAAGACAGGAGGGGTTGTATTATGAAGCGGTTGAAATCTGAGATATTGGTGGTATTGGCTGCCGCGGCTTTGGCGCTTAGCGGCTGTTTTGGCGCGGACACGCCGCAAGCGCTTGATGAGCGCGAAACGTACGAGACCGTGGAAACGATGCAAGCGGCCTCGCTCGGGATACATGGAATGATCTCGCGGATCGAGCATGGCGACAACGTGGCTTATGTGTTCGGCTCTATGCACGCGGGAAGAGCTCACTGGTTCCCTCTTGCCGCTGTGGTGGAGGACGCCATGCGCCGCGCCGACGTGTTCGTGTTTGAGTATGACATGAGTGTTAACTATGACAGCCCCGAGATGGTTCTGCTGGTGATGGAACATATGTTCCTGCCGGATGGCGTGAATCTGGCGGATTTGCTGCCGCCCGATGTTCACGCGGCGTTTGTCGAAAATATCAACACATACGATTGGGTTAACTACGAAGCGGCTAGAGCAATGCATCCGTTCAGCGTGTCCCAGCTCGTTATGTATGAAGTTTCGGCGGAGCTGGGCGTGCTCATGGAATTCAGCGTGGACGCTTATGTGTATAATTTCGCCGCGCGGCATGGTATGCCGGTCTTGGGTCTTAACGACATAGCCGAAGAGCTGGCTATAGCTTCCGATATGCCGGAGGAGGCAATGACGGCATTTATCGCGGGAATTTCAGACAAGGCGACCTTGCTTGCCCAGGGTGAAATACTGGTGCTGGCGGATGCCTACGAGGCCAACGACATGACCGGAATTCGCGGCACGATAAGCGACGGATTCGCGGCATATCGCGACGACCCCGCGGCCGCGTTTATGAGGGATGTGCTGATGCATCAGCGCTGTGTCATTTTCGCCGACGAAATAGAGAGGCTGCTTAGAGAAACAGAGGAGCCCTCGACGTTCTTTATAACGGTTGGCCTGGCTCATATAATCGGCGGGGAAGCCGGACAGGTATTGAACATCTTGCGAGACAGGGGCTTTGATGTGGCTGGAGTTTATCGCTGATTATACTCTTACGTCAAATGATGTTCGCCTGAATTCGTTCAGGAAGTTTTCGAGGCCGTCTTCGTCCTGGCGATCTAGGTGGGCTTCCTTGTGCAGCAGTGTGAAGGACTCGCCCGTTTCGCGATAGCTCACGCCCTCAAGCCGGTAGTCCAGCGCGGACAGGGCGTCGCTCAGTTCAACCAGATGGGTTTCAACATGTGAGCGGATATCTTCGTTTTCAAGCCGGAATTGACAGCTTAGCGTACGTCCCTGCTTTACAACATATGCCTCGAAGCGCCCCATGCCGGCCGTGTCGATTGCGACCAGCGCGCTGGCATGGCCTCCCGACTGGCTACGGCGGTTCTTATCGCGGAATACGTAGAGTTCGGCGCTTGCGCTGTGATCGCCAAGCGTCACCGGTATCTGAGCGTAAAAGCTGCTGCGGATGTACGATACGAATTCCAAATTATCGCTTACGGCGGAAAGCTGGGTCATCAGCCGCGTTCCGGCGGATGAGTTTGACGCCTCGCTTTGCGTCAGAACCTGACGCGCAAGCTCGAAATTGGCGCGCGTGTCGTTCAGGAAGCGTTCAAGGAAGTCGGCCAGGCGGCTTCTGCCGTCGGGCGTGAAGCTAAGCCTTTGCGCAAGTGTGTCAAAAGCGTCTCGGTTGGCCGCATTTGTTTGAACAGCCGTATTTTCTTTGGAAACAATCTCCGTACCCTCCGCCGGAAGGGTTATGCCCGTCCCGCGCGCCAGACCAAGCGTTTCCAACGCTTTTGCCATTTGCGCGTTGTCTCCCGCGAAAATTGCCGCCAGGGCAATTCTGACCCCGGCCGGTGTCGCCGCTATGTCCTTTGACGCCGGGCTTGATCCTGCGGCGGGGAGCATTTCCTGAAGCGTCTGTGTGAAGCGTTGTATGTCGGGCGTTCCATCGCCGGAGCCTGGACGGGTGTTCTGCGTCAGCCATATTGTCAATTGTTCCCGGTTCTGCAGGGCGATTCGGATGATGTCCGTTCGCGCCTGTGTCGCTTCCGCGATCTGTTCACGCGAAGCCGGAAGCATCTCCGTCAAAATTTCTGCAAGCCGCGCCGCGCCGGTGTCTTGCAGATTAGGATTGGAAAATGCGTGCGAAATAGCGGAGGCAGTTTGCTCCGCAGCCGCCGGTACGCCGGCTTTTGCAATGAAAGACTGAGCCAGCTTTGCGGCAAGTTCGCCCTGGGTCAGGGCCGCCTCTCCGCGCGCGAGAATATCGGCAAGCCGAAGCCCAAGTTCACCTTCCGGCAAATTGCGCAGGCCGTCAACAATGCCTTGCAACTGCTCGTTGATCCTGAATTGGCCGCTTAGAAGCGCGTCAAAGGCTGAGGTGAGCCGCGGCGCAATCGGCATATCGTTTTCGATGAAGAATAGTACGCGTTCGAGCGTTTCCGCGCCAAGAAGCCGCGCCCCCTGGGCCGCGCGGAGCATGTTTTCCTTCGTGATGGGGACTTGGCTCTCGAACAGAGCCAGCGCTATGCGCGTGTTCTCGGCGTTAGGCGAGATGCCCAGCGAGGTCAGAGCGTCGCGAATTGCGGTGTTCTGGCGTATTATGTGGCTCTTGGCATGCATCTCCAGTATTATTTCGCCGCCTTCGCCGCGGCTTACCGTGAATGTGTGGGTCTCACCGATGCGCGCGTCAATCGGCGACGCGTCCGCAGCTAGTTTCCCGGTTATCAGAGTTCCGTTGGGGCTTTTAATAACCATCGAGTCGCGCCGTATGTCGACAATTTCCGCGCGGACTTCGCTTTTGTATCCCGAGTTTTGTGACGTGCCGCTCTTACTCACGGAGCGCGTCCGCTGTACGCTTTGTGCTTTATTGACTTCCATTGGCGTCACCCTATCATAAATTATGATGCTGACGAATATACATGACTACATCTATAGTATACTCGGAGGTTACGCATGAATACATTAGGCCGAAATCAACGCGAGCTGCACTTCGAGCGGGAAATAAACCCGGCGTCTATGCCGCAGCAAGCCGACGACATATTGGTCATGCAGATGGTTGCCGAAACAATGTCTGCCAAGCGCGCGTGGATAATGCAGTTGGACATGATGATGCAGCGCGACGAGCGTGACGACGTACGCGAGACATTACGGCTGATCCGGCTGGACGAGCTGAAGCATGTGCGGCTGCTAAGCCAGTTGCCCATGTCCGCCGAGAGCGGCGGCGACGACGGACAGCGGCCGGAAGGTGTCATCAGCTACAACCGCGCCGCTAAGCTCAAGCTCAAGAGCTCCGAATTCGTACGCAAAATTTATTACAGCTTTTTCGACACTCCTACGCGCGACATGCTTTTCGAGATTGTTTGCGACGATACAAACAACGCCGTGCGCTTCTCGCTGCTGGCGGGTGAGTAGGGGACTATAGCAATATTTGATACGCTATGCGCTCACCGTCCGGTATATTCAGCATTATCTCGCCGCGCTGCGTGAAGCCGGCTTGAGAGACTGTTTTTTTCATTATCGTGTTGCCGGGATACGTGTCTATGCGGATATCGTTGAAACCCATTCGATGGGCTTCATCGACCAGCATTTTCAGGATCGTTATGCCAATCCTGCGGCCGCGTACAGCTTGGTCAACCATTACGCGGTGGATAACGGCGTATTTTTCGCCGGGCCCTTCCCATGAACCGTTTTGCAGCGCTTCGTAGTCGTCTTCGGGGCCCGGCTCCAGCGACGCGTATCCGCGGACGGCTCCGTCTGCCTCCAGCACGTATCCATGCCCCAGACGCACGTCGTTATCCAGCGACGCGCGGTTGGGGCCGTATCCGTTCTGCCACTGCGGTAAGCCTTGACTGCCCAGATACTTGCACGCGTCGTCCATGATGGCCTCGACCGTATCAATATCGTCCGGTGTTGCTAAGCGCAAGTTTATCATGCCGGGCTCCCTTCGTAAAATGACTCCATTTTGTCAAGCAGTGACTCGAACTCGGCCATGGCCATCTCGATCGGCGCGGGACTGCTCATGTCGACTCCGGCCTCGCGGAGCAGGTTGATGGAATAGTCGGAGCAGCCGCTGCCTAGGAACTTGAGGTACGCCTGAATCTTGTCTACGTCGCCGGAGATTATTCCGCGCGCCAGGGCTTGGGCGGCGCTCATGCCGGTTGCGTACTGATACACATAGAAACCCATGTAGAAGTGAGGTATTCGCGCCCATTCGTAGCCGATCTCGTCGTCATGAATTATGCCGTCGCCGTAGTAGTCGCGGTTGATCCGGCTATACATTTCACACAGGCTTTCGTGGGTAAGGGGATTACCGCCTGTGACGGCTTCGTGAATACGCATTTCAAACTCGGCAAACATAGTTTGCCGGAAAATTGTACCGCGAAAACCTTCCAACGACTCGTTTACAAGGTAGGCAAGCATGTTCTTGTCGTCGGTTGTGCGCAGCAGATAGTCCATTAGAAGGGCTTCGTTCACCGTTGAGGCGACTTCCGCCACGAATATTGTATAGTTGCCGTATACGTATGGCTGTGTCTCGTGCGAATAGTAGCTGTGTATCATGTGGCCTACCTCGTGCGCGAGTGTCAGCAAGTCTCCGATTGTGTCGTTGAAGTTCATGAGCACGTAGGGGTGCGCGCCGTGCATTTCTGCGCAATAGGCTCCGCTGGCCTTGCCTTCATTTTCGTATACGTCGATCCAGCCTTCGGTCATGGCACGGCGAACTACATCCACATAGTCTGTGCCAAGCGGAGCCAGCGCTTTGAGCAGGGTCACCTTGGCGTCTTCCCACGAAATCTTTGTGTCGGCCTCTTTGACGATTGGCGTATAGATGTCGTAGAAGTGCAGCTCATCCAGCCCAAGGAACTTGCGCCGAATATCGATATAGCGGTACATGAGCCCATTGTGCTTTCGTACTGTGTCGATAAGGTTGGTATACACCTCTACGGGAATGTTGCCGGACGACAGTGATCCGTGCAGGGCGCTGTCATACTTGCGCATGTTTGCGTAGAATATGTTGCGCTTGACCCAGGCGTTGAGGTTGGCGGCCAGGGTGTTTTTTTGGGCGATGTACGCCCGGTAGTATGCGGTGAAAGCCTCACGGCGAACATCGCGATTTTTTGATTCCATCAGGTTCTTGTAGCGTCCGTGAGTCAGTTCGACTTCTCCCTCGTCGCTTGTCACCGTGCCAAACTTCATGTCTGCGTTGTCGATCATGCTAAACAGCGTTTCGGGCGCGTCGGTGATTTCATGTGCCAGCGCAAGTACTTCTTCCATCTCCGGCGAAAGCACGTGCGCTTTTTGCCGCCAAATATTCTCAAGATACTGGCGATAAAGCGCCAGATCGGAGCTTTTCTCAAGATGCGTACGAACTTGCCATTCGTCGAGCGTCAGAATTTCCGGCACTATGAAGCTTTGCGCCGCTCCTAGCTTCGCGCTCATGCCCTCGAACTTGCTGTTCATTGCGGCATATGCACTGTTGGCCGTGTCTTCGCTGGACTTCAGCAAAGCGTACAACCAGAGCAGGCCGATGCGCTGCTCTAATTCGTCGCAAAGGCGAAGGCATTCCAGCAATTTTGACATGTCGCCCAGATTCCCACGAAATGCTTCCAGTCGCGCAAGCCTTTCGCCGACCGCGGAGTATTCGCTCTCCCACGCGGCATCTGCCGCGAACACGTCTGACGTTCTCCACTTGAACTCGTCCGCGATCTCGTGACGAGCTTTGATTTTTTCCGGCATAGTTTCCTCCTTAATTTATACTTAGCTGATCCTTAACAAATGCGACTATAGGGTCTATTGAGTCTTTGTCCATAAAATACAGCTTCGCCCCGTAAGTTTCCAAGAACAATTTATCTTCGTCGGTCAATTCGGAGACATCTTTTTTGAGCGACATCTTTCGCAGCAGGGTCATCAGACCTTTGTGTACGATACTCAGCTTGTTGTAGTCGATTCCTCCGCGCAGATGGAATATCCTTGTTGCGGACAATTGTTCCTGTGTGAAGTTTTTTTTCAGGATAACCGAATAGTCGGTAACATTTGGATCGGCAAGTCCGACGGTAAACACGACAAGAGATTTGCAGGGGTTCTTGGTTACAATTTTGACCCCGTCAATTCCTCCGGCGTATAGCCCCCCTCCGTATACTACAACTTCATATGACATCAACTGCGGGGGCTTTATTTCCGACGCTTCGAGAAGAGCGGCGTCAAGCGCTTCCGCTATCCACTGCGCATACTGCTTGGTGGTTCCATACTTGGATTTATATATGACCGCTACATTGTTCATTGGATGTCCTCCGTAAATATTTGTCACGAGAATTATAACATGAATCGGTGTTAAAATGAATAGAAATTTTGATATAACATGTAAAAAAAGAGCCCGCATTCGAGGGGAATGGCGGACTCTTGCGGTTGGGCGGGTTTGTTATTCGAGGATGAAAACGTTGACGGTTCGGCGGCCGAAGTTTAGGGCGTCCTGTACGTTGTACATGAACAGGTCGATTTTGTAGCCGCGTATGGCGGAGCCGGTATCGGCCGCTACAGCGAAGCCGTATCCTTCGATAAAGAGTGGTGTACCCAGCGGAATTACGCTTGGGTCGACGGCTACTACGCCGTGCTGTACTCTCATGCCGGACGCCGTGATTCCATAGCCCGGGTCGCCGGGGCGCTTGCCGGTGGATTCGAATCCGGCGGTATATGCTGTAGCGGTCATGGTCAACTGGCGGCTAAAGGCGAAGTTGCCCTCGGCGGAAGGTATTTCAAAGCGTGGGCGCGGTGCGGGATTGCGTGTACCGACCGCGATTACTCGGTCTATAGGTTCGGCCATAACAGCTTCCGAGAGAAGGCGGCTGTCGATTCTGATTCCGGCCAGCATTATTATTTCTGAGACAATTTCGGTGACGCCCGGCTCACCTTCTTGCACAACGACTTCTTCGCCGATGTTGATTGTTGGGTCGTAGTTGTGCTGTACTTCGTAGGGTATGGGCATATTTGACGTGAATGTGTGGCTGGTTGGACGGTAGAATTCAAACGTTTGTCCGGGCTCAACCGGTGCCGAGCGGCGCAGATTGTGGAAGTATACTTCGCCGTATTCGAGCTCTACCAGGGCTATAACATGTCCGATCCGTGAGTCTGCCGGGATACGCAAGCTCTGTTCTTCTCCGTCGATCTTGACGTTGACGGTTACTCCGCGTGTTATAACAATACGAGGGATATAGTTGTCGATGAATCGTTCGTCCATCGCCATGTTGATTGTGTCGCCTATTTCGAGAACATATCCGCTCTCTTCGAGGAAGTCCGCGACGTTTGCGGCAAATGTGTGGTAAAGCCTTGTTATGCCGTTATCTACAACCCGGACATCTCGCTGACGCTGTGCGGATGTGCTGCTGCCGTGCGTAAGCAGTCGATCCGGCATGGTAAGGGGCGTAACCGCATATACAGGTGTTGCAATGCTTGAGATTACAAACACTGCTCCACTAACTGCCAGCAGTGCTGCAATTCCTTTTTTCATGGCAATTGTCCTCCTTAAGGCTTTGGGTCAGTCCATGGATACTGATCCCTGCGTTCGGTTGGGATTGATTGTCCGAACGTTCTGGCGTATAGGAAATTTTTGCCAAAAGAGCCTTGTAAGTATTATGGCCAGGATTACATCGGTTAAAACCTGCGCGCTCAAAAAACTAGATTAAGCCGATATAATCTGGACATCCACGAGTTCTGACAACACTCGGTCTTAATTACGGAATTCATTCTACCACAAAATGAAAATCAATGCAATGCTTTTGCAAGAATTATTCATGTCAAAAATTAGAAAATTGTGACAGAGCTTGATAAAATGCGCGTCACACGTGTGACAAAATTCGAGCTAAAAGGACTAAATGGATAAATTAAATAGCTTTGAGGCGTTGTAATTTGTAATATTAGCCACATCATCAAGACTTATATCTAAAACTGAAGCTATTTTTTCACAAATCGAACGTAATTTTAGCGAATCGTTTCGCTTTCCACGAAATGGTACAGGCGAAAGGAAGGGGCAGTCGGTCTCGATCAATATGCACGAAGCGCCGACGGCTTTAACGGCCCGGACCACATGTTTTGCGTCAGGGAAGGTTATTACGCCGCCTATTCCTATATATAGCCCCAGGGCTTCGTAGGCTATGGCTGCTTCGTCGTCGTCTGTGAAGCAATGAACCACCCCGCGCTTGATCTCGTACTTGCGCAGGACGTCAAGCGTGTCGCGGACGGCTTCCCTTGAGTGGATTATGACAGGCATGTCCAGTTCCTTGGCGACTTGAAGCTGCTTCTCGAACCACTTACGTTGATTCTCCCGCGTCGAACGCATGTAGTGGTAGTCAAAGCCTATCTCGCCCACGGCGACACAGCGTTCGTCGCCGGCCAGTTTACGGATTGAGTCCAAGTCGGCGTCGGTCATGCTGTCAACATAGTGGGGGTGAACCCCGGCGGAAGCGTAGACATGCTCGTACTGCCGTGCCAGTTTTAGAGACCTGTACGACGACATGACTCCGGCGCCGACGTTTATTACGGTATCGACCCCGGCTGCCGGCAATCCCGCCAGCAGCTCGTCGCGGTCGGCGTCGTATGCGTCGAAGTCGTAATGGGCGTGGCTGTCAAAGTACATTACCGTACCTCCGACCCGTCGGCGATGTCGCCGTCCAGGGATATAAGGGTAAGCTCGGTATCTCCTTCGGTAGACGCGGCAAGAAGCATTCCCTGGCTCATCTGCCCCATCAGCTTGGCGGGCTTGAGGTTGGTCACGACGACTACCTTCTTTCCGACCATCTCTTCCGGTGTATAGAACTTTCCGATGCCGGAAAGTATTTGACGTGTCTCATCGCCGACCTTTACCTGTGACTTGAGGAGCTTGTCCGACTTTTTTACACGCTCGCAGGCCAGAACTACGCCTACCTTTAGTTCGACCTTTGCGAATTCATCAATGGTAATCTCGCCGGACTCTTCGGGCTCCGTCTTTTGCGCGCCGCCCGAGATGCCCGTAAGTTCTTCAAGCTCTTTCTTGAGCTCAAGGCGCGGGAAGAGCGTAGCGCCTTTTGTGATGCTTACTGTGTGCGGAAGCTTTCCGAACTCCTTGGCGCTGTCCCATGTGAATATGCCGCTCATATTTAGCTGGCGGCGAATCTCCGGCGAAGTACCCGGCATGAAAGGTTCTATTAATATAGAAGTAACACGTAACGATTCGGTCATGTTATACAGCACGCGGGCCAGGGTAGGGTGGTTGGCCTGATCTTTGACCAGCACCCAGGGCTGAGTTTCATCGGCATATTTGTTTATGCGGCTGACGAACGACCATATAGAGGATAAGGCTTCGTGAGGGGCAAATGCGTCCATGTGTTTTTCCACTGCTTCCGCTGTTTCGCGGGCCATTGCGATTATTTCGGATTCATGCGGAGTGTCAGTTTGTTCTGCCGGGAGTACGCCCCCGAAGTACTTCTCGATCATACCGACCGTGCGTGAAAGCAGGTTGCCAAGGTCGTTAGCTAGGTCGGCGTTGATTCGGTTTACAAGTATCTCGTTTGTGAAGTTGCCGTCTTGGCCAAAGGAGAACTCGCGCAGGATAAAGTAGCGCAACGCGTCCGCGCCATAGCGTCCCGCAAGCACTACGGGGTCAACAACATTACCGATTGACTTGCTCATTTTTGCGTTGTTGAACACAATCCAGCCGTGTCCAAATATCTTCTTGGGAAGAGGCTCGCCAAGCGCCATCAGAATTGCAGGCCAAATTATGGAATGGAAACGCACAATTTCCTTTGCCATAAGATGAACGTCGGCGGGCCAATATTTTTTGTATTCCGATTCGTCGTCGGACATGTAGCCCAGTGCCGTGATGTAGTTCGACAGGGCGTCGATCCAGACATATACTACATGTCCGGGGTCGAACTCTACCGGTACTCCCCACTTATGAGATGTGCGCGTCACAGACAGGTCTTCCAGGCCGTTCTGCATGAAGCCCATCATCTCATTGTAGCGCGAAACCGGCTCAACGAACTCCGGGTTATCCTTGTAGTGTTTGATAAGCGCGTCCTGATACTTCGACAGGCGGAAGAAATAGCTCTCTTCCTCGAGAGTTTCCACCGGGCGTTTGCAGTCCGGGCAGTTGCCGTCAACAAGCTGCAGCTTTGTAAAGTATGATTCGCACGGCGTACAGTAAGCGCCGCTGTAAGTGCTCTTGTAAATATCGCCTTGGTCGTAAAGCTTCCTGAATATCTTTGCGACGGCGCGGACATGGTAGTCGTCCGTCGTTCTGATGAATATGTCGTTTTCGATGTTCATCAGCTTCCATAGCTCCAGCACGCCCTTGACGATTTCGTCGACATGCTCCTTAGGGGTACAGCCTTTTTCAGAGGCTACGCGCTCAATCTTCTGGCCGTGTTCGTCGGTTCCGGTAAGAAACTTGACGTCGTAACCGCGCGCTTTCTTGTATCGCGCAAGCGCGTCGGCTGCCACGGTGGTATATGTGTGACCGATGTGGAACTTGTCGTTGGGAAAATATATAGGCGTGGTCAGATAGAATGTAGGTTTGCTCATTTGTTCCTCCGTCAGCTTTTCTTATTCCTTTTCTTGTCGTGGGACTTGTACTGTTTTAACAATTGCTGTTTCGACACTTCGTTGACACTTCGCTGAGGCTGCTTGGCGCGCACGCTTGCGATGCGTTCGAGGTTGCGGTTTTCGGTAAGGCGGATTTTTGTGTCCAGTTCGGTTACGGTCATGATCTGATCCTGCAAGCCCCGGATCACATTCTTGTTTTCATTGCCGACGAGATTGAAGTCGGAGCCTATCTCATCGAACATTTTCTGGAACAACGCGTCTGTGGCGACGACTTCATCCACCAGAACCTGCTTTTCAGCGCCCATGCCTATGAAGAGTTTGTCGTACTCCTCATTACGTTCGGCGGACAAGATGGCCTCTTGATTTTCGCAAATTGTCAGTATTTGTGTGAGCAGACCTTTTTTCTTTACGATGAGGTCTAACAATATATTCAGTTTAGAAATGTTGGACTGCATACGCCACCCCCGAACGTTATTCGGATACAATCACTTTATGGTATACCTTCTTGCCTTTCTGCAACATTACAGCGCCGTCGGTCAAGGCTGATTCATCGACGACATGGTCAATGGATTCAATCTTCTGATCGTTAATGCGCAGGCCGCCTTGTTCGATAAGGCGGCGGCTCTCGGACTTGCTTGGCGTCAAACCGGTCGTGACAAGCAGGTCGGCAACGTTGATACCGGTCGCAAGAGTCACACGTGTGACGGTGGTGGCGGGTATATCTCCGCCGGGGCCTTCGCCGCTGAACAGCGCCTTCGCCGCCGCGAGCGCTCCGTCCGCCGCTTCTTTGCTGTGTACGATCTTGGTGACTTCGTAGGCAAACCTTTCCTTGGCATGATTCAATGCCGCGCCGCCTTCGCTTGTCAGACGGTCAATTTCGTCCAGCGGCAGGAAGGTTAACAGGCACAGGGATTGGCGAACATCCGCGTCGTCTATGTTGCGGAAGTATTGGAAGAATTCATATGGAGACGTCTTGGACGCGTCCAGCCAAACCGAACCGGCCTGTGTCTTGCCCATTTTCTGGCCGGAGCTTGTCTGCAGCAGTTTAAACGTCAATCCATAAGCCGAACCGCTGTCAACTCTGCGTACCAATTCGACCCCTGCCAGTATGTTGGCCCATTGGTCGGAGCCTCCGCACTGCAGCGTACAGCCAAATTCTCTGTACTGATACAGGAAGTCATAAGCCTGGAGTGTCATGTAGCTAAGCTCGAAGAAGTTGAGTCCTTGTTCCATGCGTGTCTTGTATGTTTCCGCGCTCAGCATCCGGTTGATCGGAAAGTGTATGCCATACTCGCGCACAAAGTCAAGATAGTTGAGCGGGCGCAGCCAGTCTCCGTTGTTGACCAGCATCGCCTTGCCGTCGGAAAAATCAATAAAGTGCGACATCTGCTTTTGAATCCTGGCTATGTTAGAATCGATTTCGTCAAGGGTCATTACACGGCGCATGTCGTTGCGCCCCGTGGTGTCGCCGACCATTCCGGTGCCGCCGCCCATCAGAGCTATAGGTTTGTGTCCCATCCTCTGCATCTGTGACATGGCCATAAGCGTCAGAAGATGTCCCACATGCAGACTGTCCGCCGTAGGATCATACCCAATGTAGAAAGTAACCGAACCTGCTCCAAAAGCCTGGCGTAGTTCGTCCTGGTGTGTGACGGCGTCGATGTAGCCGCGCTGTTCTAAAATATCGTACACATTTGTGCTGCCCATATATACTGTCCTCCCTTGCAATTGCTGTTATAGTTAGAACCCATCCTCAATAAATTCAACATCGCCTTGACACGCCTTGACGCCGCCAATTCGCGCCAAATCGACGTTGGATTATTAAGGATGTGTTCCTAATTCTCCCCAATTAGCAGGCGAGTGATAACAAAAGACTCCCACGGATATTAGAGCCTGTTTAATATCTTTTCACCATTGTCTTGGCGGCTGATTTTCCGCCCTTCGTCGTCACTTCCTTCTAGCGTACCTTCTAGGTACGCGTCGTCGTCAGCTCCTAGAATGGCGAAAAATCAGGCTCGCCAATCCAACGGCAAAAAGATATTAAACAGACTCTTAGGGAGTCGCGGTTAAGAATATAGTATCAGACCATGTGGAATTTTGCAAGCGATTATTTGTACTTATCCTCGAGGCCGCACATCCACGATCCGAGCATTATTCCAAGGATAGCCGCCCCGCCGCATAGCAGCCCGCCCAAGCCGACATAGTCGAAGTTAACCGGCACAATCATAAGAGTGGAGGCAATCACGAAGCCGATAATCGCGTGGAAGAGCATTGAGTACGCGTGCCTAAAAAGAAAGGCCATCAGCCGGGAGAGCAGCAGCACCGTCAGCACAGCCCCGGCCAGGAAAGGGACTATAACGCCTAAGTCCAAGTTGGCGATGCCTTGCGTAAGGGGCGCGTACATCTGGAGAAATAACAGCAGGTTGGACGAGCTAAGCCCTGGTACTATCGAACTAAGCCCAATTATACCTCCGGCCAAGACCCAGGTATATGTATTCAGCGGAATCGCGTCGCCGACGCTTCGTGACACATAGTCAAGAAATGCCAGCGCGCCAAACAGGCATAATATCAGCATGGCCAGATGGTTGCTTCCCCGTCCGTGCGCTCCGGCCTTCCTCCATAGAGTAGGCAGCGTGCCGACTATACAGCCGATGAAGAACCAAATTAACTGCACTTCCGCAACCTCGAAGAAGAAGCTAAGGAACACGGCGAATATAAATACGCCGCCGACGCCGCCAATCCCTACAGGCAGGAAGAAGAAGAAATTGGCCTTGAAGTCACGGGTGATGTTGGCAAGAAACATTATCATACGCTCGTACAGTCCGAATACGGCGGCAAGCGCCCCGCCGCTGATGCCGGGCAGGATGAAGCCCGAGCCGATGAATATCCCTTTGAGCAGGCGTATGAACCAGGACGCCAGAGTATCGTTCATTATGAGACCTCCTGATATAGCTAAAATCTTCCATGTCACACGTGTGACGTTACCAAATCTTCCCTGGGCAGTTTGCGCCTATCCCACAAAAACCAGAGTAGCATTATCGTGCCGCGCATAGCGGCGCCGATTGTGACAGCCCACCATATGCCGAAAAGTCCAAGCGGAGTAGTGCTGAGAATGTAGGCAAGAACCACGCGGGAAGAGTTGCATGCAATGCTGACAATCGAGGGCTTGAATGTAACGCCGCGGCCGCGGAAGCACGCCGCCATAGCGCCCTCGATAGACTGCGGAATCTGAGATACTGCTAGTATACGCAGCAAAACGCCGCCAAGAACAATTTCTTCAGGCTCGCGCAGGAACAGACCGATAAGAGGTTCGGCAAATATAAATATGAACACGCTGACAAGAAGACCCCATATGCTCATGGAGGCCAAAGCCGTCTTAAATCCCTTGTGTATGCGGCTCCACTTGCCCGCGCCGAAGTTCTGGCCGACAAAGGCCGTCATCGCCGAACCAAAGCCCGCGCCCACCAGCCAGCTAAGCGCCTCAATCTGGAATGCGACGCGCTGAGCCGCCATGGGGGCTACACCCCATACCGCCACCATACGCGCGATAATCATGCCGAAGCTAGACATAACCATTGTTTCAACAGCAACGGGAAAACCCCAGCGGAATATGTCGCGCGCTTCCTTGCGCCCCGGTTTGGCAAGCATGGAAAAGCTTTCATACGGGCGGTTCTTATGTTTTTTGATTGCCAGTACGAACAATCCAAACTCGATGAGCCTCGCTATAATCGTCGCGTATGCGGCGCCGGCCACGCCAAGACCTGCGCCGAATATCAGTATAGGGTCAAGTACTATGTTGGCCACGAGGCCGGTGCATTGTACAACAAAGGGAAGGCGGGTATTGCCGTATCCGGCAAAGCTCCCGGCAATTACTCCGCTTGCGTACATAAACGGAATACTGAACCCTGATATAGCTAAGTACAACTGAGCGTCAAGCACAACTTGGTCGTTTGGTATGTTGAAGAAACTCACAAGAGGAACCCGCGCAAATATCATAAACGAACCGAAGGCAACGCCCAGCGCCAGCGCCATCCACAGTCCCGCCTGAGAATAGCCCCGCGCCGCATCAAGATTACCAAGCCCTACGTTCTGGGAAACGCCGATCTCCGTGCCGATACGCACCATCAGCATAAGGCCCATGCTCATCCACAAAAACATCCCGGCCGTGCTCGAAGCCACCACAGCGTCGCTGCTAAGCATACCAAGCCAGAATATGTCCGCCAATGTATATGCCATAATCATAAACTGCCCGGCCATTACCGGCAGCGACACAAACAGCAGCTTGCGAAATATATCCCCCTGAGTAAGGTCGTACCGCTGTGAAGCCGCACCGCCCACCCTCTTAGATGTAGCCATACAAAAATACTCCTTAGAACCTATTCTCAATATGTAGATGCCTTTCAAAGGCAAAAAATACACCAGGTTATTATTTCACACAAAAGGAAGCGTGTCAATACAGCCGCAAAATATTCACAGTCAGTTTCAAAAGCATAGGAGAATATTTTACGGCGCCGGCGGGAGAATATAGCTTACAAGGTCGTAATATATGGAGACAATATATGCAGACAATTTCGACAAATATAGAAGCAAACATAGCCGTGCTGGAGAAGCTCTTCACGGACTGCGGAGACGTGGTGAAGCGGAAGTTCAGCGTGGGATCGCGTACGTCGAACGTTTTGTACATGATATATCTCGACAACCTGGTAGATCGGGACACCATCGAGAGAAGAATCATTGAGCCGATTGTAAGGTCGGGCTGGAGGGGGGAAGACGCCGGAAACCTAAACATGCTTGAGTACCTGTCAAATGGTGGAATTACCACTGTGGACTTTTCGCAAACTCAAGATTTTGCGGAAATGGTGGACGCGGTGCTCAGCGGCGACACGGCGTTGTTTGTGGACGGGTACTCGGGGGGGCTGGTAGTCTCGACAAAGGGCTGGCCCAACCGCGGCGTACAGTCGGCCGAGACGGAGGTTGTGGTACAAGGCTCGAAGGAAGCGTTTTCAGAGACGTTTCGTATCAACACGGTGCTGATACGCCGACGTATCCGTGACACACGTCTAAAGCTCAAGCAGATGTACATTGGCGAACGGAGCAAGACCAGCGTGGGAATTATGTACATGGACGATATCGTGCGCCACGACATTTTGGAGGAGCTCGAGAAGCGGCTCAACAGCATCGAGATAGACGCGTTGCTGGACGTGGGGTACGTCGAGCAGATGACCGCCGACGACTGGTTGTCGCCGTTTCCGCAATATCAGACGACGGAGAGACCCGACAAAGCGGCGGCGGCCATATTGGAAGGGCGCATAGTGGTGGTCGTCGACAACTCGCCGTTCGTGCTTATACTTCCGACTACGCTCAACTCGATGATGCAGGCTGCCGAGGACTACTATCAAGGCTGGGAGATGATGTCCGCCACCAGGATACTTCGATATATGGCAGTCTTTATGGGACTGTCGCTTCCCGCGCTGTATATCGCAATCGCGGTCTACCATCCGTCCATGCTTCCTACGCTCTTGATACACAAGCTGGCCGAAGCGCGGCGCGACGTTCCGTTTCCCGCGACTCTCGAAATAATCCTTATGGATTTCGCGTTTGAGCTGCTCCGCGAGGCCGGGGTGCGCCTGCCAAGCGCCATTGGCGGCACTATAGGCATTGTCGGCGGACTGATTATCGGCCAGGCGGCCGTCGAGGCCGGGCTTGTTTCACCGATAGTCGTCATCGTTGTGGCGGTTACGGGCATCAGCACGTTTGTCATTCCAAGCTTCCGGCTTGTCAACGGCTTCCGCCTCATGAAGTACGTGCTCATATTTTTCGCGTCGATACTTGGGCTGTTCGGGTTCTGGATAGGCTTCCTGATCGTGTTACTGCATCTATCGGCGCTCAAGTCATACGGTATACCATATATGTTCCCATACGTCGCCGGCGAGGTCAACCGTTACGCCGATTACAAGGACACGATTGTACGCGCTCCGCTGTTCATGATGAAGAAGCCCCCGCTGTTCGCGAATCCGCTTTCGGGCAAGCGTCTGCAGGGTCGGCACAACGGCAAGGTGCGGTCGAAGGAATAAGAACCTGTGTTCATAGGTGGGGATGGCGGATTGACGAGGCGATTTTTCGCCAATCTAGGAAGTGACGACGCCCGGGGTCCCCGCAAAGCCCGGTTTTGGCTTTGTGGGGTGGACTGAGCGTACCCGCAGTGGTACGCAAGGATGCTGTGTGCCGGTGGCACACGTTTAGCATCCGAAGCGCCAGCGTAGGCGGAGGAAC
>Ga0131853_10000970_pt1 | contig 51896 bp, 40 predicted proteins | sample TergutLab28metaG_FD_92764 | JGI IMG/M metagenome (GOLD analysis project Ga0131853, IMG submission 92764) | Labiotermes labralis P1 segment gut microbial communities from Petit-Saut dam, French Guiana - Lab288 P1 (version 2) (version 2) | ecosystem: Host-associated > Arthropoda: Insects >...
ATAGCCGAATGCTGGCTGTTGCCGCCGGGGGGACGATTCCGGATAAGGGTTTATTCGCACTCAAAAATGCCGAAGGGGTGCATATCGGCGAATTAGATGAAGAATTTGTCTTTGAAGTCCGGGTTGGTGAAAAAATTATTTTGGGTTCGTTTGCCTGGCGGATTAGCCAAATAAAAAATGATATGGTCATCGTAGAACCGGCTTCCATCGACGGGGCAAGACTGCCGTTTTGGAAGGGTGAAATCAAAGGGCGTTCGTTTTCAACCAGCCTTGAGTTCGGAAAAATGTTCAGCAAATTTGCTCTCGGGATTGAAGAAAATACGATTATTGATGATTTAAAAGCGATGGGGCTTAACGAATCGGCAACACAGTCAGCAGCAGATTTTCTGCGCCGTCAAATTGTCGCGACGGGGGTTTTGCCAAATGATAAAACAATTATTGTGGAACATTTTACCGACCACACCGGCTGTCATCAAATCATGGTTCACGCGATGTTCGGGCGGCAGATTAATACACCTTTGGCGTTGCTAATGCGGCATGTTGCTGAAAAAGCGGTGCTCGTAAATATCGGCTGTGTTGATGAAGAAGATGGTTTTTTACTTTATCCTTATGGCGAGGAAATATTGCCGGAAGGATTGATTTTCGCTATTCCGCCAAAGGGGGCACGGAAAATTCTTGAAGCGATGCTTCCGGTTACTCCGGTTTTTAATATGACTTTTCGCTATAATGCCGGCCGGTCACTGATGATGGGAATGAAAAGCCAGGGGCGGCAGCCGCTTTGGCTCCAACGGCTTAAAAGTACCGAGTTGTTGGATTCATTAAGGATAGATGGAAAATTTACCGATGCTAACCACCCGCTGATTCGCGAAACTAAGCGCGAGTGTCTTGAAGAATTGTGGGATATTGACGGGGTGTTGCGGATTTTGGGTGATATCCATAGCGGGGAGATTACTGTCCGTGAGGTTCATACGGAATTGCCCTCGCCGATGGCGTTACCTTTGCAGTGGGCGGTGGAAGCGGCGGAGATATATTCTTATTTCCCGACGACTGATGGAGTCAGACAGGCGGTGACTGCGGAATTGAAAATGGCCGAGATGATGAAACCGGCACCAGAGGAGTTAGAAAAGCAAAAAACGCGGAGTAAATATCCAGAAAATGCGGAACAGTTGCATACATTATTGATGATTGAGGGTGATTTGCTGGCCGAAGAATTGAGAGATATTTGCCGGCGCGAAAACACATTGTGGATAAATGAACTAGCGGAAAAAGGCTTAGCTACTTATATTGAGCCGGGATTGTGGATTGCAGCGGAGCAATTGCCGGAGTATACGGAGGCCTTAGGGGAAGGTGGGAGCGCATCAACCGACGGCGCTTTAAGGGAATGCTTAGCGTTCTCATTAAATGGTTCGGACAATTGCAATGAAGTTAATGAAAATGCAAGAAAATCAGCTCTGCAAAATATAATCCGGCGGATGATTTATTATCGCGGGGCAATGAGTGATGAGCAAATCAGCGAGCGGTATTTCTTGCCGCTTGAATTAATTAATGATACTTTGAACGCCTTGATTAATGCAGATAAAGTGATTTTTGACGAGGGGACAAGAACCAACCCTTACCGGCTTTTTTATCATAGTAAACGCTATTCGCGGGCGCAAAAAGCGACCATCTTCGGTTTACGCGCTCAGGCTGTTACCCGGCCTGCCGAAGTTTATGCGGCGATAATTGCCGCAAGGGTTGCGAAAAATGCTTCGCCGGAAGAGCAGTTAGAGCTGACAATCCGTCAGTATGCAGGGGTTGCCTTTCCCGCCGCCTGGTGGGAGACGGTAATTTTACCCCGGCGGGTGAAAGGGTATCGTGAAAATATGCTCGACCGGTTGTTAGCCGGGGGTGAGTATTTTTGGCGTTTTGAAGAGAATGGGTCGCTTTGTTTTGAGCGGTATAATGATATTGATTGGGAAGAAGGTTTACATGATAGCAATTTACTATCTCTGTCAACAGAAAATTTAGAAAGTGGCTTTACCCCTGACGAAGCTTTAATTTATCAGGAGCTAAAAAAACGCGGGGCCAGTTTTTTGCAAGCTTTTAACAATCTTACTTTATATGGGTCAGCCCAAGAGGGGCTTTTGGCTCTTGCTGAAAAAGGGTTGGTTTGTTCCGATAGTTTTCTTCCGGTACGGCAGTGGCTTAATCGGGATAAAATAAAAAAAGCTTCACCACGGGCACGAGTAAAAACGCGGGTGATGGCTTTGTCAACCGGGCGTTGGGATATCGTCCGGCCATTAAAATCCAAAAAACTTGAAGATTGGTTAATTAAATTATTCGACCGGAATATTATTCTATGCCGGGAGACTTATAGCCGCTTAAGCGGTGAAGATAACGGCTGGGGGCAAGCTCTGTCCGTACTTCGTATCTGGGAATATATCGGTAAGGTCCGCCGCGGTTATTTCATCTCCGGAATGAGCGGGGCGCAATTCATCCGCGCCGAAGAGTATGACGGGATTATGGCGGCCCTTGCCCAAACCGAAGCAAGCTTCGGGCGGAAGAATGTCGAAAAGATGCCATTCTTCCAAGATATTATAGATAATGAAAGAATTGTCTGGCTTAATGCAGTTGACCCCGGGCAGGTGTGGGGAAAAGCTTTAGCCGGAAAAAATTTCATGAATGTGCCGGGAACACTGGTAGCACTTTATAATGGGGTTCCGCAGGTGGTTTTGGAACGGCAGGGAAAGGTGTTGCGGGTACTTGGCGGGCTGGAAGGAAAAGAAGAACTGGGTGTAGGTGATAATGAACTTACAGAGAATAACAACCGAACTTTGTTAACCCAAATTATGGCAGAATTTATTTTGCTGATGAAACAAAAAAAAGTTTTCCCGGACAAAAAGCGCATAACAATAAAAGAATACCCGCCGGAGATGGTGCCGATTTTGAAAGAAGTGGGTTTTTATAAGGAAATGATGGATTATGTTTGGTATGAGTATTGACAAATACACCCAATTGTGATATTGTTGTGCAAATGGTTAAGTGAAAACGGCGTAAATGGTTAAGTGAAAACGGCGTAAATGGTTAAGTGGTTTGCAGGGTTAATAAATGGGACTTACAGAATCAGGATATAAAGCAAGATTAACAGATGCAAAAATTACGCGGTATTTGCATCTGTTCGGTGCGCTTTCAATAGAGGGCCCGAAATGGTGCGGAAAAACATGGACCGCATTAAATCATGCAAATAGTGTTGTTTATATCGCGGATCCTGAAAACGATTATGCAAACCGCGAAGCTGCTAAACTTAATCCCGCATCAATATTGGCCGGCGAAAAACCGCTTCTTGTCAATGAGTGGCAAGAAGTACCCGCGATATGGGATGCAGTTAGATTTTCATCTGATAGGACAAAAGACAAGGGGCTTTTCCTCCTGACAGGTTCGGTTACACCTCGCAGGGACAGTTTTATACACAGTGGCGCAGGAAGAATCGGAAGGATTCGTATGCGTACAATGTCTTTGTATGAAAGTGGAAATTCTTCAGGTGCGATAAGTTTGTTGGATTTATTCACGGGGATAAAAGTTGAACCTGCCGCTTCTAAACTTAATCAGGAGAAGCTGATTGGCCTTATTGTTCGTGGCGGATGGCCGGAAAATATCAATGTTTCACAAGAAGATGCATTTATATTGCCGGAACAATATAATATGGCTCTTGCCGAAACAGATATATCACACGCGGACAACATGAAACGAAACCCTGAACTTGTGTTACATCTACTTGCGGCTATCGCAAGGACAAATGCAACGCCCGCATTACAGACAACAATAGTTGCCGATATTCAAGCGCGTTTTGGCGATATTACAAGACAGACTGTTGGTGACTATCTTTCTGCCCTTAAACGTCTTTATGTTGTTGAAGAAATTCCACAATGGTTTCCGGAACTACGTAACAAACTACGTTTGCGAAAAACACCGAAAAGAATGCTTACGGATCCAGCTATCGCAGTAAGCGCATTAAAAGCCCGGCCAGACGACCTTGTAAGAGATCCCCGTACGCTTGGCGGCCTTTTCGAAAATCTTTGTATTAGGGATTTAATGATATATTCCGAAGTACTTGGGGCGAAACTTAGCCACTATCACGATGCTAATGGCCTTGAGGTAGATGCGATAATTGAACTGGATAATAAATGGGCAGGGGTCGAGATAAAAATGGGGGCACATAGGGTAGATGAGGGAATTACTTCGCTGATACGGCTTAGGGAAAAGCTAGTATCAAAGGGTGCAATTGAACCGGCTTTTCTATGTGTAATTACCGGTGGCGGCCCCTTGTTTACAAGGGAAGATGGTATCCATGTAATTCCCATCGATTGTCTAAAACCATGACTTGAATATAGATTCAACTTATGCAAAAATTGCATAGGTTCAAACTAATAAACAATAATTTGAGATGAAAATACATCAAAAATATAAACCCAAAGGAGTATCTAAATGGCAGAAATTAAATATGAAATCACAAAACACATTGGCGTATTGTCCGAAAATGCAAAAGGCTGGCGCAAAGAACTTAACCTTGTAAGCTGGAACGACCGCGAACCCAAGTACGACATTCGTGATTGGGCGCCGGAGCATGAGAAAATGGGGAAAGGTGTTACATTAAGTACGGAAGAAATTGAGATGTTAAAGAAGTTGCTAGATTTAGATGAGTAATGGTAAAATGAATGTAACGGGAAGGAGCTTAAATCCATGCAAAATATTGATAAATTGGCTGTGACGAAAAAGCTTAAGCTGACGGATGGCGAAAAAGAGTTTTTGGCTGATAAAAAAAAATTACTGGAAGATAGTTTCACTATATTAGCACAAGTTAATACTGATGATACCGAACCTTTGGTATCAGTGCTTGAGACAAGAAATATTCTGCGGGATGATATTGCTGCAAAAATGATATCACGTGAAGAATTATTAATAAACGCACCGGAGCAGTATGACGGCTATTTTCGAGTACCGAAAACTATAGATTAAGATATTGATTCAATTATTGGACAGAAAGGCTTAATTATTAATGAGCAATCAAATCAAAGTATTTATCGAAGATAGTATTATGCAAAAAGATGAACCTATAACAGCAGGGTCGAAAATTTTAACTGGTTTTAAATCACCTTTTAACGCCACAGTGATAGAGCGGCTTAATGAAGCCGGAATAAAAATCAATAGAAGAGTAACGATGGACGAGTTCGGCATTGATGATTATTTTTCTGATGATGATATTCCTACTGCTGTCCGTGAAGCGGCCGCCGATGAAGATGTTTGCATCCTTTGTAATGATATTTTCGGTAAAATAAGGCGGCAGGCGGCTTTAAACGGTACATGTTTTATCAAACCTACCTATGGTACTGTTTCCCGTTATGGTCTAATACCGGTTGCAACATCAATGGATCAGATAGGTATTGTTTGTGCCAATCCGCGCAAAGGTTTTGAAGTCCTGGCGAAAATCAATGGAAAAGATGCAAAAGATGGAGCAATGATTGATACCAAATCAGACTCATTAAATATACCATCACCTTGTCAACAGTGTCAAAAAAGTATGTGTGATGTAAGAATTGCGGTTCCGGATAATGTTTGGGTAGATGAAAAAAATATCTGCGAAAGTGAAGCAAGCTTCAAAAATGACACAAGTGTCATTTCCAAATTAGAAAATACATTTGAGACTAGCAGAATAAACCTAGAATATTTTGAAGTTTATCATCAAGTTTTATATATCTTAAGCGCAGCGGAAATCAGTAATAATTTAAATCGCTATGATGGTGTGAAATTCGGTTATCGTGCCGAAAACAGTAATAATTTGAATGATTTGTATTTTAATACCCGTAGTGACGGTTTTACCTTAAATACAAAACTGGCAATTATTATGGGCGCGAATGTATTATCGCAGGAAAATTATACCGGCTATTATGAAAAAGCAATGAAAATCCGCCGCTTAATTAAAGAATCGCTCAAATTTGATTCTTATGATGTGATTGCCCTGCCGGTACAAATGAAAGGGAAATCAAAATATGAGCAATCAGCACTTTATGCTATAACAGCTTTAGCGGGATTACCTTCAGTGACAATGCCGTTTGGTGATTGCGGGGTGCAGTTTATCGCTGATGTTGGGCGGGAGGATATGCTGATGAAGATTGTAATGCGGGGGAATCAGTGAGAACAATGCCTTGACCGACCGAGTCAGTCGATATATTTAACAGAGAAAGGTTTGGTTATAAAATGAATAAAACCTATGAAGTTGTTATGGGGTTGGAAGTCCATATTGAGCTTGCCACCGAATCGAAATTATTTTGTGCCTGTTCAGCGAAGTTTGGTGCTGATGTTAATGAAAATGTCTGCCCGGCTTGTTCCGGAATGCCAGGGATGCCGGCAGTTGTGAATAAGCGGGCGATTGAGTTAGGAATAACCGCCGCTTTAGTAACCAACAGCGAAATTACCCGGACGATGACTTTCGATAAGAAAAATTATTTTTATCCTGATTTGCCGGCCGGACACCAAATTACTCAGCTTTATGCCCCGATTTGCCGGAAAGGCTGGATTGAAATCGAGGCTGATTCAGGAACGAAGAAAATCACTCTTCATCAAATCCATATCGAAGAAGATGCCGGAAAACTCGTACACGATACCCGAAGCGGGACAACTCTTATTGATTTTAACCGCACCTCGGTACCGTTAATTGAAATCGTCAGCAATCCCGACTTCCGAACTGCCGCAGAAGTTGTGGCTTATTTAGAAAAACTGCGCTCGCTTTTATCTTTTGCCGGTATTTCCGATTGCAAAATGCAAGAAGGCTCAATGCGTTGTGACGTTAATATCTCTGTCCGTGAAGCGGGGAGCGATATCCTTGGAACCCGGACCGAGATAAAAAACATGAACTCTCTCAAGGCAATTATTAGGGCGATTGAGTATGAATCACAGCGCCATATTGATGCCTTGGAAACCGGTTCTGAAGAGTTATTCCAAGAAACCCGGCGTTGGGATGACAATAAAGGAATGACTTTTTCCATGCGGGGTAAAGAAGATGCTACTGATTACCGCTACTTTCCCAATCCGGAACTGATGCCGGTTTGTATCAATGATGAATGGATTGAGGAAATCCGCGCTACTTTACCGGAGTCAGCGGAAGCAAAATTCACCCGAATGACGACAGAATTAAATCTTAGCGAATATGATAGCAAAATCATTACCGGAAGCAAAAATTTGTCAACCATCTTTGATGAAACCTTAAAGAATTTTAATAAACCAAAAGATGTTGTCAATTGGATTATGGTTGAACTTCTTAGTATTGCGAAAGGCGACAACAAAGGCGAGGACGATATCAATATCGATTGCGGGAAATTCGCAAAACTGATTTCGCTGGTGGATTCCGGCGCGATTAACCGGACGATTGGCAAAGAGGTATTGATAAAAGTACTTGAGGATAAAGTTGACCCGGAAAGTTATGTTACAGAACAGGGCCTTGGCAGTATTACTGATACAAGTTTTATTACAGGATTAATTGATGAAGTGATAGTTGAGTTTGATAAATCTGTAAAAGAATATCTCGGCGGCAACCAAAAAGCTTATGGTTTCCTGGTCGGGCAGGTAATGCGTAAAGCGGAAAAGAAAGCCGACCCCAAAGTGGTGAATGAGTTGTTGAAAGAGGCATTGACGAAAGTACAGAAAACATAAAAAATTGCTGTCGTATAAATCCTTTAAGGAGAAGTTGCGAAAACTCTGCTACGCAGAGTTTTCGCAATTCTCTTAGAACTGATGCCGCCGGCATCAGTTTTCTACCGCAACTTTATATGAACTTCCCTCAACTGCTGTTCCGATACTTGCCCCGGTGCGCCCATCAGCAAATCCTGGGCATTTCCTGTTAGCGGGAAAGCGATGACTTCGCGGATATTTTCCTGGCCGGTTAGAAGCATGACAATGCGGTCAAGCCCCGGCGCCATTCCGGCATGAGGCGGTGCGCCATATTGGAAAGCATTAAATAAAGCAGAGAATTTATCCTCAATATCAGCCTGGGTATAACCGGCAATTTCAAAAGCTTTAACCATCACATCAGGTTGGTGGTTACGGACTGCACCGGACGAAAGCTCTATTCCGTTACAAACAATATCATATTGATAAGCTTTAATCTCAAGCGGGTCCATCGTACATAACGCTTCCATTTCCCCTTGCGGCATTGAAAAAGGATTATGGGTAAACTCAATTTTACCCGTTTCTTCACTGATTCCGTACATTGGGAAATCAGTGATATAACAAAATTCAAAACTATCTTTTTTAATCATATCAAGGCGGTTTGCCAGTTCAGTGCGGATTTGACCGGCAAGGCCGTCAACCAATTTCGCCACATCGGAGATAAAAAATAATGTATCATTTTCTTTTAACCCAAGTTTGTCAATTAATTCTTTTTGCTTTTCTACTGAAAGGAATTTTACAATCGGGCCTTTTAGTTCCATACTGGTAAGAATGGTAATATAACCTAAACCTTTCATGCCGATTTCGGTTGCAAAAGCCAGCATTTTTTCAAAGAAGGAATTAGGCTGGCCGGCACAACAAGCGGCAATCCCGCGCACCGGTTTACCACGGAAAGGGGCAAAATCAATATCACGGAAAAATTCGCTCAAATCATTAATCAATAAAGGGTTCCGCAAATCAGGTTTATCAGTCCCGTACTTCATCATGCTTTCGGCATAAGGAATCCGGACAAAAGGGGCAGGGCTGACTTTTTTATCGGGGGCAAATTTTTTGAAGGTATCATATAAGACATCTTCCGCTGCTTTAAACACATCTTCCTGGGTTGCAAAAGCCATTTCAAAATCAAGCTGATAAAATTCACCGGGTGAACGGTCAGCACGGGCATCCTCGTCACGGAAACAAGGGGCGATTTGGAAATATTTGTCAAATCCGGATACCATCAGGAGTTGCTTAAACTGCTGGGGTGCCTGGGGCAGGGCATAAAACATGCCGTGGTGTTTCCGGCTTGGGACGAGGTAATCGCGTGCGCCTTCCGGTGAAGATGAGGTCAAAATCGGAGTTGTTATTTCTAAAAAGCCCAACCCGCGCATTTTGTCCCGCAAAAAATTAGTGATTTCTGAACGCAAAATAATATTTTGATGAACTTGAGGATTTCGTAAATCAAGGTAGCGGTATTTTAAACGAAGCTCTTCACGGGTCGCCGTTGATTCATTGATTTCGAAAGGCAGTTGATTAATCGAATGGCTTAATAGTTCTATTTTATCAACGTATAATTCAATCTCCCCGGTAGGGATTTTCGGATTCACTGCTTCATCATCGCGCCCGCGCAGTAAACCAGTGGCCGAGATAACTGATTCTTTGCCGATGCCAGCCAATTTGCTGTCATCGTCAACAACAATTTGCGTTTTACCATAATGGTCGCGTAAGTCAATAAAGACAACTCCGCCGTGGTCGCGGATGGTATCAACCCAGCCGGCCAAGCTAACGGTTTGCCCGATATTTGCCTTATTTAATTCGTTGCAATTGTGTGTACGATATTTGTTCATGATTTATCCAACCTTTCTATATATAGGAAATTGCGGCTCTGTACATAATAAAAAACCTCAGAATAAGTATTCTGAGGGACGAGATTTACCCGCGGTGCCACCCTGCTTAGCGCATAGCGCTCTCTTAATTATAATTAAATTTTTTCGCAAAATTGACTCATACTTGATTAGTGTTGCCCATTCTACTACTCACGTATTTGCGCTTTCAGCCTATGGCACAAACTCTCTTTTCGCTTTCCACGAAGATGGGGTCTTATCAATGCTATATCTTTTATTAACATAAAAAAGTAACCGTGTCAAGGAAAAGTGGAAAATAATTATTTCACAAACTACCCCCCATGGGTACTTTGCGCAATTTGCATTTTGTGCGTAAATATAAAAAGGGGAGCTATTGCTATGCAAATAGTACTCTTCGGAGGCGATTCATGAGGCATTTTTTTGTTATCAACCCACATTCATTCCGGACTCTTAGCAGTTTAAAACGGATTTTGATTGATTTGGAAAGCTGCTTTTCTGTCGGGCGCAGGATGGAATACAAGATATATATATCACGGCATTCGCGTGATGCAGTTGCGGCTGTCCACCGCTATTTGATTTCTGTTCCTTCTGATGAGACGGTGCGGGTTTATGCCGTGGGCGGTGATGGTATTTTATTCGACTGTCTTAATGGCATGGTGGATTTTCCTAATGCTGAACTGACTAGCGTGCCTTATGGCAGTGCCAACGACTTTGTCCGCGCTTTCGGCGAGGATGCCAAAATGGCTTTCCGCGATATTAAGAAATTGTCTTTCGCACCTTCACGCCCGATGGATATTATTCGCTGCGGCGCAAGCTATGCACTTCTTGCAGTTAATATCGGGCTTGTTGGAAAGACGGTCATCAATGCAAATGAGATATTACGTCACGGCGGCAAGGACTGGATTCGCAGCCATACATCCAAAATTTATAGCCTTTGCGGTGCAAGAACAATAATGGATAAGGAAATTTTGCACCAGCACTATACGATTTTTGTTGATGGTAAGGATATGTCCGGCAATTATTGTAATATTCACATCGCGAATACTGCCTGTGATGGCGGTGAATTTGTGCCAAGCCCCTATTCAATTCCGGACGATGGGGAACTTGAGGCAATTTTCATGCGGTCAAGAAGCCGCCTCGATACACTAAAGATAATTGGGGACCGTAACAATGGCCGGTTTGGAAAACACAAATTTTTCGAATCCTGCAAATGCAAAACAATGGAAATATATAGTGATACACCTCTATGCGCCCAAATGGACGGCGAAAGTTTTTATGCCCGCGAGTTAAAAATAGAAATCGTTCCAAACGGGGTCAAGATTTTTGCACCCGAAGAAATGAAATTCACGGATTATTCGTATAGGGCATATTCAAAAGAAAGCAAGGTGAAAAATTGAAAGAATTAAATTCTTTCAATTAGCAAATTTTGTGCCTGTGGCTCAAAGTTTGCAGGCATTGAAAGGTATGAATCATAAAAATGAAAATCAACAGAAAAGAAAATCTTAGAAAATTGAAGCCCGTAATAATTGCATGGTTAATTCTTGCTACCGTGTACTGCGGGTTATTGCTTATTGAAGGCCTGTTTATGGGAGGCGACCTGCCTGCAAGCATGATTACCTTTTTAGCGGGAAGCATACTGTTGGCAAGCTTTTTACTTGTAATAGCTATTTATCCGCACACGTTTTTTGTACCGGTATTTATGTGTGTTGGCACACAACTTATGTTTATTTTTGTGGGTGCATATATACATGAGCTTGAGTTTTATTTCTTTGTCATGTTTCTTCTTGTTGGTGTTTTTTCGTTGATGAAAAATATTAAACTCCTGGCTGTGTGCGTTACATGTATGGTTACTATTGATATTATCGTGCTGATTTTCTTCGCCCCAACATTAGACTGGCTAAATCACTTTCGTTTTAATATGAAGTTTGCCTGTTTTATGTACGGGGCTATTTTCATTCTGATTCAAACATACAATGTAGCGCAGAAGGAAGGCCGTTCCGAACGCGCGCTTACTGCGTTTTCTTCCCTCCTGCGCAGTACGCCCAACTTGATGGCTATTACCGGCTCCGACAGCAGAGTTTTGTATCTTTCCGACCAAATGGCGAAATTTATCCAGTATACAAATAAAGATTTTGCAGTCGGACAACCACTAATTGATTTGATTGCCGACAAGGAACTCAAGATTATGTTTGCCGATGTACTTGATGCGGACGGTTTTTATGAAGCGATAACCGAAATCAGTATTGATGGTGAACCCCGGCATTTCCGGGTTATATCTGATAAACTTACAGGTGATATGGGCGGTATGTTTATTGATATTGCTGATATAACGCCGATGGTTAAAAGTCAGAAGGCAGCCGAGGAAGCGCAGGAAGTTGCCGAAAGGGCGAACAACGCAAAGTCGAGCTTCCTTGCGACAATGTCCCATGAAATCCGTACACCGATGAACGCAATTATCGGGATTTCGCAAATCGAAATGCAGAAAGGGGATTTACCTGATGAATATTCAACCGCTTTAGAAAATATTTACAGTTCAGGCAATAGCCTGCTTGGTATTATCAATGATATTCTTGATATGACAAAAATAGAAACGGGAAAATTGGAATTAAACCCTGCCGAATATGATGTCCCAAGCTTGATTAATGACACAGTTCAGCTAAACGTTGTCCGGATTGGCTCTAAACCAATTGAATTTGTGCTTAACATTGATGATACTTTGCCGTTAAGGTTATATGGTGATGAACTGCGGCTTAAGCAAATATTGAATAATTTGCTGTCAAACGCAATTAAATATACCGAAAAAGGGCAGGTAACGTTAGCAATAAACCATTCAGAAAAGGATGGGGAACTATTATTGAATTTCATTGTTGAGGATACCGGTCAAGGGATGAAGCTTGAAGACCGTGACAAGTTCTTTTCTGAATATACCCGCTTTAATGCCGAAGCCAATCGTGAAACCGAAGGTACCGGCCTTGGTTTGTCCATAACAAAGAAGCTAGTAGAAATGATGGACGGTACGATATTGGTAGAAAGTGAATATGGCAAGGGCAGCGTATTTATGGTTATGGTTAAGCAAAAAGCGGTAGAGTGTGAAGTAATCGGCGCGGAACTTGTTAAACAACTTCGCAAGTTCAAATTCCGGGGTAACAGGCAGCACTCCAACTTACAAGTCATCCGTGAGCCAATGCCATACGGTAAGGTACTGGTGGTTGATGATGTTGAAACGAATTTATATGTAGCGAAAGGTCTGATGGCGCCATACCTTTTAAATATCGAAACGGCAATCAGCGGCTTTATTGCCGTCGACTTGGTTAAGGGCGGGAACGTTTATGACGTAATTTTTATGGACCATATGATGCCGCAGATGGATGGGATAGAAACGACCGGCAAGCTGCGTGAGCTCGGATATAAAGGTACTATCGTAGCGCTTACCGCCAACGCCCTTGCGGGTAACAGTGAAATGTTTATGAAAAACGGGTTTGACGGTTTTATATCCAAACCAATCGACCTACTGCAACTAAATAACACACTTAACAAATTTGTCCGTGACAAACAACCTGCCGAAGTGATTGAAGCAGCAAGGCAGCAGGGGGGGGACACAAACCAGTTATCGGAAAGCGTAGATATTGCTGATGCTGAATTACTGGCGATTTTTAGAAGAGATGCTATTAAAGCTATAGCAACCATCAGCGCGATAACCCAAAATACGGAAAATGCTTCGGATGATGATTTGCGGATATTTGTTGTTAACGTTCATGCAATGAAGAGCGCCCTTGCCAATATCGGTGAGGACGAAGCATCAAAAATGGCAGATATACTAGAGCGAGCCGGGAATATAAAGGATAAAGCCGAAATTCAAGCAAAATTCAAGGATTTCCTTGATGCACTTCAATCAATTATTGATAGAATTGACACATCTTCTGAAGAAGAATACTCATCCGTTGATACCGACCCGGCCTTTTTACGCGGGCAGCTTACGCTTATCAGCAAAGCATGTGATGAGTATGATGACCTGGCGGCCAATGCTGCGCTTTTAGAGCTAAAAGAAAAGCAATGGACTAAAGAGACAAAAGAGATATTGGATAAAATCGCCGGACATATTTTGCACAGCGAATTTGATGAAGCGGCCGCGGATGCAGCCAATTTCCTGGCGGAAGTTAAATAAATTTAATTTTATATTAATCTCATTGAATGAAGTGTGGATAGAGGTTATACTATAAATATTACACAAATTCAAGGAGAACTAAAATGGAATTTACGAATGTTCGCGATATTTATCACAATACCGGAGCTTTTGCTGACAAGGAAATCACTATCGGCGGCTGGCTGAAAAGCAAAAGGGATTCTAAGACTTTTGGCTTTCTCGTGATTTCGGACGGCACCTTTTTTGAACCGGTACAGGTTGTTTATGAGGATAAACTTGCGAACTTTGCGGCAATATCAAAACAAAACGTTGGTGCCGCGATAATTGTAAAGGGATTAGTCATTGCGACTCCCGGCAATCCCCAACCATTTGAAATAAAAGCTTACGAAGTAATCATTGAAGGCGAATCGGCGGCTGATTATCCCCTGCAAAAAAAGCGCCATTCTTTTGAATATCTACGCACAATTTCTCATTTGCGTCCCCGTACTAATACCTTTCAAGCTGTTTTTCGTATCCGTTCATTAGCTTCTTATGCTATCCACCGGTTTTTCCGCGAACGCGATTTCATTTATGTCCATACCCCAATTATCACCGGAAGTGATTGTGAAGGGGCCGGGGAAATGTTCCGCGTGACGAATTTTGACCTGTTAAAACCGCCGCTTACACCGGAAGGACAGATTGATTATACGCAAGATTTTTTCGGAAAAGATACCCATCTGACCGTCAGCGGCCAGCTTAACGGAGAGACTTTTGCAATGGCATTCAAGAATATTTATACTTTCGGCCCTACTTTCCGGGCTGAAAATTCCAATACCGCCCGTCATGCCGCTGAATTTTGGATGATTGAACCGGAGATTGCGTTTGCTGATTTGAAAGATGATATGCTGCTGGCGGAAAATCTGCTCAAATATGTAATTAAATACGTTTTGGATAATGCGCCCGAAGAGATGGCATTTTTTAACCAGCATATTGATAAAGAGCTGCTTAAGCGATTGACTGATGTAGTCAATGCCTCTTTTGCGCATATCACATATACTGAAGCTATTGAAATTTTAGAAAAAAATAATGATAATTTTGAGTATAAAGTAGCTTGGGGTTGTGATTTACAAACGGAACATGAGCGCTTTTTGACTGAACAGGAATTTAAGCGCCCGGTTTTTGTGACTGATTACCCGAAAGATATCAAGGCTTTTTATATGAAGATGAACGATGACGGCCGGACAGTTGCAGCGATGGATTTGTTAGTCCCGGCAATCGGGGAGATTATTGGCGGAAGCCAGCGGGAAGATGATTATGACAAACTATTTAAACGGATTACAGAGATGGGTATGAACCCCGGGGATTACGCATTTTATCTTGACTTACGAAAATATGGCACCGCCTCGCATGCGGGTTTTGGTTTAGGGTTTGAGCGGCTGTTAATGTATTTGACCGGGATGGCAAATATCCGTGATGTTGTGCCGTTCCCGCGGACGGTGAATAATTGCGAGTTATAAAGGAGATTAATGGCTGAACAACTGCATTGGTTCTTATCGCATAGTGTCCCGGTTGAGCAACGGTTTGCACCATTTAAAACGGCTCACTTTGTTTATATGATTGCCGGGGTGATTATCATCACCGGCTTAGCAATATTTATTAATAAATCAAATCAGTACCGGGCGGATTTGGTTATCCGTTGTCTGGCAGTTAGCCTGTTTGTTTTCTATTTCCTTAGGGCTTACATGTTTTACCGTTATTATGCAAACTTTCATTTTCTTGATTTAGTACCATTGCATCTTTGCATTATCAGTGGTTTCGTTCTTCCTGTTACTGTATTTATGAAAAATAAACTGATGTGGAATTTATCTTATAGTGTCCTGATGCCCGGAGCACTTGTTGCGATTATTACACCGGAAAATACCCTGAATTTTTATCACGCTTATGGCTGGATGCCGATGGTTTTTTTCGTCTGGCATTTATTGGTGGTTGCCATTCCGGTTATGCAGGTAGCTTCGGGTGAGCTGGTTCCTGATATTAAAGAATTTCCAAAGGTACTGATGATTTTATGTGGTTACGCGCTCTTTGTTTATATTATGAATAAACAGCTTAATACAAATTATCTTTATCTGAATGGTGCAGCGCGGGGGACAGTCCTTGAAGTATTTCAGGACTGGCTGGGAAACCCCGGTTATATCATCCCGATGGCTTTGCTGGTGTTTTTAGTATGTTTTATGATGTTTGTCCCGTGGTATTTAAAAGGCAAGAAAACTAAATAGACGGTTTTTACCGATAAGGAGGAAAAAATGTCAAATCCCTATCTCCCTAAATGGGAATATGTCCCTGACGGCGAACCCCGGCTTTTCGGCGACCGGGTTTATATCTATGGGTCGCATGACCGGGTTGCTTCGGAAGATTTTTGCGATTTTAAGATAAAAGTCTGGTCGGCTTCGGTTGACAACCTGAATAATTGGATTTGTCACGGTGATGCTTTTCATACCCGTGTTGATTATGACCATGTTTCCGATACGGCCGATTGGACTAATAATGAATTGTACGCGCCCGATGTCGTGGAAAAAGACGGGAAATATTATTTATATGCTTATATTGTTCATTCAAAAGGCTGCGTTGCGGTAAGTGACCGGCCGGAAGGCCCTTTTAAGCTGCTTTCCTGCTATCAGGTACCTGATGAAAATGAGAAAGATTTGCAGGAGGGTATTTTTATTGACCCCGGTGTTTTGGTTGACGATAATGAAGTTTATATCTATTGCGGTTATATCCATTCTTATATGGCTCAACTTAACCCTGATAATATGACCGAGATTCTACCGGGTACATACCGGCGGGATATTATTCCCCAAACCGGGCCCCATCTTTTTTTCGAGGGCTGCTCGCCGCGCAAAGTTGATGATACATATTATATGATTTATTCACCTAACCCCGGCAGCCGTTTGGTTTATGCTACCGGCAAAAGCCCGCTCGGGCCATTTGAATACGGTGGTATCATTATTGATAATGCTGTTGATTACCCCGGCGGCAATAACCATGGCTCTATCTGCCAAATTAAGGGGCAGTGGTATATCTTTTATCACCGGATGACGAACAATACCATTATGTCCCGGCGGGCATGTGTGGAAAAAATTGAAATACTTGCGGACGGGAGTATTCCGCAAGTTGAGATGACTTCGCTTGGTTTTGAAGAAAGCCTTTCGCCATATCAGGAAACCGCTGCCGAAATCGCCTGTGTAATTAAGGGCGGCGGTTTTGTTACTGAAAAGAATGTTTTTGAGCGGCCAATTATTAATCTTATCCCGGGCAGTGTAATCGGGTACAAATACTTTGATTTCGGTATGGATTATTCAGCAACCGGGATGAAATTATTTATTAAGGTAAATGGAAGCGGACAAACCGGGCTAATTCATGTTTATCTTGATAAAGAAGACGGCACTTTGCTTGGCTCGGCGGAAATTACTACTGATAGCGGTATTTTGACTGTCCGTACTCCCAATATAACCGGCCGCCATGCGCTTTATTTTGTGTTTGAGAGTAACCGTCACAGTTGGATAAAAGATAATTTTAACCATCGGGAATTGTGTCAAATGGTGAGTTTCGTATTTTGTAAGTAAATTGCATCGCCCGGCAGCGATTCATTAAGAGAATCTGCGCATGGTTTACACTGCTGCATCAAAAAGGAAATCAAAAAATGAAAAAAATAATCGCTTTATTATTAGTCACGATATTATCAGTTACAACATTAAGTGCTTGTGGGATTGGGAAAAAGAATGAGCCGGTTACCTTGACGGTTTACAGCCAGCTTGCTAATTATAACGGAGAAATGATTGGCTGGTTTGCCCAGGTCATGCTGGAAAAGTTTAATGTAAAAATGATTCTGATTGGTGATGGCGACGGCATCTATGAAACACGGATGGAGGCCGGCGACCTCGGTGATATCGTTGTCTGGGGTAATGATGGCGAGCAGTATATTAATGCAATCAAACAAGGGTTATTATTTGATTGGGACGATGATAACTTATTAGCTGATTACGGGCCTTATATTTTAGAACATATGCCAGCCGCCCTGCAAAAAAATCGTGGTATTTCCGAGCGGGAAACCGGGGCGGGGACACTTTATGGTTTTGGCAACAATGTTGCCGTCAATAGTTTAAATCATGAGGATTTTTTCTATTCATGGGATTTAAGATGGGACCTCTACCGTGATTTGGGTTATCCAAGTATGAGAAATCTGGCGGAGTTTGCCGATGTCCTTGAAATGATGCGCGATATAAATCCTTATGATGTTAATGATAATCCGGTTTATGCCGCTTCAATGTGGCCGGACTGGGATGGGAATATGGTTATGTACGTTGTCTCAACTGCGACGGCATATTATGGTTATGAAGGTTTTCACTTAGGGCTTTATGACCCGGAGAGCGGTGATTTTTATCCTACTTTGATGGAAGGCGGGCCTTATCTTACGATTTTGGAATGGTATAATGACTTATTCCGCCGTGGTTTGATTGACCCTGATTCAATGACCCAGGTTTATCCGACGATGTTTGCCAAGGTGCAAAATGGCGGAACTTTATTTTCTATTTTTGATTATTCCGGCAGCATGGGCTTTAATAGTCCGGAAAATATTGAACAAGACAAAATCATGTTGTCATATGCGCCGGATGAAGCAAGCCCATTAACTTATGGAATGAATATTTATGGAAGTAACCGGATTTGGTCTATCGGGGCAAAGACCCAGTATCCGGAATTATGTATGGAAATTCTCAATTGGTTTGCGACCCCGGAAGGCCGCTTGACTATCGATTACGGGCCTAAGGGTATTACTTGGGACTATGATGAAGACGGTTATACTTATTTTACGGAGTTGGGCAAACTTACGAATACTGACCGGAATACTGAAATGTTCAATGGTTATTCCGGCAAATTTGGCGATGGGGCTTTTCAAATAAATAATCTGACTTGGTCGGCGATGGCAGAGAACCCGGATTCAAACGGCGATTTATATAATAAAGATTTTTGGAAAATGAATCAGAAAGAGCCGCGAAATGCTGCCGAAGCCGATTGGCGTGAATTTACCGGTGCTTATAGCTCTTATAACTATCTGACCAGCCGCAAATTTTCTGTTTCCCCAAGTACCAGTTATAGTGAAGGTGTCCGTAATGCTGAATTGAGAAGTACATGGGAGCAAGTCACAAAAGCAATCCGCGACTATTCATGGCGGGCAATTTATGCCCCGACCAAAGAAGAATATCAAAAAATCGTTGATGAACTGATTATTGTCGCAAATGAATATGGATATGATGACTGTATCAACTGGTCATTGAATGAAGTAACGATTAGAAAAGCTTTGGAAGCAGAAGTGCGGGCGGCACAATAATACTTTTGGAGAAAAACAGATAAAGATAAAAATCGCCATGATTAATCACGCTCTAGCAAATACCATTTGGAGCGTTCGGGAAAATATTGCAAAATTTTGGAAATTGAAACCCCGTTAATTAAGACATCGCAATGATACTCAAAACTGGGGATACCGCAATAAATTTTCCTTTCCATAAAATTCACATTAACACGGTCAAATGTCTGTATTTCGCCGTTATCTTCTTTGGTTTTAAACATAACAGGAGTTGTCACCCCGGAAGCTGTTGTCCAGCTATAACAAGCAATTTCCCGTTGCCGGCCTTTAGGGGTTTCAATATTTTCCTGACTATAATTTAGGTCACTTCCGGTTGGTACTAGCATATTTGTACCTCGCTATTTCACTACTATTTTTGTATAATCCACTGTATGCTTTTCTCTGGCAATCCCGCCGGAGACATGGTCGATAGGGCGGCTTAAGAAAGCGGCGCGTTTCAGTGCATCAATACCATAACGGTTCCGTACTAAATCAGACATCGTATCAACCTGGCCCAACTGAATAAAGTCCGGCGAACCGGCGGAGTGAAGCGGGGAATCGGCCATATCAAAAAGGCTAAGCTGCCGGGCGGCCCCCTCATCTTTGACCCGGCCGGCATGGAGGGCAAGGTGCCGAATGGGGGTTTTATAATCCCAAAGTTCATGAAAAAGCCCTATTGCTTCCTGATACAATTCATTAGTAATGTTTGTCGCTGTCCGGAGGGTTTTTTGATGGGACATATATTGGAAATCATGAGCCTTTATCCCGATAGAAATAACTTCGCTTTTCACCCCGTCCCGGCGAAGGCGCATTCCAACTGACTCCGCCAGCGAAAGAATTATCAGCCCGGCAGTAGCGGTATCGGTTACATCAAAAGCGATATTGGTCGAGTTACCATACCCTTTGTTCGCCGGGGCGATGGCGGAAACCGGGGAAACATCACGGCCGTTGGCATTGTTCCAAATCACTTCCCCATGGCTTTTCAAGTGTTGCTTAAGTATTTCAATGTCGAAATTGGCTAAATCACCGATCGTCCTGATTCCCAGAACATGGAGCTTTTTGCAGGTTGCCCACCCGGCAAAATATAATTCCTTAACTGGTAATGGCCACATTTTGACCTTTATTTCCTCCGGGAATAAGGTGTGTACTAAATCCGGTTTCCGAAATTCCGAAGCCATTTTTGCCAGCAGCTTGTTGGTTGAGACTCCGATGTTTACCGTAAAACCTAAATCCCGGCGAATCCGTTCCCGGATAATATTTGCCACTCTTACCGGTTCACCCCAGATTCGCCCGGTTCCCGTCATATCGATAAAGGCTTCATCAATTGAAAACTGTTCCACATCAGGCGAATAATCTTTAAGAATCTCTATAAATGCTTTTGAACAACGTTCATATAATTGATAATGCGGCGGTACTATAAAAAGGTGGGGGCATTTTTTCAAGGCTTCCGGAATGCTTTCACCGGTTTTAATACCATACCGTTTCGCCGAAAGTGATTTTGCCAGAATAATCCCCCGGCGGCTTTCAATATCACCGCCAATTGCTGAATCCATTACGCGCAGATCTTCGGTACCGTTTAAATGGTGGATTCGGTATGCCGCTTCCCATGATAAGAAAGCATTATTAACATCGATATGGAAAATCAACCGCCTCATTCTTAACACCTCACTTCACTGCTGGCCAAACGTCAGTTCGAAAGTTGGAATCTTATTATAACAGAACTGACGTTCGGTTGTCAAGAAAAAGTTTCGGCATGGGCAAATTCCTCAAAATATCTCTAAAAAAGTTAATTATCAAACTATTGACTAATCTGACATAGAATATTTTTTATATATCCAAGCCCCTTTTTGGTAAAAGGGCAATGCGAAATACACAAACCGCAGATGGTTTCATTGATATCTAATAACTCACTTGACCTGGCGCGGGCGGCATGGACACAAGCGCGGGCATCATAAAAATCATCCCGTTCGGTTCCTACCTCCCAAAGGCCGCCAAGCGGTGCCTTTCCGGGGCAAATATTAACGCAAACCATACAATTAGGGTTACACAAGGATTTGTTAATCGGATTCCCGCATTTAAGCGGGGCATTAGTTAAAACAGACGTTATTCTTAATGCGGAACCAACCTCATTTGTTACCAAGGTTGCGCATTTCCCAATCCAGCCGGTTCCGGCTAGGGTTGCAACCGTTTTGTGGGGTAAAACGGTACGCCATTCTTTGTTTTGCATTACCATTGATTGTATTTTTGGCATTGCTTTATAACCTTTGTCAACCAGAAACTCGGCGGTTAGGGATGCAAGTTCATTTAAGTGTTTATTAATTTGAACTAGTTCATTATGATATCGCCGCGGCAATCCCTTTATATTTTCAATCATCGCTTCCTTGGTATATGATAATCCGATTAAAATGCCATAATCAAAATTCTGCCTGACTTCATCAGAAAGGCAGCGCAAATCAGCAAAACCGACGATATTACAGTTTTCCTGATTTAGTAGGTTGGTGATTTCGTTGTTTAGAGTTTGCATATTTTTCCCTGCTGCGGTAGTTTTCTCTATAATAGCATAAAAATAAAGAAAATGGCTATATTTTTAATAATTAAAGTTTTTGCAACACTCATGCAAAAACTTGACATTATATATAATTTATTGTACAATTAGTGCAAATTATTGAGAGGTGTTTTTTATGATTCAACGGCAGGAATATCTTGATTCGCTGATAAGTTTTAGAGATAAAAAGTTAATAAAAGTTGTTACCGGCATCAGGCGGTGCGGAAAATCCACATTGCTTGAATTATTTCAGGACTATTTGCGTTCTGACGGCATAACTGATGAACAAATTATCTCAATCAATCTTGAAGAGGGCGAGTATGATGAAATTGAAACATATAAGCAATTATACAATTTTGTGCAAGATAAACTTATCCCGGATAAAACGATGTACATTTTCATTGATGAAGTTCAACGTATAACCGGTTTCCAAAAAGCCATTGATAGCTTATATGTGAAAAAAAATTGTGATGTCTATATTACAGGCTCAAATGCTTATCTTCTCAGTGGTGAATTGGCGACGCTGCTTTCGGGCCGTTATGTTGAAATCAAAATGCTGCCCTTGTCATTTAAGGAATATGTATCTGCTTTTCCTAATAATACGAATCCGGAACGTCTTTATACAAACTATATCCAAAATAGTGCGTTTCCCTATGCTTTGGAAATTACAAGACCCAAAGATAGGCGGCAATATCTGCAAGGCATTTACGATACCATTGTATTGAAAGATATTATTGCCCGAAGAAAGTTTCCCGATACCGCAATGCTTAAAAGTGTCGTCCGTTTCATGTTTGACAATATCGGCAATCTTTGTTCTACTAAGAAAATCGCCGACACAATGACTTCGGCAGGACGCAAAATCTCTGTTCATACGGTTGAAAGTTATTTGACAGCATTAACAGATAGTTTTATTCTATACCAAATCGGGCGGTTTGATATTAAAGGCAAACAATATTTGAAAACAGGCGACAAATATTATACCGTTGACATCGGTTTGAGGTATGCGCTGCTTGGAACGAAAAAAGCAGACATGGGACATATTCTTGAAAATATCGTATTTCTTGAACTGTCCCGCCGTGGTTATGAGATACATATTGGTAAAGTCGGCAATACCGAAGTGGATTTTGTAGCTATCGGTGACGAGGGTGAAGAATATTATCAGGTTGCATATACCGTTATTGATACAGACGGCACGACCCTGCAACGTGAACTTAAACCGCTTGAAGCTATTAGTGACCACAACCCGAAATACCTTTTAACAATGGATAATACGCCGGTTACTTCACATAACGGTATCAAGCAGATAAACGTACTTGATTGGCTTTTGAAGTAGGCTATTAATTTGAGATCCCCTCAAATACCGGCATCATCCTTACTTTATGCAAATTCATCTCATGAAGCCGGTCAATCTTTGCTTTGATTTCAAAATCTTCACATACCCCGATGCGGATATATTTATCCAGCATTTCATAAGTAAAACCAAGGTTTTCTTCGTCAGTTTTTCCGCACAAACCATCGGCTGGTACTTTGTCGATGAAGCGAGTGGGTAAACCAAGCTCGCGGCCAACAGCTTTTACTTCCGTCATTGTCAAAAGCGAAAAAGGGCTTACATCACCGGCGGAATCGCCGAATTTGGTACTATAACCAACCCAGTCCTCACTTAGGTTGCAAGTATTAATAACACGGCCGCCGACAATAGCAGAAACAGCATAAAGCGTTGTCATCCGAAGCCGCGCAGGGGTATTAAAAGTAGCGATGGTATTTAATGAAAGCCCGCTTTTTTCGATTTCGGTATAAAGATTCGCTACCGGTTTGCCAATGTTGACTTCTACATACTCAATCTCCAGTGTCTTGCAAAGGTCATAAGAAGCATCGATATCCATTTGCTCCCCTTGCGGCATTAAAACCCCAATTACCCGTTCTTTGCCTAGGGCAGCAGCGCATAAGGCGGCGGCGATGGAGCTGTCTTTTCCGCCGCTGATACCAATAATTGCTTTGGTTCCCGGGGCAGCATTTTTTTGAAAATAATCATCAAGCCATGAAATAAGTTTTCGGCTTACACTTTTTGCTTCGAACATGATATTACCTCCGCAATAACACAATTCTGTTTATAAACATATATTACATAATATGATATCAAAAGGCAAACGGATTTGCCCGCAAATTTTTTTGCCTTGTCCGCAAACAGGAGGTTAGTAATGAACCATGTTTCAGCAAGCACTCCCGATTTCACGAAAGGTACCACAAACAGAGATTGGTGGCCAAATCTATTAAATCTCGATATTTTACACCAAAATTGCATTAAGAGCAATCCAATGGGCGCAGATTTTAACTATGCTGAAGAATTTTTGAAGCTTGATTTGGATGCAGTAAGAAACGATCTTTATGCTTTAATGAGAGATTCACAGGAATGGTGGCCGGCGGATTATGGACATTACGGGCCGTTTTTTATCCGGATGGCATGGCACAGTGCCGGTACATACCGCACCTTGGACGGGCGCGGCGGGGCAAGGGACGGGACACTCCGCTTTCCCCCGTTAAGCAGTTGGCCGGATAACGTAAATTTGGATAAAGCAAGACGGTTACTTTGGCCGATAAAAAAGAAATACGGCAAAAGACTGTCCTGGGCTGATTTGATGATTTTTACCGGTAATTGTGCGTTGGATTCAATGGGATTTGCGACTATCGGTTTTGCCGGGGGCCGTGAAGATGTGTGGGAACCTCAAAATGATGTTTACTGGGGTTCGGAAAAAGTATGGCTAAGTGATGAAAAAAGATTTACCGGCAACAGGGAACTTGACAGCCCGCTTGCCGCAACGCAAATGGGACTAATCTATGTTAACCCCGAAGGCCCCGAAGGGCAGCCGGACCCGCTTGGCTCGGCACAAGATATCAGGGTAAGCTTTACCCGGATGGCAATGAACGATGAAGAAACAGTCGCCCTGATTGCCGGAGGCCATACCTTTGGCAAAACGCATGGTGCTGCCCCGGCATCTTACCTTGGCCCGGCCCCGGAAGCTGCACCAATTGAGCAGCAGGGCCTTGGCTGGAAAAATAGCTTCGGCACCGGAAATGGAGATGATACCATCGGAAGCGGGCTTGAAGGGGCCTGGAAGCAAAGTCCGGTTAAATGGAATATGGGTTATCTGAAAACATTACTTAAGTATGATTATGAACTGACAAAAAGCCCGGCCGGGGCTCATATCTGGCTGGCAAAAGATGTTGCGCCGGAAGATATGGTTATGGATGCGCATAAACCGAATGTATGGCACCGTCCGATGATGACGACCGGTGATTTAGGTCTCAAGTTCGACCCGGTTTACCTGAAAATAGCGCAATACTATTATGCAAATCCGGATAAATTTAAAAATGATTTTGCCAAAGCCTGGTTTAAGCTTACCCATCGGGATATGGGGCCGACATCGACGTATCTTGGTGCGGATGTGCCAAAAGAAACATTTCTTTGGCAGGACCCGATTCCGAAGCGTGACGGATATAACTTAAACCACCGCGATATCAAAGAGTTAAAGTGCAAAATTGCCAACTGCGGTTTGACAATATCGGAAATGGTCAATACCGCATGGGCAAGTGCCTCCACCTTCAGGGGCTCTGACCGAAGGGGCGGGGCAAATGGTGCCCGGATTAGGCTTAAACCACAGATTTCCTGGGAAGTTAATGAACCGGAAAAATTAAAATTTGTCCTCAATAAATATGAACAGATTCGATGTTCCTTTATCCGACATGGAAGGTTTGTATCCCTTGCCGACTTAATTATCCTTGGCGGGGCGGTTGGTATTGAGATTGCAGCCAAAAAAGCCGGGATTATTGTTTATGTCCCGTTTCTTCCGGGACGAATGGATGCATCACAGGAGCAAACAGACGTTGAAGCAATGGAAGTACTTGAACCAGTCTATGACGGTTTTAGAAATTATCTTCAAAGGGAGTTTACTGCATTACCGGAAGAATTGTTGGTTAATAAAGCACAATTACTCACTTTAACCGCGCCGGAAATGACGGTATTGCTTGGGGGTTTAAGGGTTTTAGGTAATAATTACGAAAATTCGCCCCATGGAGTCTTTACCCATTCCTTTGAAACTCTTACGAATGATTTTTTCATCAACCTTTTGGATATGCAAACTGAATGGAAAGCCGCTGATAATAAGAATTTATTCCACGGCGTAGACAGAAAAACCGGCCGGCTCAAATGGACGGCAACCCGGGTTGATCTTATTTTTGGTTCTAATGCGCAGCTTAGGGCTATTGCCGAAGTATATGCAAGCAAAGATGCAAAAGTTAAATTCCTGAATGACTTTATTGCCGCCTGGAATAAAGTAATGAATGCCGATAGGTTTGATTGCAAATAAGGGCGACATGACTTTTAAGAAAATTCTATTGATAATTTCAGGATTTATATGTTTAATACTGGGTGGGGTAGGCATAATTTTGCCCCTATTGCCTACCACACCCCTTGTTTTACTTGCTGCGATTTGCTTTTCCGCCGCTAATGAAAAACTAAATAACTGGCTAAGCCGGAGCCGTTTATTTGGCCCTTATATTGAAAATTACCGGACCGGGCAAGGAATCAGCAAATGCCGCAAAATTGTTAGTGTTGTTTATTTATGGATTGGCCTGGTGACATCAATGATAGTTATTCAAACGACGGCGATTTATATTATTTTGAGTATTGTTGGGATTGGGGTAACTATTCATATATTAATGATTAAGACGAAAAAGAAGTAGAAATGGGACTTTTTACTTCTTTAAGTTTAGAAAAAATCTTAAGCCTATCTTGACCGTTGCGGTTAACGATGATACCATTATTTCAGAACAAAAAAGAATATTTGTAGCAAATTTTTAAACAATTAAGAAAAAATGCAACACAAATCACAAAGGAGGTTGAAAAATGTTTTATAGCGCTAAAAACGGAAAAGTAAAAATTAGAAATTCGGAAATGGAATATGTTACCTTTGGAAAAGGGAGTAAGTATTTAATAATAATTCCGGGTTTAGGTGACGGCTTAAAGACAGTTAAAGGGATGGCTATTATGTTTGCTATAATGTACAGATGTTTTGCAAAAAGCCATAAAATATATTTTTTAAGCCGGAAAAATCATATAGAAAAAGGTTATTCCACCCGGGATATGGCAGAAGATTATAAAACAGCGACGGAAAAGTTAGGTATTTCAAAAGCGGATGTTTTTGGCATTTCTCAGGGCGGTATGATTGCTCAATATATCGCAATTGATTACCCGGAAGCGGTTAGAAAACTCGTTTTGGTTGCGACATTATCAAAACAAAACGAAACGGTACAAAAAGTTGTTAAAAACTGGATAAAAATGGCAGAAAAAAACGACTACAAAAATATTTTAATTAGTTCCACAGAAAAAAACTACACCGGAAAGCGTTTGAAGAGGTACAGACTTCTTTACCCCTTGCTAACCAGAATTGGTAAACCGAAAAATTTTAACCGGTTTATTATCCAAGCCGATTCCTGTATCAATCATGATGCTCATAATGAATTGGATAAGATAAAATGCCCTACTTTGGTTATTGGAGTTGACAATGATAAAGTGGTTGGAATTGGGACATCGGAAGAAATAGCCGGGAAGATTAAGGACAGTAAGCTGATTATACATGAAGGGTTTGGGCATTGTGTGCATGAAGAAGTAAAAGATTTTAATAGTCAAATTTTTGAGTTTTTAAATTTTTAGCTTTAAATCGCAAAGAAAGTAATAAGGGTTCCCATGAAATATGACACCCTGTTGCCTTATTTTTGGTATATACTTAAAGCAAATTAAAATACGGAGGTACATATGGAATACAAACAAAGGAGCTATCCCTTATTTGCAGCATGCGGCTTGAATTGCGGATTATGCCCGCGTTATTATACTAAGGGGTCTTCCCGGTGCCCCGGTTGTGCCGGTGAAGGATTTTCCGATGTTCATCCCGCCTGCGGCGTGTTATCGTGTTGCCAACGCAAGGGTTTGGAATACTGCTTTTTATGTAATGAATATCCTTGTAAGAGATATCAGGACGATAATAATCCTGATTCATTTATTACTCACCGCAATCAATTCGCAGATATGGATAAAGCAAAAAGAATTGGTATGCCCGCTTATGAAGCAGAGCTAAACAGCAAAGTAAAAGTACTGGAACAATTGCTTTCAGAATATGACGATGGCCGTCGCAAGAGCTTCTATTGCCTGGCAATAAACTTATTGGAATTAGTAGATATCAATTTGATTATGGAAAAATTGGCAACTAGCATTGGCCATGATGACCCGATTAAGAATAAAGCAAAAATAGCCGTAAACCTATTCCAAAACGTAGCTGATGAAAAAGGAATTTATCTAAAGCTCTGTAAAACTCGGGAAAAATGATTGACAAAATTGCCATTTTCGCCTAAAATCAGCATATTATGAAAACCAGGGTTAAAAAAGCCATGTGTTTCATGCTTGCATGAAAAAACATGTTTTTTAGGGTTGTGGAGCAACCCGTAGGTTTTCAATATACAAGAAAAGAGGACAAGAAAATGGCCGACAAGAAACTAGTTGAAGCAATCACGTCAATGGATGAGGATTTTGCTAAGTGGTATACCGATGTGGTGAAAAAAGCCGAACTTATTGATTATTCAAACGTAAAAGGCTGCATGGTCATCAAACCGGCCGGTTATGCGATTTGGGAGCTGATGCAACGCGCGCTTGATGATATGTTCAAAGCAACCGGTGTGGAAAATGTTTACCTGCCGATGTTTATCCCCGAGAGCCTTTTGCAAAAAGAAAAGGATCATGTCGAGGGGTTTGCCCCTGAAGTTGCCTGGGTTACGCATGGCGGCCTTACCCCGCTAGCGGAGCGGATGTGCATTCGGCCGACCTCGGAAACCCTCTTTTGCGATTTTTATGCCGGTGATATTCATTCTTACCGTGATTTACCCCGGCTTTATAATCAATGGTGCAGTGTCGTCCGCTGGGAAAAAGAAACCCGCCCTTTCCTGCGTTCACGTGAATTTTTGTGGCAGGAAGGCCATACCGCCCATGCCACAGCGGAAGAAGCCGCCGGGCGGACCGAACTGATGCTGAATGTTTATGCTGATTTTGCGGAACAATTTTTGGCAATCCCTGTTATCAAAGGCCGCAAAACCGAAAAAGAAAAATTTGCCGGTGCTAATGCTACTTATTCAATTGAAGCAATGATGCACGACGGTAAAGCACTGCAAGCCGGAACCAGCCACGATTTCGGCGATGGTTTTGCGCGGGCTTTTGGCATTCAATATACTGACAAAGATAATACCTTGAAATACGTCCATCAAACTTCATGGGGATTGTCAACCCGCATGATAGGTGCAATTATTATGGTTCACGGTGATGATTCCGGTTTAGTTCTTCCGCCCAAGGTCGCGCCGGTTCAAGTGATGATTATTCCCATCCGGCAGCAGGCGGAAGGGGTTTTAGACAAAGCTTTAGAATTAAAAGAGACACTTAAAAATTTCCGGGTCAAAATTGACAGTTCGGATAAAAGCCCCGGTTGGAAATTTTCCGAGCAGGAAATGCGGGGTATTCCGCTTCGCGTTGAAATTGGCCCGAAAGATATCGAAGCCGGGAAATGTATTATCTGTCGCCGCGATACCAGGGAAAAAATCGAATGCAACCTTGATGAAATCGAGCAAAAAATTGCAACTTTACTTGATAACATTCAAAAAGACATGTTTGATAAAGCAGCGGCGCATTTGCATGGGAATACCTATGCGGCCCGGAGCAAAGCGGAGTTTATTAATTTATTTAATGAAAAGACCGGCTTTGTCAAAGCGATGTGGTGCGGCGAAAGAGCCTGTGAAGAAACGATAAAAGAAGAAATGTCCGTTACCAGCCGTAATATTCCTAATGAGCAGGAGCATTTAGCTGATACCTGCGTTTACTGTAATTTGCCGGCAAAGAGCATGGTATGTTGGGGGAAATCCTATTAGGTATGAAGATACAACTTCCCGAAAAAGTAAAAAATATTATCCAGACGATTGAAAAGGCTGGTTTTGAGGCCTATGCAGTTGGCGGTTGCGTGCGTGATAAGATTCTCGGCCGCGAACCGGAAGACTGGGATATTACCACCTCCGCTACCCCGGCGGAGGTGAAGTCTTTGTTTCGCCGGACTTTTGACACCGGCCTTAAACATGGTACAATTACGATTTTAATCGATAGTGAAAATTTCGAAGTAACGACCTACCGGATTGACGGCATTTATGAAGATAAACGCCGCCCCTCTGAAGTTACTTATACCTCAAGCCTTGCGGAAGACTTAAAGCGCCGTGATTTTACGATTAATGCAATGGCTTATAATGAACGTGAAGGTTTGATCGACTTATACGAAGGGCTTAAAGATATTGAAGAAAAAACCATTCGTTGTGTTGGTGAAGCCGGTGAACGTTTTGCTGAAGATGCTTTGCGGATGATGAGGGCCGTCCGCTTTTCGGCTCAACTTGGTTATACGATTGAAGAAAAAACTAAACAGGCAATTATTGATAAAGCCGCCGACATCAATCATATCAGTGTCGAAAGAATTAGAGTTGAGCTAGTGAAACTTATTATTTCGCCTCATCCGGATTTCTTGCGTGTAGCTTATGAAGTTGGTTTGACCGCTCAATTTTTCCCCGAGTTTGATGCCTGTATGCAAACCGGCCAAAACCATCCCCATCATTGTTTCAGTGTCGGTGAACATATCCTCCATGCAATGAAGGCAGCCCCTGCGGACAAAGTTCTGCGCCTGACGATGATGTTCCATGATATTGCCAAACCGTTGACCAAAACAGTCAATGAAAAAACCGGCAATGACAGCTTTAAAGGACATTCTGAAAAAGGCGCCGCGATGGCACGAAAAATTATGCGCCGTCTGAAATTCGATAACGATACTACCGATAAGGTTTACCGCCTTGTCCTTTGTCATGATTATGATATTGACCGCTTAGACGGGATAAAAATTCCGGATAAATATGTCCGTCGTTCTATTTCGCAAATCGGTGAAGATATTTACCCTCTTTATCTTAAAGTCCATGCGGCTGATATCGCGGCTCAAAGTGATTATCTGAAAACGGAAAAACTTAATTATCTTGCAGAATTAAACCGGATTTATGAAAAAGTTCAGGAAGCAAAACATTGCGTGACTTTAAAAGACCTTGCGATTACCGGTACTGACCTTATCGCGGCCGGGATACCGGCAGGGAAAAAAATCGGCCAGATTTTAAACGCGCTTCTTGATGATGTAATTGATAATCCCGGGCATAATGAGCGGGAATATTTGCTGACTGCGGCAAGCAACCTTAATCAACCTTCTGATTTTTCCATTATTAAGGTAAACAAAGATAATTTCCACATGTTTGATGAGATGACATTTTACCGCAAAAACAAACGGGAAAAAAACGAAGATGAACGAAAAGAAATACAAGACTTTACGGATTTTTATTTAACTTTAGAAAATGAAAACTTTTATGTTTTTGCCGCTCAATCCAACAACCAATTTGTTGGTTATATTTGTACTGTATATCTCCCGAAAATAACCAGGGTAAATAGCAAAGGGTATTTGTACATTGATGAAATATGGATAAAACCTAATTATAGGGGAAAAGGCATCGCAAATGCACTTATGAAAAAAGCTGATGAATTATCAAAGGAAATAAATACCTTGGGGTTAAGACTATATGTCAGCGCAGATAATAGCGAAGCGATTTCTTTGTATAAAAAATGCGGATATGAAAAAAAATTCGGAGAATCGCTGTTTATGGAAAAAGAATTGAAATAGTTTTATAGAGCAAGATTACTTAATAAGCATAGTTTAACCTCTGTCCACATAAAATAGCATATATTTAATATGCTGCACTTATGTGGGGAGGTATTCCTGTGAATGACAGAGCTGTCAGTTTACTTGAAAACTATGATGTAGAAGTGCTTCGGACCTGGAAAGGACGGGGCGCTATTCTTTGTGAAACAAATCGCGGCACCCTGATATTTAAAGAATATCTTGGTTCACGGGAAAAGGTTCATTTTCATGATGCCTTGCTTGCGCATATTAAAGAAAAATCTGAACTCAAAATTGAGAGCATTTTGAAAACTAAAGAGGGCACATTGTTAATTGATGACAATGACGGGACCCCTCATATTTTAAAAACCTGGTTTGAAGGCCGGGAATGCAATGTCCGCGATATGGAAGAATGCAAAATGGCGGTAAAAACATTAGCTTCCTTGCATCAGGTTTCTGATTTACGCGATACAGGTATCTTAATTGACAAAGTGCCTTTTCAGATTGATAAAGAATTTGACAAACATAATAAAGAATTAAAGCGGGTTAGAAAATTTCTAAAAGAGAAAGGCCAAAAATCAGATTTCGAACTTCAACTAATGCGGACTTATGATTATTTTTTGAATATTGCCCTGCAAGTAACCGAGGAATTACGCTTTTTTATCAATGAATTAAAAGATGAACCGGGAATGGTATGCCATGGTGATTATCAATATCATAATATTTTATTAACCGGCGGAAAAATGAGTCTGATAAATTTTGAAAAATGCGTAATTGACAATCCGGTCCGAGATTTGTATTTATTTATGCGCAAACTTCTTGAAAAAAGTAACTGGTCGGAAGCAGTTGGTGAGGGTCTGGTAAACGTGTACATAAAAGAACGGGAGATGAGCAAAGCCGACCACATCCAATTATATTACCGTTTAGCTTATCCGGAAAAATTCTGGAAAATCGTCAATTTTTATTATAATTCCGGCAAAGCCTGGATATCTGGAAAAAATCTTGAGAAGTTGGAAAAATTAATCAATCAGGAGAAGGAAAAGCAAAAGTTTCTGGAGGGATATAAAGATAAGTATTTGAGTTAATAAGCAAGAAAGGCAATGGAAGAAGGCAACCTAAGGCAACTGCGAGATGTTTTTGCCTTCTTTGCTTATTATATGCTATAATTTATGTATGCAAAAATCAAATTTCTCTTTCGCCACAACAAAACTAATCGCAATATTCTTATCAGTCTGTCTACTTTCCGGCTGCACAAAACCAGCCGGACTAACCTCCGTTACCAGAGATGATTTATTAGGTACGGCAATTACGATATCAATATATGATAATGTTCCCGACCGCCTTTTTGCCCAATGCTTTGACGAGATAGCAGCAATTGAAGCACGAATGTCAGTAAATCGTAAAGATAGTGAAATTTCACTTCTTAATGAAAATACTGGTGGTGCTTTTTTGGTATCTGATAATATTTATGCTCTTTTACAAAGGGCGGTATATTTTTCCGGGGTTTCCGGCGGGGCTTTCGACATATCTATTGGCCCGGTGATGGAATTATGGCGGAAAGACGGCCATTTCGAAACACTGCCTTCGCCGAAGGAAATAAATGAAAAACTAGCTTATGTGGGATATGAAGCAATAACTTTTCCCGGTAGCAATATGGTTTCGATGGAACAAGGAATGAGATTAGACCTTGGCGCTTTTGCAAAAGGACATGCCTTGGAGGTGGTGAGGGATATCCTTTTAGAAAATGGGGTCCGGCACGCACTTCTGGATTTTGGCGGTGATATTTATACGATAGGGGAAAAGCCGGACGGGTCAAATTGGCGCGTTGCGATTAAGACCCCTATCGTTGGTGATAATAGCCTTGTTTGTGTAATCGAAGTGAGTGATTTGTGCGTGATGACTTCGGGGGGTTATGAACGTTATTTTGAGCAAGATGGAATTTATTATCACCATATTCTGAACCCCGCAACCGGTTATCCTGCGGCCAGTGATTTACTTTCGGTAACGGTGATTTCAGCCGAAATAACCGGTGCTGATGCTCTTTCTACCGCCGGATTTGTACTTGGCCTTGAACAGGGTATGATAATGATAGACAAGTTAGAGGGTTATGAAGCTATCTTTATTACAAGTGCAAAAGAAATATATGTTACAGCCGGGCTTAAGGGAAAAACCACGCTATTAAATACCGGCTTCCAGCTAAAAGGTAACTAATATGAAAAAGGCCGATTTTTTTATAATTTTAATCATCCTTTTACCCGCACTTGCCGGGGCGGCTTTTTTGTATGTCAAAAATAATCATCATGAAAACATAGTGGCAGAAATTTATATTGCCGGGGGCTTAAATTATCAAATTCCACTTTCCGCAGGGCATGACGATATTTTAATCCACACCGGCGAAGAAGGATACAATATTCTCCGCTTTGAAGCTGACGGGGTATATATGGCGGAAGCAAACTGCAAATCACAAACCTGTGTCCTTTCGGGCAAGTTTTCCTACCCGGGGCAAATGATAGCTTGTCTGCCCCACCGTATTCTGGTGAGGTTAACCGGCAAGGCGGAAGGGGGGATAGATGCAATTGCCTACTAATCAGAAAAAAAATATTAAGAGTTTGCATAGCAAACTCTCGCGCCGAATGCGGTCGCGTAGCGATATAATTCAAAACGCACGAGTGCGCATCCACCGGAGGCTTTTGCCGGATAGAAATTGTAGAGCAATTAGAATCAGCCTCTTAGGGATTTTGCTGGCATTTACTGTTATTACGGGTTTTGTCGAACGGATGATACCGCTAGACGGAATGATGCCGGGAATGCGGCTTGGCCTTGCGAACCTGGCTATCGTTATTTCGCTATATACCTTTCACGCCCGCGATACATTATTATTAATCGTGCTAAAATGCTTGACAACAGCCCTATTTTCCGGAAGTATTATCGCCTTGGTTTATAGTTTAACCGGCTCTCTTGCAAGTCTGCTGGTAATGCTTTTGCTAATCAGAATGAAAAATGTAAGTATTATCGGGGTAAGCGTAGCCGGTGCCGCTTTTCACAATCTTGGCCAGATATTGGTAGCCAGATTGATTTTTGGTACTTGGGGTATTCTTCTCTATCTGCCGCTTTTGTTAATTGTCGGGACGGTATCAGGCCTGGTAATAGGGTTTCTGGCAAAAATGATGCGGCCGCGGATAAATGCTTACCTTAAAGCAAACCATACTCGTTAATTTTTGATTTTCGTCCTAATCTATTATCCCGTATTCTTTGATTTTCAAAACTGCTTCGATATTATTTGATACATCTAATTTTCTATAAATAAGTTCAATATGCGATTTAACCGTATAAGGTTTGATTCCCATTTTTTCCGCAATTTCATTTCGGCTGCAACCTTTACTTAATAGAGACATAACCATTTTTTGCTTATCGGTAAATTTTGTATTAACCGGAATTTTACCACCGGCATACCCTTTGGAATACTTAGACTTTTCGACAGCGGCAATGTGTAATATTTTTATGAAATTACTCGGGATTTTACCCGCATAATTTTGCTGTACAGCGCGTTTTTGCAACCGGTGCAGGATGTTAGCAATTTCCGCACCTTCGTTGGCAAATACTTGAATAAATTCAAATTCATAGGCAATTATGATAGCTTTTTCTAAATATTCCAAAGCAGCAGCTAGTTTTTGCCCTTTTTTCCAATATACAATTGCAAGCAGGATATTTGCTTCTACTATATCAATGGTCCGCTTGTAAGATTCGCTTAATTTGAGGATTTTATGCAGCAATATTATTGCATTAACACTGTCATTCATAACGATATAAGCCCTGACGGTCGTAAACTGCTGGTACATTTTCACAAATGAAAGTTCAGTATAAAGACTTTCATTATAGTCTTTTAACCATTCTTCAGCCGCTTTTTTGTCACCCTCGTCTAATCTTAACCTGAATTGATAAGCTTTTAGATTGGCATCCAAATAAAAAGCTTTGTTTTGGTCAATCATAATTTTTACGTTAGTGAGCATTTTCTCGGCATCTGCCCTCTGGCCTTCCGCATAAAGAACAGAAGCCATCATCATCATGGCACAAAACATTATTTCCGCTGAACAATCATCTGATATTTTTGCACAAGCCAGCAACGCATGTTCATGGGCTAATGGTAAATTACCTTTTTCATAAAAAATCCCGGCTAACATAGTCTCTTTAATTAAATAAAATTCCGCATCAAAGATATTTTTAAAGCATTTTTCAAGCAGGACAAAATTCTTTTCCATATTCAAGGCAAGCTCTGAAAAGTCTCTGCTGGAGCGATGAAAGAAAGGCATATTATGGGTAATGCTTGGCGTAAATGCTTTTACGGCACTTTTAAAAGGGACACGGTTTATTATTTTCATTGTACTTACAAACTTTTCCCGGTAATCGATTGAACGTAAAAGTGCTAAAATAACTGTCGAACGAGGGCTTTGCAAGACGATTTTGGGGAACAGCTTATAATATATATCCAAAGTTTTTTCAAATTTATCCGCCTGCCCTTCAACAAAAGCGCCCCATGCTTGAACTTCCAGCAGAAACGGATGTTTTTCGACAATCGAATCATTGACTGATAAGCGGACAGTATACAATGTGTCTTCAATAGAGGCATAAGGTGAGTTATTATCATACATACAAAACAATGATTTAGCAATGCCGTCATCATTTTTACCTTTTAAATAATACTGTACCGCCCGGAAATAATCTTTTTTATTATAAAAATAATCACCGGCTCTGTTAAATTGCCGGTACATTATTTTTTCATCGCTTCCTTCTAATGTGTTCAATAAAAATTCCCGGAATAAATCATGAAACCGGTAAATATTGTTTTTGGCCAGCCGCAAAAAAGCATTTTCACGCACAAGTCTTTCCAGTATTTCTGCAGAAGATATTCCCTTTAAAAATTTTTCCTTTAAAGTTAGCCATTCACACAATTCCGGGCTAAGCTCTTTGACTACCGAAACCATCATCATAAAATATTTTGTCGGCTCATCCCATCTTTCCCATACGTGGTTTTTTAAGAACAGTTCAAGATATTTATCATTCAGATTAATGCTAAAAGATTTGTCATCCGACAACAATAAAGCCCGGATACCAATCGCCCATCCTCCGGTAGAAGCTAATATTTCATCAGCCTGGCCGGAAGAAATTAAACGTTCATTCCGGTTAAAAAGCAATTTGATTTCTTCTTTGGAGAATTGCAGACTAGCCGCATCAACAAGGGCAATATCCTCTTTCGCTAACATTTCGGAAAAACTTTCCGGCGGTACGGCGCGGCTTAGCAGCAAAACATTACAGTTTGCTGAAAGCCTTTTAAATAAGGCCGGAAGCAGTCTAAGGATTTCTTCATTTTTAATTACATGTAAGTCATCAAATACAAAAATGTATTTATCATTGCTGTTGATAAAATAGTAACCTAATGCACGGATTGTAAATTCAATAGCCGCTGAATTAAAAAGCGGGTGTGAAACAAGCTCACTTAGAGGGACGTTTTCCGGCTGAGCGTTTACAAGGGCTGAAACAAACCGCCGGCAAAATACCGAAGTTTTATCATCATATTCATCAAGACTGACCCATATCCGTTTGATTTTTTCCTTTTCTTCCCTGTGTGCCAACCAAAGCAAAGAAGAAACTGTTTTTCCGAACCCGGCTGGTGCGTGGATATAAATACCTCGCTTATTTGAAAAATTATCCAATATTTTCATCAGCGCCGAACGCGGGATCTGTGTCATTAAAGCTTTGTTTTCCATAAATACCCCCCGGTAATTATTAATAATATAGCATCATGCGGCAGCTTATGCAATAAAAATCTTTTTTAATACCCCCCACGGGGGCTTAACAAATAAAAAACAATGCGTATAATTATAACTAAAATATTTACTTCGGAAAAGTAGAGGAGGGTAAACCATGAACATTACACCTCAGCAAGCGAAAGTACTTCTGTTAGAAGAGCATAACTTTTCACAACTAGGATTTTCAATGATGCTAACAAGGTTAAAAAGTGTTTTTGCAGAAGACCCGTCACAAGAGGTGCTGGAAAATTCTACGCAAGAAATAAATGCGTTCCTTGACAAGTTCAAGGGTGTTATGAAAGATGACCTAATGATTATCTTAAACCTATAAATGGGAGTTTAAATGACTACAAAAACTATTTTTGTTGTTGACGACAATGATGTCAACTTAGTACAGGCAAAACGGGCGCTAGACGGGCATTACCGTGTAAGGACAATGCCTTCAGCCGAAAGAATGTTAATAATTATCGAAAAAATCATCCCTGATTTAATTCTTCTTGACATCCAAATGCCGGATATGGATGGTTTTGAAGCAATTCAGAAACTTAAAGAATCAGAAAAAACCGCAAATATTCCGGTTATGTTTCTTACTGCTTCAATGGACGACAATGTCGAAGCAAAAGGTTTGGGGCTTGGGGCGGTGGATTTCGTTACTAAACCATTCTCAACGCCCGTTTTACTGAACCGTATTGCCCACCATCTGCACATAGAAGAGCTGCTCAAGAAGCGGACTGAACGCTTAGAACGCCTGCAGGACGGAATCTTAGAGGTTGTGGTGGATATGGTGGAAAGCCGCGACAAAGTTACAGGCGGTCATATCGAAAGAACATCGGCGTACATAAAAATCTTAATGAATAAAATGATGGAAAAAGATGGTTATGCGGAGGAAATGAAAGATTGGGATTTGGATACAGTTATATCTTCGGCCCGTTTGCACGATGTGGGCAAAATTTCGGTATCGGATGTTATCCTAAACAAACCCGCCCGGCTTACGCCCGAAGAGTATGATGAAATTAAAAAACACGCGCTGGAAGGTGAGCATATTGTTGATAAAATAATAGCAAAAACCGGCGAGGAGTCTTTTTTGCACCATGCCAAACTATTTGCCGGATATCATCACGAAAAGTGGGACGGCACCGGTTATCCGCGCGGCTTGAAAGGCTGTGAAATTCCTCTTGAGGGCAGGATTATGGCGATAGCGGATGTATACGATGCTTTGATTTCAGAACGCCCTTACAAAAAACCCTTTACTAATGAGGAAGCTGTTCAAATAATCAAGGGTGATTCGGGTAAGCACTTTGACCCGGAAGTTATTAATATTTTTACCGAAGTTATCGATGAATTTTTAACAGTTATATAAAAATAAAATACTTACCGAAATGGGAGGATGAATCAATGATTAAATCATATGTAATCAACATTAAAGAAATGGACGATATCGAATTTGCTTTAGAAGAATTAAACGAACAAATGGCGGAAATTTCGCTGCTTAAAAACTCCATTGGCATTGTTTCACTGAATTGGGATTATATAAGCTCCGGGATATATGAAGCCGTAGCTAATGCTTTGCCATTCCAATTAGCAGGGGGGACATTGCTTTCAGTAGCCACAAAAGATGAAATTGGTATATTTGTATTTTCAGTTATGATATTTACTTCTGACGAATGTGAATTTTCATGTGCTGTTAGTGATGCAATCCCCAATGAAGGTAATGTGGATCAGATTACCCAAAATTGCTATAAAAAGGCATTGGCAGGTTTAGCTGACAAAGCAAAACTGGCCTTTTTATTCGCCCCGCTTAATCCAAATCATTATGCGGAAAAATATGTTGCGGCAATGTCTGTTATTGATGAAAGCACACCGATTTTCGGCACATTAACTATTGCTGAAGTAGATAATCAGTTTGGCGGCGGGAAAACATTACTCGGGAACGAATGTTTTGATGATAAGCTGGTAGTTGTGGTTATTTCCGGCGATATTGAACCGCAGTTTTACATCGGTTCAGTTTCTGACGAAAGTATTATCATGCCTAATGTCGGGGTAATCACGGAATCAAACGACAATTTTGTAACAAAAATCAATAATATGCCGATTGAAAACTTTTTTGAGAGAATCGGTTATGATCCCGGTGTCTTAAATAAAGGCGCACAGACAACCGGTTTTATTATGCACGAAAAGAACGAAGAAGGTGAAGTAGTTTCATCCAAAGTCAGCGGGATACTGTCGCTAAAAGACGGGGTCGGGGCTTTTATGGGCAATATACCCGAAGGCACAGTTATGTCGGTTATGACTACCACAAAAGAAGATATCATGAAGACAGCGCAAGCCACAATTAATGAGCTTAAGAAAAATCACAGTGAAGGCACGGTTCTTTTGTATTCATGTGCGGGAAGGATGTTCTGCCTGATGAATGAACCGATGAAAGAACATGAATTTCTGCGTGACGAGCTATCGGGGGATTATAGTTTTATGGTAGCCGGTTCCGGCGGAGAAATTTGCCCGACATATGTTTCAAATGACAAAGCTTACAACAGAGGGCATGGGCATTCACTTGTAATTTGCGTAATTTGATAACGGGACAAAGAAATGACAATAGAGGAATTTGAAGCCCTAAAACAAGAACTAAAGAATGAGCGAAGGGAAAAGAACAGGTTGTTGCGCGAGATAAAGGAGCGCGACAGCCTGCTTGCTACGTATGAAACCAGCATTAAATTCTTTGAAAATCTAAGTAATTCTTTCAAAAAAAGAAGTACCGAACAAGATACATATATGCGCCTGATGCTTGAACATTCGCCGGATATTATTGTTCTGATGGATACGGAGCAAAAATACATAACGGGGACAAAACGGACACTTAAAGAAATTGGGGTTGATACAGATAAACTTAATGAAAGTAATTTTTTTGACATTATTGCCGAAATTGTTCCGGAGGATTTTTTAACTCATTTATTAAATGATTTCCAAACAGTAGTAAAAAACGAGACAGAGCTGGGATATGAAAAAAGCATTGTTCTTGCAAATGGCATTGAATATATTTTTACGCTTATCCTTTTTCCGGTCAGGGATGAAACCAGCGTTATTATCGGCGTAATGTTATATGTTCATGATATTACTGAACTAAAAAGGGCGGTTGACGAAGCCGAAGCAGCAAACAAAGCCAAAACAAATTTCCTTGCCACGATGTCACATGAAATCCGTACTCCGATGAACGCGATTATCGGTACTACACAAATTCAGATGCAAAAGGATAATTTACCGGATGAATATATGGAAGCGCTTAAAAATATCTATAATTCCGGTAATAGCCTTCTTGGGATTATTAATGATATTCTCGATATGTCAAAAATCGAAACGGGAAAATTGGAACTTAATCTTGCTGAATATGATATACCAAGTTTAATTAACGATGCGGTTCAGATTAATATTATCAGGATTGGCTCTAAATCAATAAAATTTGCGCTGGATATAGACAGTAATTTACCTTTAAAGCTCTACGGTGATGAGTTACGCTTAAAACAAATATTAAACAACCTATTATCAAATGCGATTAAATACACCGAAAGCGGCGAGATTAAACTTTCGGTAAACCATACTGTGGAAGATGGCGATATCTTACTTTATTTTGTGGTTGAAGATACGGGGCAAGGAATGACGTTAGAAAACCGCGCCAGATTGTTTTCGGAATACACGCGTTTTAATGCTGAAGCAAACCGGAATACAGAGGGGACAGGGCTTGGTTTATCCATTTCAAAAAAATTAATCGAAATGATGGACGGCACTATCTGGGCGGAAAGTGAATATGGCAAGGGCAGTGTGTTTATGGTAATGATCAAACAAAAATCAGTGGATAACGACATTATCGGAACGGAACTTGCCGAACAGTTATGCAATTTCAAATTCAGGGGGAAAAGCCAGGACATCAATCTAAAATTTGTCCGTGAGCCGATGCCATATGGCAAAATATTGGTGGTAGACGATATCGAAACAAATTTGTATGTGGCAAAAGGGTTGCTGGCCCCATATGGTTTAAATATTGAGACCGTTGACAGCGGATTTGCGGCAATTGAGAAAATCCAAAGCGGAAAAGTATATGATGTGATATTCATGGATCACATGATGCCCAAAATGGACGGAATAGAAACTACGATAAAACTAAGGGAATCAGGGTATAAAGAAATTATTATAGCCCTAACAGCAAATGTGGTTGTCGGGCAGTCGCAAATATTCCTTGAGAATGGTTTTGACGGGATTATTTCCAAACCGATCGATGTGAACCAGCTTAATAATATACTGAATAAATATATTCGTGACAAGCAATCGCCTGAAGTCATTGAAGCAGCAAGAAAGCAATCCGAAAATGTAAAAGCAGAACCGGAAACCAAACCGGGGGCAGATAGCGAGCTATTAAGTATTTTCAATCGGGATGCCAAAAAATCCCTTCAATTAATTAATTCAATATTTCAAACAATTGAATCGGTATCCGATGAAAATTTGCGCTTGTTTATTGTAAATGTCCATGCAATGAAAAGCGCGCTTGCCAATATCGGTAAAAAAGAAGTGTCAAATTTGGCGGATATATTAGAACAAGCCGGAAAAAAACAAGATATAACAACGATTGCCAACGAAACCCCGCTATTTATCGAAATGCTTCAAATGATAATAACGGAAATAGACGAACAGTTAGACGAAAGCAGCAATTCAGTTGTTGATTCTGACCCTGAATTTTTGTGCAGTACATTAAAACGCATTACCGAAGCCTGTGATGAATATGATGACCAGGCCGCCGAAGAAGCACTTGCCGAATTGAAAGAGATGGTATGGTCAAAGGATACCAAAGATTTATTAAATAAAATCAAAGAGCATATTCTACACAGTGAGTTTGAAGAAGCTTCGGCGAAAGCATTAGAATATATTGATTCCCCTTTAACGCTTTTGGAAAGCATAGAAGGTTTTGATGCGGAAGCGGCATTAAAGAATATGGCAGACTTGCCGGAGCTTTATATGGATACTGTAAAGTTGTCCATCCGGCTGATTCCTGAAACAATCGCAAAAATGGATTGTTTTATCGCTAAAAATTATATCGAAGCGTTTACGATTGAAGTGCATGGCCTAAAAAGTGTGCTAAAAAATATTGGGGCGACGATAGCAGGTAGCAATGCAGAGTTGCTTGAAACGGCAGGCTTGGAAGATAACGGTTCTTACTGCGTGGAATATTACCCTGCTTTCCGTGAGTCCTTAATTAAGCTAATCAGCCGTTTAAAAGAAGCTTTTCCGGTTGAAGCTGTTACAAAAACGAAAGCATTAATTTCTACCCTTGCAGAACCAGTTCTTAAAGCAAAAACCGCTGCCGGTAATTTTGATTGTAATAATGCACTGGATATTATCCGGCAATGTGCAATGTTTACGTATGATGTTGAAACGGACGAATTGCTTAACAAAATTATTTTTGCACTTGAAGCGTTTGAGTATGAAGAAGCACTAAAAGCTATTTCTGTGCTGGAGGAAAATATAAATGGAATCTAAGTATTATCATCATATTCCCGGCTTGTTGGTTCCTAAAGATGAATTGTATAGCAAAATAAATGCAAGAATCAACAATTTTATCAACACAATTCCGGATTTGATTAGAACCATTGAAAAAAACTATTCACAAATAACTATTGAAAAAAGAAAAGAATTTTTTTGCAGAAACATGGAAGTGCTGATTTTGTTATTAGTGGATGTATACGCAAGAAACTTGGAAACAGAAGCGGGCCGTATTCTAAAATATGCTCAAAGTGAAGATAAATTTTCGGCATTAGAGAAGCTTTTCAGATCATTTGTCGTTAATATCCTTACCTTATCTATTGAAATGCAAAAAGCCCAGTATATGAATCTGGTTGCCTTAAATAATTCTAATGAAGCTAAAAAACCTTCCCCGGAAAGTAATGTTAACGATATAAACCCTGTCAGTAAAGAAAAAGCAGATAATACTAAGTTGATTATGGCGGTAGATGACAAACCGGAGATATTATCTTTTGTCAATAATTTACTTAAGGAACATTATAAGGTTATCCCGGTAAACAATGGAGAAATAGCAGCAAAAGTGCTTGATACACACAAACCGGATTTATTTATCCTTGATATTGATATGCCGGGAATGAACGGTTATGCGCTGGCGAAAATAATCCGCAGCAGCCCCGGGCATGCAAATACCCCGATTTTATTTTTGACCGGCAATGCCACCAGGGAACACGTAGCCAAAGCTATTGGGTCCGGAGGTAACGACTTTATCGTAAAACCGGCCAAACCTGATATGTTACTTATGAAAGTGGATAAATTTCTTAATACTTAAAATAAAGGATTAAAGCAGTGAAAAATAAGGTACAAACATTTATTAACAATTTAAGCATTAAAACAAAATTCCTGGCAATCTTAATTTTTATTATTGTGGCAGCAACGTCAGCAGTGGTTTTCGTTAGAGTAATGCAAGTGCGCGACCAGCAACACGCCCTTATCAGTGAACGTCTGCAAGGTAATGCGAACCTTGCGGTTGGCATTTTTGATACGGTCAGAGGTTATACCTACCGGATTCTTGATATTGTAGCAACAATGCCATATGTCCATGAAACTTTAGAAGGTGATGAACAGGCGCATGAGAACTTAAAGAGAAGGTTACTTTCGCTTTTCTTTAGTATAAATCAAGCGGAAGGCGGCGTTTTTCCCTATGCGAATATATTAGTCTTTGATGCCGATTACAAGCTTATCTTTGAGGCATACCCCGGCGGGGACAGTGTCGATTTACTAAACGAGGTATTTTCCGAAAACCTTCGGGCTGCAAGGCATGGGCATCAACATGTTTCGCCCGCTGCCAAAGATGCTGAAAGCGGGCGGATGCACTTTCTGTTTACCCAGCCGGTAATCGTAAACGGCATTTTTATGGGAATAACCGCAATCCTTAGCAATACGGAGGATTTAGGTGTTTTTCTGCGTGACCCGACCCACGACTATGATAGTTTTTTAAATATTGCCGATAGTGAGGGCACAATCTTTTTTTCAAACAGGCCGGCATATATCGGGCGGCATGTTGATGATTTGGGTGTTTTTGAGGCTTTTGGATATATCCCGATGAATACTCTCTTTAACCACCATTCGGCGATCACCGGGATTGATAAAATTGCCTATATAACTAATGACCCCGGGCTGGGATGGACAATTGTAAGCTTTTTTGATGCCGCAGCCGTCGACAGTATTGCCGGTGTTTTATTTGTTTCCTTGTTTCCGACAATCTCCGGGATTATTTTAGCATCGATACTGATGATGATAATTATTTCACGGTCATTGGAGCCTTTGAAAAATTTGGCATCAGCCGCCGGGCAAATTTCCGAAGGAAATTTAGATGTTAGTTTTGACGTCCGCCAAAATGATGAGATTGGGCGGGTATCCAAATCATTTCTTGATATTGTAGAGACCCTAAACGTTTTAAGTGATAATTTCAACAAAGCAAAAAATTCAATGACTAGCGGCGATGTTGATTACCGGCTGGAAGATGTCAGGTTAGGCGGTATTTATAACGAAATGTTTAACTGTACCAACGATATCTTCAGGCATATGCAGTTGGCAACTATTCAATTAAAAGATGCACTCGCAAAGGCTGAAGATGCAACCCGCGCCAAAAGTAGTTTCCTTGCGACAATGTCTCATGAAATCCGCACGCCAATGAATGCAATCCTCGGTATCGCGCAAATCCAAATGCAAAACGAGGAATTACCAAGGGAATATGCATCCGAAATAGAGAAAATTTATACGTCAGGACACAATCTGCTTGGCATAATTAATGATATTTTGGATATGTCGAAAATAGAAACGGGTAAAATGGAGCTTAACCCGGTTAAATATGACGTACCAAGCCTGATAAATGATGCAGTGCAGTTAAATATTGTGCGCATTGGTTCAAAACCGCTTGAATTTATCCTCGACATTGATGAAAACTTGCCGACAAAACTTATTGGTGATGAATTACGCTTGAAACAAATCTTAAATAATCTTCTTTCCAATGGAATCAAGTACACCGAAAAAGGGCATGTTAAGCTGTCTTTCAGTCATTCGGAAGAAAATGGCGAAATCGCACTATATTTTTCTGTTGAGGATACAGGGCAAGGAATGAAACTTGAAGACCGGGACAATTTTTTCTCTGAATATTCCCGTTTCAATTCTGAAGCTAACCGCAGTACCGAAGGGACGGGGTTAGGCTTATCAATAACAAAAAAACTTGTCGATATGATGGACGGCACTATTTGGGTTGAGAGTGAGTACGGCAAGGGCAGCGTATTTATGGTCATGGTCAAACAAGGAATTGTCGATTGTGATGTTATGGGGGCGGGGCTGGTTAAACAGCTTAGTAAATTCGAGTTTCGCGGAAACAGACAGTATGACAATTTGCAAATCACCCGTGAACCGATGCCATATGGAAAAGTGTTAATTGTTGATGACGTGGAAACCAATTTATATGTGGCTAAAGGGTTGATGAAACCGTATCAACTTAATATTCAAACGGCAATCAGCGGATTTGCAGCGCTTGATTTAGTCAAAGAGGGAAAAATATATGATATCATTTTTATGGATCATATGATGCCGCAGATGGACGGGATAGAAGCAACACAAAAATTGCGCAAAATGGGATATGAGGGTATTATCGTAGCCCTTACTGCCAATGCTTTGGCGGGTAATGATGAAATGTTTCAGGAAAACGGCTTTGACAGTTTTATTTCCAAACCAATCGATATCCGTCAATTGAATAATGTGTTAAACAAATTTGTCCGCGACAAACAACCCAAGGAAGTAATTGAAGCGGCAAGGCAACAGCACAAAAATAAAAATGAAGAAATAAAGGTTAATCAGGGTGCCGACGATGAATTATTGGCTATTTTTGCCCGGGATGCAAAGAAAGTAATTCCGGTTATTAGCACAGCATACGAAAATATAGAAGCAATTTCCGTTGAAGAGTTAATCTTGTTTGTTGTAAATGTCCATGCAATGAAAAGTGCGCTTGCCAATATCGGCGAGCAAGAAGCCTCAAAATTGGCTGACATATTAGAAGAGGCAGGAAAAGCGCACGACAAAACATTAATTGCAAACGAAACACCCGTATTTATCGAAAAACTTCAAGCAATAATAACAAGGATAGATGAAAATTCAATTGATAATGATGATACAGGCACCGATTCAGACCCTGAATTGCTATTTGAAAAATTGAAGCTTATTTGCGAAGCTTGCGAAGAATATGATGACCAGGCCGCCGAGAAAACGTTAGCGGAATTGAAAGAAATGGTATGGTCGAAAGAAACAAAAGAATTTCTCGGCAAAATTAATGAATGTATTCTGCATAGTGATTTTGAAGAAGCATCAAAGCAAATTATTTCCTTAATGAAGTTATCTTAAATGGATAAATATTGGAGAATGTTTATTACCTGACTTATGAAGATTGACATTTTCATTTATTTTAAGCTATAATGATTTAAGAAACAACGTTAAGGAGCCCTACCTAATGAAAAAGATAAACGGCCTTCCTGTGCCGCATTTTAAAAACACGGCCGGGTATATGCCGGAACCGATTCCTACCCCTTCTGAAGTCCGGCTTCCTATGAAAATGCACAGCGGAAAACCGGCAAACCCGGTCGTCAAAGTTGGTGATGAAGTCAAAATCGGACAATTGATTGCGGAAGCAGTTGGAGCTGTTTCTTCGCCGGTTCATGCCAGCATCTCGGGCAAAATTAAAGCGATCGATACTAACGATATCATAACCGGACAAAAAAGTATGTCAATTGTTATTGCTTCTGATGATATACAGACGGTTTATGATGGTATTACCCCGCCAACCGTTACGAATACGGAAGAATTTATTACCGCGGTTGGAGATAGTGGTGTAGTCGGGCTGGGAGGTGCCGGTTATCCGACTGCGCCGAAGCTTACCTTGAAAGAGGGGACGAACCTTGACTATATCTTGATAAATGGCGCTGAATGCGAACCTTATATTACTTCTGATACCAGGACGATGGTTGACCAGACTGAATACGTCTTCCAAGGCGCGCAAATGCTTAAGGAATATTTAGGGCCAAAAGATATTATTATTGGCATTGAAAATAACAAACCCGAAGCAATCAAGAAATTGCGGGCGTTATGTCAGGGTATCGCCGGGATATCTGTCCACGAGTTACCTTCGCTTTATCCGCAAGGAGAGCGGAAAGTCCTTGTTTACAATATTACCGGGCGGATTGTTCCGGAGGGCGCACGTTTAACCGATGTCGGCTGTATAGTTGTGAATTGCACCACGGTAGCAGTTTTTGCCGAATACATAAAAACAGGAAAACCTTTAATTTCAAGATGTGTCACCGTTGACGGTTCAGCAGTTAAAAGTCCCAAAAACGTCATAGCCCCGATTGGTACGCCTTTTCGTGAATTATTTGATTTCTGCGGCGGGTTAAAAGATAATGTGAAAAAAATTATCCATGGCGGCCCGATGATGGGTAAAGCAGTCCCTAATGCCGATGTCCCTGTGGAAAAAATTACCAACGCAATTCTTGCCCTTTCGGAAAAAGATGCAATTCCTCCCCGGGTATCCCCCTGTATTAAATGCGGGCGTTGTATCGCAAAATGTCCGGTTAATCTGATGCCCTCTTATATTGAGGAAGCTTATGAACTTAAAAAACTCGACCTGCTTAAAGAATATAAAGTAAATATGTGCCTTGAATGCGCTTGTTGTTCATATTTGTGCCCGGCGAAAAGGCCGTTGGCGCAGGTGATGACTTTGGCGAAAAAGATGTTATGGGAGGCGAAAAAATGAATAATATGACGGTATCATTTTCACCTCACATCCGTGACAAAATCACAACAAACCGGATTATGATTGATGTTTTAATCGCCCTTTTCCCCGCCTTTATTGCTTCGGTTTGGATATTCGGCCCCCGCGCTGCCCTTATAACTTGTGTTTGCGTAATCTCCTGCGTTGTTTTTGAATGGGTTTACCAGAAATTACTTAAAAAACCGGTTACAGTTAATGATTATTCTGCCTGTGTCACCGGTGTGCTTCTTGCTTACAACCTGCCGGTGGGAATCCCGATATGGCAAGCTATCTTTGGCTGTGCAATTGCAATAGTTCTTGTTAAGCAGTTGTTCGGCGGTATTGGCAAAAACTTTGCTAATCCTGCTTTGACGGCGCGCGTAGTGATGTTCCTTGCTTTCTCCACGACGATGACGACTTGGGTGCAGTTGCCGGATGCGGTTTCCGCGGCGACCCCGTTGATGCTGATGGCGCGTGGTGAACTTGAATCCCTGCCCCCGCTTTGGAATATGATTGTCGGGACCAGGGGCGGCTGTCTTGGCGAGACGAGTTCGATAGCCCTTCTTATCGGCGGCCTTTATTTGCTTATCCGCCGCGTGATTACCTGGCACGCCCCGGTTACGTTTATTGCGACAACCTTTATCCTTTCGGCGATATTCGGCACTGCGCCAATGTATCATCTCTTTGGCGGCGGCCTTATCCTTGGCGCATTTTTTATGGCAACTGATTACCCGACCACACCTCAGACAAATAAAGGCCGGATTATTTTTGGTATCGGTTGCGGTATCTTTACCGTGATTATCCGGCTTTACGGCAATTACCCCGAAGGTGTGTCTTTTGCTATTTTATTTATGAACATGCTTGTCCCTTATATTAATAAATTTACTTTAACCAAACCGCTGGGAGGGCTAAAGAAGTGAAAAAAGATTTTGTAATGCCCGTAATAGTGCTTGCTATTATCAGCCTGATTATGTCCGGTGCGTTGGCCTTTGTAAATAAGGTCACTTATCCTATTATCGCCGAAGCGGCAATTGAACGGGCCGAGTATGCAATGCGGGAAATCATTCCGCAGGCCGATAGTTTCGTACCTTTAGAAACAGACGGCTTTCCCTATTCGGTTAAAGAAGCTTATGCTACAACAAATGAGAGCGGCTTTATTTTTATCGTTACCACCCATGGATATGGGGGTGATATGACCATTATCTGCGGTATCGACCCATCGGGGATAATTATTAAATCCCTGACACTTGCCCATACCGAAACAAAGGGGATATCTGACCCGGTATTTAACATGCAGCCCGAATATATCGGAAAAGATGTAAATCTTTCAGGTATTGATGCAATATCCGGCGCGACGATTACCTCAAACGCATACAAAAACGCTATTTTAGATGCTTTTTCAGCTTTTGAAATAATAAAATGATGCCCGCGACATCATTTCTAAGAGAATTGCTCACCCAATTGCTTTTTGTGATATGGAGGATAGATGAATAATACTAAAATATTGATTAACGGAATCATCAAGGAAAACCCGGTCTTAATTCTTCTTCTTGGTTTGTGTCCGGCTCTTGCAGTCTCAACCCAGGCGGAGAATGCCATCGGAATGGGTGCGGCAACCACTTTTGTTCTAGTCTGCTCAAATATTACTATCTCACTTTTACGCAAAGTTATTCCGGATAAAGTGCGGATACCTTGTTATATCGTCTTGGTTGCCGGATTTGTTACCCTTGTGCAAATCGTGGTTGAGGCTTACGCTTATACCCTATATCAAGCCCTTGGCATTTTCCTGCCGCTGATTACCGTAAACTGTATTGTTTTTGGCCGTGCGGAAATATTTGCCAGCAAAAATAGAGTTTTCAGCTCCTTTATTGATGCTATTGGAATGGGGGCGGGTTTTACCCTTGCTCTGCTTATCATCGCTTCAATAAGAGAAATATTTGGCAGCGGTACATGGTTTGGGATGGAGATTCCGATACTGATTGACAATAATATCCCCATTTTTACCTTAGCGCCGGGCGGTTTTGTGGTCTTCGGGTTATTAGTTGCCGCGGTAAACAAATTTTCAAAAACAAAAGCAAGAAAAGATTTTGGTTGTAAGGGCTGCCCCCAGGCGGCTGTTTGTGGTAAAGGAGATATAAAATAATGTCATTCGAAGGCTTAATTATTATTATGGTCAGTGCCGCGATAGTAAACAACTTGGTCCTAATTCAATTCTTGGGTATCTGCCCGTTCCTTGGGGTATCCAAAGATATGAAAAGTGCAACCGGGATGGGGCTTGCGGTTTTATTTGTTATGTTTTTTGCAACTTTAGTTACATGGCCGATTCAAATGTTTCTGCTTGAACCAAATGGCTTAGGTTATTTGCAAACGATTGTCTTTGTTTTAATTATTGCCGCTCTGGTTCAGTTTATTGAAATTGTGCTGAAAAGGTATATTCCGGCCCTCCATGTTTCATTAGGTGTTTATCTTCCGCTTATGACGACCAACTGCGCACTTTTTGCTGTCACCCTGATGAATGTCCAAAAAGGATATTCTTTAATCGAATCAGTGGTAAATTCCGTCGGTGCCGGGCTCGGATTTTTACTAGCAATGACCCTTTTTTCCGCAATCCGCAAACATATCGAAAATTCAGACCCGCCGGAATGCTTTAAAGGCGCGCCGCTTACTTTAATCGCGGCGGCAATCCTCTCGATTTCGTTTTTCGGGTTCAGCGGCGTTATTGAGAATTTATTTGGATAGAGATTTGTTATATTCACGGCGAAATAAAACCTATTGGAGCCGATTAGGCCGTAGCGGCGAAGAGAGTTTATTGTCTGGCTTACAGAGTAGAATAATAGTTGTGAATAGTAACTAGAGATTATCAACAGGAGACCATATGGACACAATTTTTATCGCAATTTTTTCCGTAACAAGTATCGGTATTGCCTGTGCCGTATTGCTTTGTATCGCCTCAAAAGTCATGTATGTGAAAGTAGACGAAAGGGTTGCGGCAATACAAGGCTGTCTGCCCGGCTCTAACTGCGGTGCTTGCGGATATCCCGGCTGTAACGGTTATGCTGAAGCACTGATAACTGATTTGGAAGTAAAGACAAATCTCTGTACCCCGGGCGGGTCAATGGTGGTAGAAGAATTAAGTAAAATAATGGGCGTTGAAGGCGGCATAATATCGAAAAAACTGGCAGTTATTCATTGTTTAGGTGATTGTGAAGTACAACAAATGAAGATGGATTATACCGGTATCAAAACTTGTTATGCTGCCACCGAAGTTTTCGGCGGACAAGGCGCATGTACTTATGGCTGTTTGGGATATGGTGACTGCAAAATTGCTTGCCCAAGTGATGCTATCTGCATTGAAAATAACCTTGCAAAAATCAATTCAAACTGTACCGGTTGCGGCCTTTGTGTCAAAGCCTGCCCCAACAAAATCATCACTATTGAAGAAAATTTTAATGCCCCGGTTGTAATGTGCCAAAACCATGAAAAAGGCGGAGCCGTAAGAAAAAAATGCTCCAAAGGCTGCATCGCCTGTACCAAATGTGTGCGCGAATGCCCGGTCACTGCAATTACTATGGAAGATAGCCTTGCGGTAATCGACCCGGAAAAATGCAATAATTGCGGGCATTGTATTGAAATTTGTATGACGAAGTGTATAAAAGCGGTGGTATAATAGAGTAGTCCATGCAAATAAAAAGATTATTCGAAATAATATACTTGTTTAACTTCTTATCTCATGCTACGATAAGTTATCTTTAAAAAAATTCTAAAGGGGATCTACCAATGAAAAATCAAATCAAAAAACTATTAGTTTTATTACTTATGTTTTCTATGCTTCTAAAACCCAATCCCATTTTTGCCGAACCTGATACAAATGACC